>Ga0233439_10002081_pt1 | contig 23300 bp, 49 predicted proteins | sample SI_123_September_6_FD_182713 | JGI IMG/M metagenome (GOLD analysis project Ga0233439, IMG submission 182713) | Seawater microbial communities from Saanich Inlet, British Columbia, Canada - SI_123_September2016_100_MG | ecosystem: Environmental > Aquatic > Marine > Inlet | place: Canada: British... | reverse complement strand
GATGCAACAGCATTATAGATTCGGCCCATAACACTGTTCAGTTCTTCGAGGAGATCTTGAGGAACGCTTTGTTCGTTCAGCAATTTTACCTTCTCTTCCTTGATAATTCTTCTTAGTTGTTTTGTTGTAAGCTTCATTTTATTTCCTTTGTCTATAATCTCATTGGTCTCACTCGGCTGGAGAACATGCCGAAGCCGGGATATATATCTGTCGGCCGCAGGACCCAAAGCATCGATAACCAGCTTTGCGCCGCCAGCGACTTTAACAGCAGCATCCCACCATGGTTTGACTCCGGATGAGATGGATGTTAACATTGTTATTACTTTTTTGAAAGCACTGCCACCTACTTCTTTAAGTTTCTCCATCGCAGTGTCTTTTATCCAGGTCTTGATAGGGCCTATAACATCGTCGGCAAGCGCTTGGCCGAAATCACCGACTTTTTTCTTAAGCTCGTCAATCCATCCACCAACTTTGTCCCATAACCATTGAAGCCCTACGGCAAATCCAGCAAATCCTATTACTCTCTTCCAGCCTGCAAGGCCATTTACATTTCCCTGGAGAGTGTCTACTGCGCCTAGGCCCTTTTGAGCCCAATCTGAAAAGGTAGGCATACCCCACTCAGGAAGTTTTGCAACCATCCATTTAAGGGCGTCTTTGATCTTTGCTAAAAGTGGATTGATTCCCTTTCTAGCGATGGACTTGGTAAAGCTAGCGATATCGCTAGTTCCACCCTTAACAACCTCATAAAAAGCAGCAAGGACGGCCCAAGTTTCCTTTCCGAATTTTTTGATGCCTTCTTTTGCATCAAGAAGCTTGTCTTTTCCTTTTTGTAATAGCTCACCCCAGAAACCCTCAAATAGAAACTGTTCCCTAAGAATCTCCTCATACAAACGGGAAGAGTATGGATAGGACTCATTAAGGGGTACGTGCACTCCCAGGACCCCTGTAACATATGATCTTTCAAAAAGCCAAGCATGGCTTCTAGAGACAACTGGATTAATAGAAAAGCTTAGCTCCTCCTGAATAATCGTTCTTAGTTGACTCTTTGTGATCTTCACTTTATTATTTTCGCTCTGCGGCACCGGCATCATAATTGTCAGTATATAGTTCATTGTCAGGATATGCAGGACTTTTACCAGCAAGTCCATCTTCATATCCTTGTTGCATCATTGATTCATCATCTAGGCCACTCAACTCTTCAAGCGTGTTTTGCATAGTTGTTGCAGAGCCACCAGCATATTCTCTGTTGGCTCCAACAGCTGAAACAATATGTCCAAACCAATAACGCTCGGCTCGGATACCTGTCATACCAGGTGCAGTCCTAGCTATTCTAACAGCTTCAGAAGCTAAGTCTTCTATTTCTACCATAATGTCTTCAAACCGTAATACGTCTACATCAGAGTTTTCATTTAGCATCTTGGCTTTTTCTTCTTTGATGATTCCTCTAAGCTGTTTTGCTGTAATTTTCATTTTTTATTCCTTTAATTTTAATTTGCTACATTATGCGCTCGAAGCGCCTCAAGCAACCTATCTGTTAATTCATCCTTATCATGAAGAGTCCATCCTTCCAGGACAACGAGAACTTCTTGAATAATTTTTCTTGATTGTGCTTCTGTAATTTTCATTTACAATTTCCTTTGCACTCTAATGACACCAGGCCATAGTCTTTACTGTTGTCTAGATCTTGTGCAATTAGGTTAGCGTGCATTCCTCTTACTGGGGAGTGTTGTGTGTAAGTATCTAAGTCAGTATACACTGACTGTGTCTGTAGATCGAAATAGCTCGAGGGAGTATATAGATTAACAGTTTTCATTTATGCTAACTCAAAGTCTTCCATATCTGGATAAGCCTTCTTAAGAACTAGTTTTAGTGCGGCAGGAACCTCTGTAGGATCATCACTAGCAATGTCTGCAACCTGATCATCACTTAGGGTTACTTTAATAGGCTCTTCTTTGCCCTTAAGATATACCCAATAGCTTTCCGCAGGACCGAGGTGTGCTTCTTTTAACATTGTTCTAAGCTCACCCACAGTAAACTTTAATGTAACACCTTGTTTAAGACTATTTTCTTTATTTACTTTTGAAATTTCTTCGTTTATGATACTTTTTAGTTGATTTGTGGTAATTTTCACAGCATTCACTCTACTCTCTATACACTAAATATATTCTATATCTGAGAATATAATTTAATTTTAATCCTATCATCAATATTTTTCTTTTTTAAGAGACTAACTGCTTGATCTATTTTTTGCTCTGGGAAAACAAAGATATCATTTGGATAGATTGTGCTATTTACAAACCTAGCTAGCAGTTTTTGTCCATTTTTTTTATCAATGTAGAGCTCAATATACCCACCCTCAATTAATTCCCTATACCAGATTGTCTCTAATGGATCATTATTCATATTATTTCTTTTCAATATGTTTTAAAATTTTATCATAATCTGCCGGCAGCTCTGTAAGACTACCAGTATAACTGTGATTTATATCTTTAATTTTTTCTGTGTGATAATTGACTTTAAATTCTGTAAATTTTAATGCATTGGCTGTTGAGATAACAACAACACTATCAGACTGCCTGATAATATCTTTTTCTCTTGCCGCTTTTGCTGCTGAAAGTGCAATTGCAGTGTGTGGACATACATATAAGCCGAGCTTATCAATGCTAGCAGCAGCATCACAGAGGCCCTGTTCACTTACCTGTTCAACAATCCCATTTGTTTCTTTAAGAGCTAGCAGTGCTCTCTTTGCTGATACTGGGTTTCCAATCTGTATTGCTGTAGCTAATGTACTTTTTGCTTTTACTGGCTCTATAGTGTTAAGCTTATTTTTATATGCGAGGTAGAGCGGATTGGCTTGCTCTGCTTGGGCTAAAAGAAGCCTTGGTAACTTTTTTATCATGCCTAGTTCAAATAATAATTTAAAGCCTTTATAAATTGCATAGCTATTACCTAAATTTCCACTTGGTATTACTATCCAGTCTGGTGCTTTATCATCTAGCTGCTCAAACAACTCAAACGCAATTGTTTTTTGACCTTCTATTCTAAGAGCATTTTTTGAGTTTGCAAGATAAATAATGCCACTATCAGCTAGCCTCTGTATAATCTCCATACACCCATCAAAATCTGTGTCCAGCGCTATCACATTAGCACCAGAAGCTATAGGCTGAATGAGCTGCGCTTTTGAAATTTTATTTTTTGGAAGTAATATCACCGAAGGAACCTGCGCTGCAGCAGAGTATGCCGCTAGAGCTGCTGACGTATCCCCTGTAGATGCACATCCTACTGCTTGTATATTCTTACCTGCATTAATTGCATGCCTTACTACGGACACTAATACAGTCATCCCTAGGTCTTTAAATGAACCTGTATAGTTATTACCACACAGTTTTATGACTATATCATCAATCTTAAAATAGTCTTTAAGTCCAGCAGTTGTCACACATGGGCTATTGCCCTCACCTAGCGTGACTATATCACTGCTTCTTAATTGCGGGATTACAAATTCTCTATAGCGCCAAACACCTGATTGGTCATTTTGTTCAAATGATAACCTTCTTGCTTTAAAGTTATTTTTCCAGAATAGCCTTGGCTGACTTTTTAATTGTTCTAAGGGGTGTACAATATCAAGTAGTGAGCCACAATGTGGGCATTCGTAAACTCTATCAGCAATATCCCATGAATCACTGGTGCAATTGCTCAAGCACTTTAATACAGCTAATAGTTTCACTTAAGTAATTATAGCTTTTTTTTATTAAAAGCCTGGATTAATCCAAGAGAATCTGTAAGTGCTATGGATTTTTTTCCACTTGGTTCTAATACTATAGTAGTGTCGAGATTACCATCTTCTACAACTATACAGATTCTTCCGGTTTTTTTTGTAAGTGCTATTACTTTAACTAAGTCACCCTTTTTAAAAAATATTTTTTTATTTACCTGTGCTATAGTCTTATACATCCTTTGTAAAGTTATACCATATAAAATATGAGATTAATATAATAATGCCAAGGAAAACTATGTTAACAATTTCTAATAATTCTGCCATCTACTACAAGCTTTCTGTGATAGCGGCAAGAGATATCTCCTGCTAGTACTACTTTTGCTGTTATTAATTCCATCATATGCTTGATATGATCTCAAATTCCTCTGGGTATAATAATACCATTTTATTCTGTATTAGGCAGAGCATAAGTGGGTGAATTGCCTCAAGTACAACGCCTATGTCATTCTTATATATATTTTCATCACTATCTAGATAGAAGCTAGCAAGATTATGCTTCACAAGAAATAGATCACCGGGCTTCATTTTTAAAGTTTTCTTATTTCATTATAGTATGTTGTTATAACTCTGTTTTTTACAAAGACTTCATAGCAAGAATTATAGCTACAGTCTTTTTCATAGCTATATAGTACAATTCCAATTACCTCTTCTCCTATATTATAGCATGCCCACTGCTCGTAGAATATGTCTGAGTTAACTAGTACTATGTCACCCCTTTCATAAGTTTCATACATAATCTCAATGTCTTTTATCATGCCGCCGCTGTTAGCCTCTAAACATTTTCCTAATAAAAAGTGCAAAGAATATCATTATATAACAAAGTTGAAAGCTATTTCTATAGGCTGGCCCTGAGATACTACAGCTATAATTTACTTTAAGGTAATTAGTTTCCGGAAGTGTGTCTGTTAGCATATTAGTATATTCGTCTAGTATCCAATGGTTATACCTGCCGTCAAGTGTGTACACACTACCGCCGCTACACATTTGCTCATCTGAAACAGTAAACAATCTGGATGCCACGCCGGTAACATATTTCATACCTTCATGAAATATATAAAATGATGAGCCGCTGTCACCAAAGCAAATATTTGATTGTTCTGGCATATGTCTCCCTAAGACTATTTCATTTCTATATTGTTTAGTAACAACTGTTACACCGGCCCTAAGTATACCATATGCACCCTTGTCTGAAGATCTTCCATAGCCAGCTATTATTACTTCTGTACCTCTTTTAAGGAGTTCACTATACTGTGAAGGGTGAAGAGTATGTACATTAGTATCAAGTGGTACCTGCCTGTCTAGCAAGAGAATTGCGATATCATTCCAGTGTTTTTTGGTCTTATCATAACCAGGATAAATTGAGAGCTTTTGAACTCCTATAAGATTATTGCAGCCCTGTAGCTGCTTACATCCATACATGATATAGAATTTTTTCCCCTGCACACCAGTAACACAGTGGGCTGCAGTCATAATAAGATCATTTGAAATAATCGTCCCGGTGCAGAAGATATACGTTTTCTCAGGTGCAACTAATGCAACTGTTCTAGGGAATATATCGGCATCAATTTCTGTGCCGTTAACAATCAAGTGCCTAACTGTCGTTACATATGGATCGCTGTAGTCATAATGTTTTGCTGGTTGACAACCCAATATAAATAAAGAAATTAAAATAAGTACTTTAAGTTTAGTTTTAGATTGCATTGATCTCTATTTCATGTGCATAGATTGTAATACCGGCTGTATGTATCTTATATAGTGCTGAACAGGTTTTATGGCGCTCTAAGATAATACCAATTGCATTTTTTAGGCCCATATCATATATATCAACACTTATAAGTTCACCCCGTTTTAAACTCTGTTCCATTAGCTGCTATATTTAGCATACTCATCTTGTATATTTTTAAACAATGATGTTATTTCAGTTAAGGATAGTTTTTTATAAAATGTTTTCTGGTGTGCTTGATTATACCCTATAAAAATTATTGAAAGATCTGAGTGATCGATTTTTACAATTAACTTTGGTTCTGTGTTACTAACCCATATAGGCTTTACAATTGGCTTCTTATTTTTCTTTTTCCAATCGCTCAGCGTAACAATATTTTCATCATGATCAGCCATTAAATAATTCCCCAGAATTCGTGCTCGGGTTCTTGTACAGTTATTCTTATGTTAATATTTCCTTCACCTATGTAGTTGTAGCAAGAGATATTTGACTGAACTTCAATACCATTAGCCCATTCCGTGGATCCATACCAGCATAGCCTTTTATTACCTGCAACATTTATATGAAAGCCAATATTATCTTTATGTTTCCAGATTTTTTTTGCAATACCCTGCAGGGGGTATCTTAAATTTAAAAGTTTTTCCATGTGCACCTCCGCATTAAGTTTAGTGTGCCAGCTAAGTACACTATAGTCATATACAGGTATAACAAAGTCTGGGTATAGAATACCCCATGGTGAACATTCGATAAACGCACGATCATCCATATTAAATAATTATTTGTTAACTATTAATAATTACCAGCAGCTGCTTCTTATATAAGATTCAGCAGTATCTTAACTTAAAGTACATGATGCTTGATTTTTAGCTCCATCATACTCTGTCGTTTCTTTTTAAGATCTGTAACTTCTTTTAGTAGCTTATCTCTTTCTTTTTTAAGCTCCATATTTTGTCTAGCAATATGATCTTGGGGTACAGATGTATCTCTATCTTTTCCCATCTGGATTATGGACATGGTTACACTAAAAAATATTGATACAAATGCAAAACCTAAAAGGTAGGCACCTAATTGTCGTAGTTCACCGCCGGCAAATCCTAAACCTACACCGAGCATACCACACATTTTTGCAAGAATAAAACTCCATAGTGCCAACTTATGATGTCATGTTAAATCTTCAAACATATTAGTAGCTCTTTTATGAAAGGCAGTATAAATCAAATACGGTAAAAGATTTTATTCTGCCACCGACATAGACCCTTACTTCATCCCACTCTATATCATGAGCAATTACAACACCGAGCAATCCAGGATAATTTGTCCACTCAGCACATTCAACTAAGCTACCAGTTATATTTTCTGGTATAGTATTGTACTCAGTCCCAAACATCCCAGGGTAATCAGCCCACTCAGCACATTCAACTAAGCTACCAGTTATATTTTTTGATAAGTGATCTTTAATACTATTGGTTGCCATCACTATCTCTATCATCTGTTGGCTTCCAGCTGTATAACTCTGACCTGAATGTTTCACTGATATGTTCAATCACATTGCAGATAAAGTAATAAAGTGTTAATAGTATAAATATGACTATGCTAGCCGCTATAAAGTATTGCATTGATAACTAAACCTATAACTTAATTATATGAAGTAGAGCAATATTTTACAATGGTAAATGGTAAAAGAATATCTTGGTGTTGAATAAGCTTTGCACGCTATAACACTTTAATAAGCTGCCAGTTATAATATTCAGATTTAGTACCATCAGTTCTAACAACGCTAACGTAGCTTGTGCTTGACACATATTTAGTCTCAGTAATACTGTATACAAACATAAATGCCCTAGGCCAACTATATGTGTCAATATTTTTTTCTAATATTCTTGTGCCGACTTGGGTTTCTTTTACGATATCACCAACTCTTATTTTTTTTCTTGTTCCATCATCCATTTTATATTTCTAAAACTAAACACCTTGCTGACCCACCTGATTTTATAAACTCTGAAGTCTCAACCTCAACTACATTAATTCTCTTTTCCTCAAGCTCTTTTAAAAGAGACGCTGATGGCTTTGTCATGATAATATTGTTTTTTATCTTAACTCCATTGCACACAAACCTCTCGGCATCATCTTCTGTTACAGGTACCATATTAAATGGAAGTTTTTTGATATCACTGTCTTTAAATGCACCAGGATAATATAAGCATGTGTCAGCATCATCAATAACAAGCATACAGGTATCAAGGTGATAAAATCTTTCGTCTTGAAGCTTAAGTGTTATACACTTAAGTCCTAGCAGCTCTGCCGCGCGCTCAGCTGCTTCTTTATCACTGCGATAACCCCAGCCAGCAATAAGATGATCTTTCCATATAAAGCAGTCTCCCCCACCTTCAAAAGTAAGTTCATCAGGTAGTACATGTACTATATAGCCATTATTTAGGAACCAGCTTTTAAACTTCTCCCGCTCGGGTTGCCTCTCCGGATATCGAAAATTAGATAGTACAACATGTTTATTATGCGCAATACCTGCATTCGCAGCAAACACCATATCAGGGAGATCAGCATGCTGGTCAAGAAACACTACGCTAGCACCAAGATTTTCTATGGTTGATTTAAGCTCTAACCACTGATACTTTGCTAGCTCTAGATCAACAGGCTGATCCGGATTCATCCATGGATTAATAGAGTATACTACAGAGAATGTTGTTGGCCAGCACATTAATATTTTCATAAATTCTTATCCTTTAATAATAAAAATATTATGTAGTACTGACTTTTTTCTATAAAGCCACAGGTTTAAGTTGTTAGTTTTTTTAACCTTGCCCTTGTAACATAGAAGCTTTGTAGCACTCCATCCATGCTTCTTCCAAAGACACATACCATAGTTCTACTCGCAAGCTCTATCCTACCACTTAGTACAACCACAAGCGTATTTCTACGCTCAACTTTGCTGTAGTGCCCTTCAAACACTCCGACAATATCAGTGAGCTCTACTAGCTCACCACGTTCAAGGTTAACATACATTTAAAATAAACCATTAATTCTCATCAACGAGTAGCCATAGCAGCCAAAAAATTGATGAGAAAAACAATACTACAAAACATAAAGCTTGATATTCATGCATTACTGTATTTTTTTTAACCACCGTGTAGGTACAATCCAGGATTTAAAACTAAGACCAGGAGGCCGGCCAAGAATAGTTGCGCGGTCAGCAAACCCCTGTTTTTGATCATGGTATGTTATATCTGTCTCTAGTACAACACCAAACCAAGGTTCCTTTGCTTCGCTGATCCTATCAAAACGATATGAATCAACCTTTACTAATGTACCAACTCGCACCCAATCACCATCCGGTATCCGAAATCTCTTTACGTTGGTCATCTTCTTTTTCATTAAGGCTAGTAGCTCTCTGATTCTTTGCCTGGACTACATTTGTAACCAGCTCCAGAGCAACTTTTTTCATGCTCCTTGGCTCGGCCAACATTTTTACAAGCTCATTCCGTAAATCGTTCTCTAGCCTCATAGTCTCTTTACTGATATTTTCTTGAGTATCTAACATGCAATTACGTGGACCAGTTATATGTAGAGTCTTATATACTCTACATTCATTAGCATTCCAGTCTCTAAATTTTTCACTCAATGCTTGCGGTTTGCATGAGATAGTAAGTTCAACGTCGCGTCTCATTTTTAATATACCTTAGCTACTTCTGTTAGTAAATTTTAGTAACTGACTTCGACAATTTACAATAATTTGCTATAGACTATTTAGCCAAGATACTATGTTACTAAAAGCCAAGAGCGTTTAACTACAGTAATCTCTACTTAAATATGTTACTGTGAAAGCGTTAATTCCCTGCGGGAATTTTCTCAATCTTCTCGATCAAAACCTCCACCACCAGTAAAAATATATTACTCATACTAACACTACTACTAGCAACTACGCACTAGACTACTCCATATACTACAACAACCCTACCCTTTCAGCACCCTGTCACTCTAGTCACTACAGAGACCGGTTACACTCTTTAACGTGTATGCATACCATACTGTTACGACTAGTGGATCTAACTAGGTTCTAGAACACGCCAGACATGTGGATCCCTCTACTTACTGGTTATATGGAAAAACACTCTACTCTAAACGAGAGATTGAAAAACTAACCCCGACGAGAGACGGTAGCCTTAGCCCCCTCTCACACGTCTTATAGGGAATATATTCATCAAATCAACACAAAAACACTCCCTCACCCACTCTTTTACATCATTAACTCATGCTTTTTGTACTTGGTGATCAAATCTATAGAACTTTCCCCACCCTGCGACATGTAGTACTAGCCATGTCGACCCGCGCTCCACAACAATTCCTAAGAGATCATTACTTCCGTCTCTTAGAGATACCAGGTCACCCCGTTGAATGGCATCACCGGCTACACTTTCCATATTCCGTCTATCGATCTAAAAACCCTCTCACCGTGTTGGACAATGATTTCAAACATTGCTATTGTCACACCTGGCTGGGTATCATACTTGGATATTCTGGCTATTGTACCTAGCCCACCCTGGTGTTTACCCGGGGAGAAGAACGGTGGAGCCATACCGGTATACGGCTCATACCACACCAGTTCGCCGATCTTATACTCTTTCTTCACTACACTCTCTCTCTTTGCTGGAGTGATCGGGATCACAGCTCGCTACTAGACGGTAGTGAAACTGAACATGAGCTCAGGATCCTACACTTATGTTTAATATCTCTTGTCGACATGAACCTTCTCTTTCCGTTCAAGTATACATCAAATCCCTGGAGCAGCCCTCCGGTGGCTCTTATCGGTCTGAGTATAATGAATATGTCATCCTCTTCATTTATAAAGGAGGTGCCGACACTGACATCACCATGATTTGGTATATACCAGACGTCCTCACCCACCCGCCAAGATATCACTTTCTTATCCGGCTAGAGTGATCGGGATCACAGCTCCCCTACTAGACGGTAGTGAAATGATAAGCTGTAGTTTATTCATGGGGTCATTAAGCTTCATGCACACGCAACCGGTAGGAGTAGCTTATAAGCTATCACTGCCTGTAATCATCCAAGTATGCTAGTGTAGTATTGTTAAAATGTTTAAGACGCTGGTTGGTTTTGCTTGGCATGACGAACGTACGCTCACTAACAATTACTAGCTTATTATGAGCTAGCAACATGTGATGATAAGCGCTCATGAGATTGCATAGTGGGCTAGCCTCGCAGGTACGATCACCGACATAGACTGCTAACTCAAAATCATCAGGTAAGTCAGGTACTGGCTGATCTCGTATACGAGCCAATTCTACTTTCCAGTACCAGGCTAAGTCGGACATTGGCTCAATAGCACTATGGTGCTGTCTAATTGGATCTGTATAGTAAACAAGATCACCGAGCTGTACAGTTAATTCATTGTTATACTCTGTGACCCCGCTGGGTGACCCCGCTGAATATTCCACGCTACTCACCCCGATATGCTAGCGGTTAGCTTAAGGCTGTTGGCAACCCCAAACATACGATCAACATCAGTGTAGAATTTTTCATCGGTTACCTTAAGGCTCATCCCCCAAGACTCTAGTTCCCTAGCAATTGATTCAAGGTTTTCTGCCAACTTGTAGTAAATTTCTTGTTTATTTTTTTTCATGGTGTTCATTCTAGTTTTCTAATCCTGGTCAAGTAATTTTTCAGCCTCTGTGCGAGTCTTAAAAGACCCCAACTGTTGACTGTCAAATACTGCTATCCATTTATTATCTTTTTTGCTAGCATCATACCAAATTTCACCAAGCTCATCATGTGTGTAAGGATCATACACTGGAAATACTTTAACGCTTCTAGGTTTCATATTTTTTCTAAGTTGTGTGTTAGCTTAGCTCCCCCGACTGGTCTCGAACCAATAACCCTGTGGTTAACAGCCACATGCTCTACCAATTGAGCTACAGAGGAATAATTTCTTATGTTTTATTATACAACGGACTCTTAAATTCTTACACAAAATTTTGCAGAGGAGGAGGGATTCGAACCCCCGGTAGTTCTCACTACGGCTGATTTCAAATCAGCTGCCTTCGACCACTCGGCCACTCCTCTAATGTTAAATTTTTCTCATGTCACAGTAATCCCACCAAAAGCTTTTCTTTCCATCAAAGAGCTTATATAAACCAAGTGTGTGCTTCTTGTGCCGACAAACTATTACTGCCAGATCACTTCCACTAAGTCCCTCCTTTTTATAGTCTATGATCCTAACTAAGTCACCCCGCTGAAGATTATTGCTAGTTGGCATGTAGGGAAAATCTTTCCAGGGATCATCCATAAATTAACGTTTCCCAATTTCCCTTATCATTAGTATAGCTAACTCTACTAATTCCTGCATGGGTTATAAACTCTTGGCAATATTTGCACGGTTTGGCCATTCCTTTACTACCGTCTTTTCTCCATCTAATAACTTGAATCTCATCCCCTGGCTGAGCATATCTCAGTACACTCATTTCTGCGTGCATATGTGCTGCGCAGCTGCCATCGGGATATCTTCGCTTGAATCGTGGGTGCGTCTTGAAACTATTAACGCCGATCTTTATAACCCTGCGCCCACGTAGGAGTATGGCTCCTACGTGGTACTCCTGCCCATTAGACAGCGCTAGTTTCTTAGCTGCATAATACACTTTGCATTAGCGATACTCAACTTTCCCCTGGAGCCTAGAAAGGCCAGGCAACTCCGGTGATCTTCTCAAATCCCTTCCTGGTTGTGTTAAGCAGGCCAAGTTTCTTAACGACACCTGCAGCTGTTGCACCAGGCCTTGAGATTTCACGCTGCCAAACACGGCTAGCTTCTAGAGCTTCGGCCAAAATCTCCTCAGCACCAGGCCGGCTGAGATCTTCCCTCATCTTGTTTTGATCTAGGAAGTTCTTGGTAACAGCTGCTGCCCCAAGTCCAAGAAGTGCTTTGCCTGCCCAGTCTAGTTTTAGATTTTTAAACATTCTATACCTACCCTTACAATGGTTTCGTTTAATATAGTTATATTATAACACTCAGACACCTATTCTTACACAAATGCCGGTTTTTTTCTTATGTTTTAATAGCGCAATGTTGCAGAAAGTTGTGCAAATATCATATAGTTATGGTAATATAGACCTATGGAAAATGAAACACCAATAGAGCCGGCCAATGAGCCAGCTGAAGAACCTACCACAAATGGTACCACATCTGAGGTTACAGAGCCGGCACCTGATGCTGCTGAAGAATCTACTGAATGTGCTCCTATTAAGGGTAAGTTCGACGCTGCGGCTGAGCTTGAAAATTATGTAGAAAATGTTGATGAAGTACTGGCACGTACTGGTTTTCGTCTAGATAAGCATGTTTGCCGTCTTCTTCAGGATGAGCCCTTTTTTGCTTATCTTAGTCGTAACTGCCGTAAAGTACCGACTGTAAGTATTCCAACAGCAGGTGTCACTGTTACAGATGGCGAGATCGTCATGTTCTATAATCCTGAGTTCTTTTCTGAACTTACGGATGGTGAAGTACTTTTTGTTCTTATCCATGAGTTCTACCACCTTACACTTAAGCACCTCGGCGGCCGCCGCCGAACACCACATCGGCTTTGGAATGTAGCTACAGACCTGGCCAGCAACTCAATTATCTCACGACATTCTGGTAAGGTTGAACTACCAGATATGGCTCTACTTCCGGGCCGTCGTCCAAAGGTAGAAAAAAAGCCAGATGGCGAACGTGATGAGTCAGAAGAAGAAAAAACAGGCAAAACGCTAGCTGACATTATTGCTGATCTTCCTACAATGAAATCTGCTGAATGGTATTTTGATAAGATTCGCCAGGAGGCAGAGAAGAATGGTGCCGGATCAGGCATGGGCGATGATGATCCTTTTTGGGATGACCTAGATAGTCTTGATGATCACGAAATGTGGGATGATGCTTCTGATGACGATGGTGGCTATGCCTCCGAAAAAGTACGAGAGCTTGTTAGGAAAGCCGTAAAGAATGCCGATGGTAGAAATAGCTGGGGTAGCGTTCCCTCTCAGACCCGTGAGAATATTCGCCAGATTGTATCTAAGGAAGTAGACTGGAAAGCACTACTCAGGCAGTTCGGTGGTCGGTCACGCAGCTCAGGTACAATAAGCTCGATTAAGAGAATCAATAAGAAGTACCCCTATATTCATCCAGGCCGCCGCCGCCGGCGGACTTCCCGTATGGCTGTCTTGGTCGACCAAAGTGGTTCAGTTGGTGATCGTTCACTTGAACTTGCTTTTGGCGAATTAGCTAGCTGTACTAGGTTAACCAGTATTACTGTTGTTCCCTTTGACACTGCTGTAAATGAATCAGCCATATTTGAGTGGAAGCGCGGCCAGAAGGTTAAGCCGATTCGTACTAACTGTGGTGGTACTAACTTTGATGCTGTTACCAAGTGGGTCAATGCTAATAAGGACAAATATGACGGAGCACTCTTTATTACAGATGGCTATGCTCCTAAGCCGCGAGGGTGCATGATCAAGCGGGCTTGGCTAATTGTACCAGATGGAAAGCTTCAATTTAATACTAGTGATACTGTAATTCACATGAAGTGGCCAACAGATTCAGGTGGTATATGATATATATCATGGTATGCTAAAGAAAACATTTTCAGGCTTGGCAAGAGCGTGCCGGCGGCTTCTAATGCTGCCAGTACGCTTTTTGCAATGGTGCTATAAGTTACCGATGGCTACATTTAGAAGGCTTAGGATACTAGGTGTGAGGGGAGTGATATCACTCCTCAGACAAATGCTGTTTACAGTTATGCTAGTAGCGTTTATACTAATGTGCTTTATATTACTTACAAGTGCATTGGTTACAACATGGAATACCGGTCCTGCAGAGATGCTGGATCTTCCACTCATTAACTTCATGAATGGTATTGCTACAACCACATTTCTAGCAACAGCAATTATTACTTATCGTTTTATTATTTGGGTGCTAGGTAAAGGTACCCACAGCTCTTCAGAGGAAGATTAGATCATGAAAAAAGCAAAATTAGACCTTAGAACACTATTGGCTCGTCGCAAGACAACGCTCGCAGGGCTTATGCAGAGTCGCGGCCTTAATACCACGCAGGAGTTAAACTCTTGGTGTGAGAACAATAACATATCAGCTCCAGATGCTGAACTCCTTGCAACAGTTGGCGTAAAGAAAGAGGCTAAGGTAGCTAAGCCACCGGCAGCAAAGAAGAAGACTTCAAAGAAAAAAGTATCTAAGAAGAAGGCTCAGGCTAAAGAAGATAGTGTAGCTGCTGAGCCGGCGCATGCTCCTGCTGCACCACCTGCAGTAGAAAGTAAAGAAGCTGATACCCAGGGTGTTCCTAAGGTACCAGCTTCAAGTGTAAGTAAGACAGTTTCTACACGTATTAATTAAGGTTAGTCTTTTTTCTTTTGGGCAGGTTTTGTTGAAGCATAAAGATCTGAATACCACCCACCGCCCTTAAGGATAAAGCCTGATTGGTTATTGATAACCCGTTTGAGTGATGCCACAAGACACTGCGGACATTCATCTAGCGGTTCATCTTTAATGCTCTGCTCACACTCAAATTCATGTTCACAGCATGCGCAGATATATTCATATGTCGGCATATTAATACTTTAAGACTTCCTGCTCAAAGAGTTCACCAATCGTCTTTTGAAACATTGGGTTTTTTGCAATCTCCCAGGCCCGTTCATCACTAAGCCGTACCCCTTCTTTTTTTGCAATTGCATAAGCAAATTTCTTCATTGCTCGTAGGACATAGTTTCGAGCTGATGAGTGATTCATCTTATGTCCTTCTGCTGTCATAATAGTTGAGATACTACGGTATCCTTCGGCCTCATCATCATCTGAGATAGTTACGTATTTTCTCACTTTACTTATTCTCCTGTTTAGCTCGTTTTTTAAGTGCTTCTAGCTCGCCATATGTAATTGGATGTTTTGTATGATCCCCGGGATCATCAGTAATACCAAAGCGAAGCCGAAGAATTTTTTCTTCTTTGCTTGAGAGCTTAGATATTACACCGCGAATGATATCTCGCATCTCACCATCTAAAATATGCTCAACAGGCGTAGGGACAGTACTGGGCAACCTATCTTGGAGTACTTCTCTAGCATTTCCCTCTGACCTATAGTCAATATCACCATTAAGTGATACTGTACCTTTTGTTGCTGCCATTGTTGCTCGAGCAAGATTATGGCTCATTCCTAATTTTTCACCAAGCTCTTCAATGCTTGGTCCTGCCTGGGACATACTGGATACATTATTACAGATTGTATGTGCTTTACTCATTGCCGCAAGGATATGTGCCGGCAGCCTTACAACACGGGTTGTACTAGATACGTACCTTCGCATTGCTTGCTGGATCCACCACCTTGCGTATGTTGAGAATGCAAACCCACGCGTATAATCAAACTTTTCAATGGCGCGCATGAGACCAATATTTCCTTCTTGGATAATATCATCGAGTGTTACATGCGGCCGGCGCCACTTCTTAGCTTCAGCAACAACAAGTCTCAGGTTTGCTAGCATGATCTTTTGCTTAAGCTTTTGCCTCAGGGCTGAGTTCTCTGCTTCAGTAAATTCTTTAAACAGCTCCATCAGCACCGGCCGTTTAAGTACAGGGTGTCGCCCCACATCTTTAAAATATGTTTTCAGCTCATTCATAACTCATCCTTGCTGCCCATTTAATATATGACATAAGTGCTTTTGTTTTATCTCGTTCAAATGTACGTTTGTTAATACGTATTTTCATCTCACGCGCAAATTCATAGGCTGTATTCCAGGCCATGACTTCTTCTTCTACCGTACACACTCTTTCTTTTTTATTAGCCTGTAGGGTATTATTGTAACACGGAAATTTTCTTCTATATTCTTTATGACTTCTTATGAGTACATGTCCGATCTCATGAAGAAGTGTATACAACTTAAGCTCAGGTCTTTGTCTAGAGGTAATTATGATATTTTTGTCATAAAAATCTACATGCGATTCCCCAACATTAATAGACCTCTCTGAAACAGACCAACCAATTGAACTACAATAAGCTATAGCTTTAGTTAGCTGCTTCTTGTAGTATCTTTGGCGCTTCTGTGTATAGGTTAGTCGCTTCACAGTGTGGTACTATCGTCGCCGGTTTTTAACATACTCAGCGTGTGCTACTCCACGTCCTTTGCGAAGCTGGATCTCTCGCTGAATATAGCAGAGCTTTACCTCAAGCTCGGTCCGCATATGTGATCGCTTCATCCGTTCAATCTTTGACCGTAGGCCACCTTCCATGTTTCGAAGTGATTCATCACTCTCATGGATGAAGTAGTCTTGCATTGGTACAGGGTTGTTGTAGTTATTTTTTTCGTTGTTCTGCATTGAAATACTCTGTTTGTTAAAATATAGTTACTGATTAGCGCCTGAATAGGATTATACCAAGACTTTTTACCTTTTTGCCCTGGGCCCTTTATTTTTTGGTGGAATCCAGATGTGATAATCATGTTTTTCAACATCTTTAAAATTTGATGCACCAAGATTCTTTTTGCCAATGTTAAATAAGTGTAGGTCACCAGTTACACCATCAATTTTAAGAACCTCATAGTATGTATCATCTCGCCACGGAGAGCCACGAAATTCAATAAAGATTGTATCACCTACCCTGGCAAGGAATTCCTTCTCACCCGTTTCTTTGTTGACAATGACTGCCGGCAAAAATTTGTGTAGGCTCTTTCTTTTTTTCGCCGGTCGATCAGGCTTTGGAAGCTCAATCATACCACTTTCTTGGATAATATCGCAATCACTCTCATTTTTATTATTAGTTGATGTCAAGGTAACTACCGATCTTTGTAATGTAATTAGGGTTTGCGTTCATTAAAGTTGCGCTAGTATCAGCTTTAAGACTCATAGTGTGCGCTTGGCATGCCTGAAGATATTCATCAGCTGTCCAATTAACAGTTTTAAGATATTTGATAATGTCATCCTCAAGCTCTTTATTGCTAATAGAATAACGCTGAATCACTCGTAGATCAAGCATTACCTTTGCAAAAGGAGCCTTTTGTTTTTTTGACTTCATATAGAGTATTTTATCACTCTACTTATTTTCTTGCACAATAGCAACACAATAACATTTTTTATTTTTTTCTGTGCAAAGTCTAGGTGCATATAATATAATGGTTGAAATATTGAGGAAAGGTTAACATGGTTTTTTTCTTTTTAGGCGCAGTTATATTTTCCCTGCTCTTTACTGAATCAGGTAGAGAATTAATCCCCATTCTATTTGCAGGATTTGGGTTCTGGCTGGTATGCTTAACCGGCTGTGTTTACTTTTTATATGAGACTGTGCTTCGACCATTTTTTCTATTAGCTGTAGGCCTGTTCCAGTAAATGTGTAATATTGGCAAATATAGTGCTATAATAATTGTATACTATGTCAATTGATATTGATGACCTAGAACCTGGCACACTAGTTATGTTGCTACCTCGAACTATTGTTAACAATATTGAATATGCCAATAACTCAGACGCAGAAGATGTTCGTTCTGCTGCCATGCTAGTGCTTGAGCATATGGGGGGTTTAAAGTTAAGAGGATCACCATATGTAAGAAGCCTGTCTGACCCACGCAATGGGCACAAGGCTTCGTGGGGTTCAGTTGCATTTTATGTTGGGCTACGACGCCAGCGCCAACGCGCTGATAAAAGAAGTAGCTCATATACAAGAGCCCACTCAACCCTCCGGCCTGTTTTTTTTGTTAATGGAGCACAGGTAGTAGTAGACATAACACAGTGTGTAGAGCTAAACTGTGTTCCTAAAACTGTAATTGATTGTGTGCAACAGAATCTAAGTGATAATTAATTCTTTACAAATGTGTAAGAATTCAAAGAAAAGTTTATAATTTTAACAACAACACGGAATTTAACCGGGATTGAAAAATGGATATTAAAACGTTTACTGCCGTTGCTAAGGTCTTGCCTTCTAATATTTCTGTATGCATTAGAGGTGCACACGGAATTGGTAAGTCATCACTAACCTATCAGCTAGCCGAAGCTATGGACCTTAAGCCAATTGAGCGGCGTTTGTCACAGATGAGTGAAGGAGATATGATTGGCCTTCCTGAACTAGTTGATGGCACAACTTCATTTCGTCCCCCAGACTGGTATATGATGGCATGCCGCGAGCCCTGTTTGGTATTTCTAGATGAAATTAATCGCTCCACAGACGAGATCCGGCAAGCAGCATTCCAGGTTGTTGGCATGCATAGTCTAAATGGCCATGCCCTTCATCCTGAAACAAGAGTCTACACAGCAATTAATGCATCTTCAGAGTATGATGTTGGTGATATGGATCCAGCATTACTTGACAGGTTCTATGTTATTGATCTTGAGCCCACTGTTGAAGAATGGCTTGAATGGGCTACCATCAATTGCCATGGATTTATTGTTGACTTTATTCGCTCAAACCATAAGATGCTTGAGCATGATGGCCCTATTGAGCCCGGCGCAGTCTATCCTTCACGCCGAAGCTGGAAGAAAGTGAATGACTGTCTAGTTTCTGCAAAGCTTATTGAAGACCCTAATGACGCAAGGTTCTATGGTGTGTCTGTTGGGCTTCTAGGTCCAGCCACTGCCGCAGCATTTGTTGATCATATAAAAAAGATGGACCTCCACATGTCAGCTGACGATATTCTAAACCGCTGGTCAAAGGTACAGACTAAGGTAAAGAAGCTAGGTAATGAGCGGTTTAATATTCTTATTGAAAAGCTAGTTGACCACAGCGTTAAGAATACTTGGTCTGATCGCCAGGCAAAGAACCTTAAGAAGTTTATTGACACAATGCCAGATGAACTTAAGCTTGGGTTCTGGTCTGCACTAACAGATCATCCGGAGCGCACACAGATGCTAGAGAATATTAAGCGAGCCCATGTTCACCTTGTCCCAGTACTGTTAGCTGCAGTTGATGGAAATGATACACCTTAATATCGTGAGCTAAGCTTCTGTAGAGAAAGAGTAATACTTATTGATGTACATGAGCAAAGAGATTAAAGAAAAGTTTCGGCCGGGTGATCTTGTTAGTTCAGTTGCATATGATGATTTTACCAGACATAATGCCGGTCTGGGAATTATTGCAGAGACTACAGAGTGTAATGAATGGCCAGTAATTGTTAGGTGGTATACACCAGACGGTAGAATTGTTATCAGGCAAGAAAAATTTGAAACATTAAAAATGCTTGAACAATGATATGAGATTTAAGCCTGGAGATTTAGTTGCCTGGGAGTGTGTTTGCGATATCACAGTAGAGAGAACCATTGAACTCGGCATTATTAAAAAATTTACAGGTAAGCTTACCTATCCTATAATACATGTCCTGACACCAGAGGGTACAATGAGATTTACTAAAGATGAGCTTACACTAATCAGTAGTTATGGTTAAGCCATCAAGAGAGTACCGAAATGAGAAGCTATATATTCTCATAAAAGACTTAGATAGCCATGATTGTGGTGAGGGTGAACAGGGATTAATTTCGTTCTCAATAAAGAGTAAGCATGTTAAAATTGACATTTATGTTGATGCGGTTCTACTATGTAGTTTTGACACTGATATAAGATTTGCCAGGCAGCAGTGGCGAATGTGGCGATATGCTGGGTGGTCACGCTCAAGATAATACATAATAGCTTAAACTAGTTGTAGTTAACTAGTGTTGTTTTAAATACTTATAGCTGTGGAATATGCTATAGGTGATCTCATTAAACTCAGGCCACACTGGTATGGTCTTACTGAGAAGTTAGGTATTATCCTTAAGCGCCAGAACATGGTAACCCGTCTCCCGGCATCTCAGCCATTTAAGATACTAGTTGGTTATCTGATCCAGTGGAGCGATGGTCAGATGACATGGTGCACATCTGACGAGATTGAGCTTATAAGCAAAACTGAAATGAGTTTTGAGGATGAGTAGTGCACTGAAAATTGCCATGCCGGCCAGCAGCTGGTGTGTGAATATCTGCAGGGATGGTTATTTTTATTGGGCTGGCGAGGCATACCTATGTATGCTATGCGCGCACCGAATAGCTACTGAAAATAAGAAAAAGTCCATTGAGCGAAACCTTGAAGCAAATTTATTTTAGTCTGTGCAATTTAATTTTTGCTGTGATATAATACTTTTATAGTATGGCAAACACTAAAAAAACAAACCCCATTGCTGTTGCAATGCGAAAGAGACATCCAAGGTCCCAGAGTATGTCATCTAGAAAACGCACCAAAGATTATAAAAATTCCTGGAAAAAAGAAATTATGTCAGACATACCTGAAGTTGAAGATAGTAAAGATCAGAGTGTAGATTATGATCCTGCATGGATAATTCAAGATCCAGACTATCTTTGGAGCCTACCAGAAGAACAAGCAAACGCATGCAGCAGCACGAAGTAATCCACAAGCCAACTGGCCATCTAGGTATTGTCTTTATGACCAATGAAGAACTGTACAGCCTGGCTAGCAACCATTACATTATGGTTTACCTTGATATTGATTGTGAGATTAAGCCTACACTTGTCAATTTTGGTGAGCTTGAGCTCTGTGATCATATTAAGAATCCACCCTCAACCCGCCGGTTTTAGCTAACCCCGCCCATGCGCATGTATGGCCCCGCCCACATGCATGTATACACATGACACATACACGAATGCACGATTTTACTACCACTTTTACAAGAAGAGATATTAAGTGGAACCTAACAAACACTGCAAAGCATGGGCCTATACTGGACAGTCAGTTTCCTGATAGTGTCAAGGGTATTAAGCAGGGTATCTATCTCTGCATGTTTCAGAACCCTAGTGCACTGTACCCTGTAAGAGATAATAATTTACGCTTGAAGGACGGCAGAAAGTTCTATAAAGAGGTTATACCCCGCCAAGGGTTTTCTGTAAAGTTTGGTAAGTTTGAGATACCCAAACGCACTCCGGCCGGTTATATACAGTCTGGTCTTATAAGTAGAATGAAGCTAAACTATGAGCACTTACATTACTATAAGAAAGATCCACACGCCGGCGAGAAAGTTTTTGTGACAACGCTTAAAAGACTATATGTGTTAGATCTTACAGACACATCAGTTAATATTGCTGGTACACCCCTTACTAATACACCGGCCGCCTTTGAGAAGCTTTGGAACATGTCTATAGAGCAGTTTCTAATAGCAAATGAGTATACCAAAGGCTATGCACAGAACCTTAGGTCAGAGTGGCGTGTGGTTGATCCATGTATAATGAGCGACAGCGCACTAGCTAAAATAGCTACACACCTTCGTAGTACAGCGACTGCTCTTTTATCGGTTTTGCAATAACTGCAATAGTTTCTTTCAAACTGTGCAAGTTTAAAGCCGCTGTGGTATAATAGATTCAACTTCAACAAGCTAGGGGAGCCAATATGGTAACACACATAAGTGCACAACGCAATGTGCCAATACACAGTGGCAAGAACTTCATGTGGAAAAGAACTAATACTAGCAACATGTCTCTGTATGATAGGCACACCGGCTCATGTAGCTTAAGCCAATTGGTGCCGAAAGGTGCGAGTCATTATTCGTTTCCATGGGATGAGGATGACACCCCGGGCTTCTATGTAGAGAGCCATAAGACTGGTCAGAAAGTGCTCTTTTGGCTTAAGACGTTTTATCTTCTTTGGCCAGATGAAGAAGCAGATTGCCTAGGCACTGAAGATAACCCCGTTGAAACATGGGAGTATGAATGTATGATCCCTGATGTTACTATCATAATTGAGAATGATACTCCGTTTCTACCTGGAGCGAGTAAAGCGAGTAGGGATGACACTAATGCCATGATTACAAGCCCATCTAGTACAACACCCGGTTCGCTTGCGCCGGCTTTTGCTGCGGGTGAAATGGATATCGAGACGGAAGTAGGAATTCTATGAAGAAGAAGATAAGTTGGTGTGACAAGCTAGCTCCCACACTTAAACACTGCGGGAGCTGGGTATGTGATCGAGGCTGGGTAATATCAGGGTCAGGAAAGAGAGTTCAGTGTGCAGTGTGCCGCCGGCTCAATACAATTGTCACTATACAGACTCACCCCTACTCATATAACCTGGAGTTCAATCAGTTCTAATGGAACATATCAAGTCAGTTGAGGTACGAAGATCTGACCCTGAAGCCCGGGCAGAAAAGGGTCTGGGCGTTAAGCTATTCATTGTGCCAGACTCGAGCCAATCATGGTCATCATTGTATGGTCCGGAACAGGAGCCTAACCTTGAGCTAGCAGATGAGGTAATATCCGTGGCCGTACAAGCTCTCGGGCTATCACACCGTAACATAACCTCAACCTGGTCAAAGACATGTGGATGTCCATGTGGGTGTAGCCCAGGCTTTGATCTCCATGAGGTGATCGCAGAGAATGAGACGGTTACACCTAAGGGATTAGAGTGTATTGATATTCGGATTACAATCTAAGATTAAGATTATACCATGACAAAAGATGAAAAGCTAGATCAGTTTCTTAAGAAAGTCAAGGACCACCTTGCTGACACCGGCAAGGCATATGAGCTTGATAAGTCAGAGAAAGCCATGGCAAAGAAGTTAGTTAACCAAGAAAAATGCTTCTACAGTATCACATGTGACAGAATTATTCCATACCGTTAGTTTTCTAGAAAATGTGCAAGAGAATGCTAGATGTGGTATAATAAGATCATATTCAACGGAAGGAAGCTCAAGTGAGTATTAAAACGACCAAAGATATGTCAGTGGAAACTCTTAGTATTGAACAGATCGTAATCGCTAACACAATTCTTGAGACCATTG
>Ga0233439_10002070_pt1 | contig 23407 bp, 21 predicted proteins | sample SI_123_September_6_FD_182713 | JGI IMG/M metagenome (GOLD analysis project Ga0233439, IMG submission 182713) | Seawater microbial communities from Saanich Inlet, British Columbia, Canada - SI_123_September2016_100_MG | ecosystem: Environmental > Aquatic > Marine > Inlet | place: Canada: British... | reverse complement strand
AGGGCGACATCGATCTCCGCCCCCTGTCCCGCCGCATGGGCCTGGGCCGCGACTTCGGCGTCGACCAGCGCACCGACCACAGCGCCATCGGCCCCCTGTTCCACCAGGGACCGCAACAATCCCGTCGTGTCCGAGGTCGCACCGGCACCGCAATTATCCTGCACATCCGCCAATACATATGGCTTGTGGGCATTCGAGGCGATGGCCTGGGCCACGGCGGCATCCGGGCTCAATCGAGGCACCTGGAACGCCGCTTCCTCTGCCATGATCCCGTCATAAACGGCATCCGCAGCGCGGTCGGCGGCCGCCTGATCATCGCCATAGGCGACAACCACTGGCCCGCAATCCCAAATATCGGCAGGCGGAAAACCGGGGGTGAAGGAGATTGATCGCACACCGTCCTCTGTTTCCAGCGCCGCCAAACGAGCATAGGTGCCCTTCGCGGGCTCTGCCATGGTGCATTGCCCGGTTAGCGGCATCAGGAATGGTATGGCGCGGTGAGCCTTGGCGGGCAGTGCTGCCCCCGGCGTCGCCAGTATGGCATTGAGATAATGGGCCGCCCGGCCGCCGGTTTCCGCCATATCGATATGGGGATACGTGCGATAGGCAATCAGGCCGTCGCAGTTGTCAAACATGGTTCGGGTCGTATTGGAATGCAGATCCAGGCTGACCACCAGGGGCATATCAGGGCCGAGGTGTTCGCGAACACGGCGCAGAAACTCCCCCTCCCCATCTTCAAGATGTTCGCAGACCATGGCCCCGTGCAAGTCCAGATAAACCGCATCAAAGGGTGCGGCAGCGTCCAATCCTTCAAAAAACAGGGTCATGTAAGTTTCAAAGGCATGTTGCGTCACATGCGCTGAAGGTATGGCAAAGCACCAGGCAATGGGCAGCAATTCATGCGCCATGGCCCTGGCTTCTTCAATGAAGCCGGCGATGGCGATATTTTTGCCCGGCATATCGTTCAGAATATCTTCCCCGACGGTTAAGCCTGGGAAACTTTCGGCCCGGACGAAATCATCCCATTCGGCCTTTTGCGGCGCGAACGTATTCGTCTCGTGTAAGAACCCTGCAATGACAATTCGGCTCATGCTGCACCCCCCAATAGTTCAATCTGATATTTTGATCTGGTAATTTTATTTTTTGGCCGTCTTCAACCAATAACGCTCCAGCAGAAACATCCGCACCGGCGAAACCTTTCCCAATCGATCCGTCACCAAAGTCTCGATATGCAGGGGATCTTCGAATAACCCACCGCCGGAGAAATGGCAGGCCAACCAATGGGCTTCCCACGGTGACGTCTTAATTCTGGCTTTGTAATTTATTGAGAGGATATTCTTCTTCGTACCAATAGCGCCATGGGTGCCAATTTCGATCTCCGCCCCAGCCGCTTCCATACCGGGCACCAATCTTTCGCACAGGCTCAACATCTCGGGCTCCCCCCCATCGCACCCGGTCAGGAGAAGGAAGGTGAGAAATGTTCCAACCAGGCATTTTTTGAAGTTCGGCTTGCTCATTGGATTTCGTTATAGACCATGAATCGTCGTCAAAATAGAATAATGCCCTTGCCGGAGGCCTTAATCTCCAACACCACCTCGCCTGGCCCAGGTATGGGGCCATCAAAGTGCTGCAGCGCCAGTTTACGGTCACCAAGAAAGACTACGCCTTGCATCGTGGTGGCATCCTTTTGCTATCAACCCGATCCGGGCATGCTAACCGAAATTATGGAGAGAGTCATCGTGTAGCCATATAACCGGGCGTAGTGGCATACCGAGTTATCGCCAACCAAAAAGCAAAATTTACGATGCGTCTTTCGATAATCGCCCAACGATGCATTTGGCGTCGATTGCAATCCTGGTCTCAAATCAGGCGCTTTATAATTTGTTGAAAATATCGAAATTTCCCACCAAAACTCTTTTGAAAGTGCGTCCTATTTAAGAACTCCCAAACTAATTCTATGCAAAGAATGCTCTGCCCTTACTTGGATATATAACTTTTTGCATAAGCCTAAACGGCATCAGTACTAGCAACAATTTATTAAGAGATTTCAGAAATACTATGAACATATTCGATGTTTCGTACGTTCCGGCATTAAACGCCTTCGAGCGCACGGAACCATTGGAGAATAAATAGATTAGAAACAATATTCGACTATCGAGGGGAACGTTATGAAAATGCCTGAATTGAAGATATCCAGTCGCCTTAGCCTAGGCTTTGGCGTCCTAATTGTCGTGTTGATTGCAGCAATTGCAACGACGTTGTTTGAAGTCAGCAGCGCCAAGAACATGAACGATCGCATTGTTAATTTGCGTACACCAACATCGCAATCCAGTGCCAGGCTGGTGAACAACATCTATGCCTCGCTTGCGTCATTACGCGGCTGGATGCTGACAGGCAACGCTGCCTTCAAGACAGAACGATCCGCCGTCTGGGCTGATATCGCCCTTGTCAGCACCAAAATCGACGGCTTGTCGGCGCAATGGACAAACCCAGCGAACCAGGAAGCCTGGACTGAGTTGAAGGTCGTGCTGGCGGAGTTCGCCAATGCGCAAAATACGGTTGAGGCGATTGCCAATACACCTGAAGAACAACCCGCCACGCTGATCCTGACCCGCGACGCTGCCCCTCTGGCAGGTATCCTGGTTTCCGAAATTACCAAAATCATCACCCTGGAACGGGACCTGCCGGCAACGCCAGAGCGCAAGGCGCTGTTGGGCATGATGGCTGATACCCGGGGCACCACGGCACGCGGTCTCGCCTCCATCCGGGCCTTTCTTTTGACAGGTGATCAGAAGTTCAAGAAAAGTTTCAACGTCATGTGGAAAAAGAACGGTGTGCGGTTTGGTGATTTGAAGAACAACAAGCATCTTTTGACCGCCAAGCAACTTGTAGCCTTTAACAAATTTGATGCCGCACGGACTAAGTTCCTGCCCCTACCGGCAAAAATGTTCTCTATTCGCGCTTCAAAAAAATGGAACATGGCCAATTACCTTCTGGTCAAGGAAGCCGCACCACGGGCCGGTAGTTTGCTGACCTCTCTGCTTGGTCCAAAAGCTGAAGATGGCAGCCGCACCGGTGGTATGGTCGATAATCAGAGAAATTTGCTGACCAAGGATGCCGACGCCAACGCATCGGCAATGGACACCTTATTGACCACGCAATGGGTCGTTCTGGTTCTGGGCATAGTCCTCGCAGGCATCATCGGCTTTTTCACCATCCGTTCCATTGTTACGCCGATCAACAAAATGACCGGTGCCATGGGGCAATTGGCTGAAAATGATCTGGAGACGGAAGTCCCGGCCCTGGAGAACAAGGACGAGATTGGTGATATGGCCCGTGCCGTTCAGATCTTTAAGGACAACATGATCAAAACGGCTGAATTGACCGAGGCCCAAAGAAAAGAAGACGAAGCCAAGGAAACCCGTCGCGTCAAGATGGAGAAATTGGTTTCTGTTTTCGAGGGCGATGTGGGAGAGGCCATGAACGTGGTCGGTTCCACGGTGGATCAGATGCAGTCTTCATCCTCCACCATGTCGGCAACGGCGGATCGCACCAACGAGCGGTCCGGCGCGGTGGCAGCAGCCGCTGAACAGGCCGCGGCCAACGTGCAAACAGTGGCCACGGCCGCGAACGAACTGTCATCCTCAATTGCCGAGATTTCCCGGCAGATGGCGAGTTCGGCATCCCGTTCACAAGATGCCGTCGGCGAAGCGCAAAGCGCCTCACAGCGGGTCCAAAGCCTGGCAGAGGCCGCCCAAAGCATCGGTGATGTGATCAACCTGATCAACGACATCGCCTCACAGACCAACCTGTTGGCCCTGAATGCCACGATTGAAGCGGCCCGTGCCGGTGAAGCGGGTAAGGGCTTTGCCGTGGTTGCCTCTGAAGTGAAAAACCTGGCCACACAGACCAGCAAGGCGACCGAGGAGATTGCCAGTCAGATCAGCGGCATCCAAACCGCGACGGAAGAATCCGTAACGGCAATTAGCGCGATTTCCGCCGTGATTGACGAGATCAACGAGATCGCAACGTCTGTCGCAAGCTCTGTTGAAGAGCAGGGTTCAGCAACCGATGAGATCGCCCGCAGCGTCGAACAGGCAGCTGCCGGCACCCAGGAAGTCACCGTGAATATCACCGATGTCAGCACCGCAGCCGGGGAAACCGGCACGGCGGCGGGCGAGGTATCCACGGCGTCACGGGAGATGAAAGCCCAGGCCGATCGTCTGCGTGATCAGATCGAGACCTTCCTGAAGGAGGTACAAGCCGCCTAACGGTTTCGATTACAATAGATGACGGGGGCGGTGGCCGAGGGGCGACCGCCCCCTTATTCTTTGCATATTCGCCTTTACCACGGCACAATTGGCGCACTGGTGCTCGCACAAGAGCACGCACTGAAGCAGATAGCGCAATTGCACAATACAGGAGGACATCATGGACCGCAGCTATGACGAAATCACCCAGGCCATGGCGGCCTATTTCGACGGATTTTATGACGGCGATATAGACACCCTAAAGCGCGTCTTCCATCCCAGTTGCCATTTGTTCTCAGCCGCCGACGGCCCCCTGCTGGATGACGACATGGAGACGGTCTATGCACGCGTCGCCACCCGCCCCTCGGGTGCCTCGGAAAACTACCGCCGTCAGGAGCGAATCCTGTCCATCGATAAATCCGGCCCCGAAAGCGCGTTGGTCAAAGTGAACATCGCCATCGGACCAAAAATGTTCACGGACTACCTGAATTTCCTGAAGATCGACGGCCGCTGGCAGATCATCTCCAAAGTCTACACATATGTCCTGTTGGCAGAGGCCGAAGCGGCACAGGCAGCGGAATAGTCGGATTGGCTATATCGGCAGTTTTAGTAGGGCTGATCTTCGATCCAGGCGACCTGTACACTTTCGCCATGATCTTTTGCCAGCCGGTAAAGACGGCGATTCGCCGTCAATAAGGTCGCTTCATTGGCCTCTGCCACAGCCAAATACAGACAATCGTATATAGAGTGCCGAAGACCACGTGCGATAGATCGAGCCCGGTCCAGATGGTCATTATCTGGAACGAGCCGAATACCGCTTTCATCCAAATTGCGCCATGCCCGGTCTGCCTGGTCCGTATTTAGCAACCCTGCGGCTTCGCTTTTCCACAGGGCATTCGCAACTTCAATGCGTAGAAATTCAGGTGCCAATTTTGCAATCGGCCGCGCCATCCATAACACTGCACTGTCGGTTAGCTGTTGCGGAATTATGACATTGACGACGATTGAGGCATCGATAACCAGGCTCACCTGTCTCGGTCCTCACGGATCATTGCCGTAAGATCTGGGAATTCTCGCCCCTGCATACAAGCACTCAATTCGCGTCGCAATTCCGCTGATCGATCCAGGAATTTTTGGGATTCATTCGACGCAACCGTGCAGACGATATCCCGCAACTCTTGCTCCAGAGAATGGCCACGTCGCGCCGCACGGTCTTTTAGTAAACCGACGACGTTGTCATCCAGATTTCGTATGATTACCTGTCCCATGCGGACAATGATATCACAATGATATCATTGTCCGCAAGGCTACGGTAACCGCTATCTGTTCTTGCCGGTAAAGCCGAACAGATGGCCGGCAATTTTCCGGATTTGGATTTCCTCCGCCCCTTCCGTAATGCGATAGCGGCGATGGTGGCGATAGATGTGTTCGAACGGTTGGTTGCGGGTATAGCCCTCACCGCCAAAGACCTGCATGGCGCGGTCGGAGGCTTCCCAGACCAGACGGTTGGCCCGATAGTTAGCCATGGAGACTTGTTCGGTCACCGCCATATGGTTCTGCTGATCCAGGTTCCAGGCGGTCTTGTAGACCAGGTTGCGGACCATTTCGGCCTCTGTATGCAACTCCGTCAGGGGAAACTGGATTGCCTGGTTGGTGGCGAGTTTCTTGCCCCACGTGGTGCGCTGTTTGGCGTAGGCCACAGCCTCGTCAATGCAGAATTGGGCCGCGCCCACCGAAGATGCCGCCTGCCTGATCCGGTTTTCGTGCAAAAAGGTTTGCGCCACGATCAGGCCATCGCCTTCTTCACCCAGATATGATTCCGTATCGATAGGCATACGGACGTCCTTGACCGCGACGATGCCGTGATCGGTTGGCATGTTGAAGGTCCAGTCCATTTTGACCACTTCAAAGCCCGGCGCTGTGACCGGCACCAGGAACGCAGTGATGCCGATGCCTTCCCCTGGTTTGCCGGAGGTACGGGCAAAAACCAGATCGTGGGTCGCCTCGTGAATGCCCGAGTTGAAACGCTTGTTGCCATTGATGACCCAATGATCGTCATCACGCACGGCGGACGTCTCCATATAGGTGGCATCCGATCCATGGTTCAGCTCCGTCAGGCCAAAGCCGACGCGCCGCCCGCCGGTGATCAGGGCGGGCAGGAATTCCGCCTTTTGGGCATCAGTGCCGAAACGCCACATCATATGCACAAGAGGGAAATTACCGACGATGGAACTTTCGTTCTGTAGATCGTTATGAAGGCCAAGGCCTTTGTGCGCCAGATGTTCCCGGATCATGGCCATGGCCAGGTTTGAACCCGCCTGCCCGCCAATTTCCTTTGGCAGGGCAAAGCGCAAATGCCCCGCCTCATCCGCCAGATCCTTCATCTGCCGTAACAGCTTTTCCCACTCCTTGGTGGGCTTGCCGTCGTTATCCCAATCAGTACGTTCATTTTCCCGTCGATAGTCGAAAAACTTCATATTTTTCGCTTCAAGGGGTTTGATTACCCGTTCAATAAATTCATCTAATTCATTAAGTTTGTCTTGTATCTCATTGGGAATATTGAAATCCATGGTACTCAGCCTTTTTCTTTTACGCACGCAAGCAATAAATCCAGCGCCGCCTTGGTAAAGCGCCACATATTGGCTTCCCGGTCATTATCCGCTGTCTCCAGGGTGATGACCCGCTCCACCGGGCCGCTTACCGCCAGACAGGTATGTCCCGCCGCATCGCCATAGCGGTTGCCTGTGGGGCCGGAGGCACCGGTTTCCGCCAGACCCCAGGTCGCGCCCATTTTTGCCCGCATGGTACGGGCGCACAACATGGCATAGGGCTCGGACGAAGACCGCAATCCCTTCATATCTTCGTCTGATACACCCAATATTCTCTCTCGGGCGTCGTAGGTATAGATGACGCCGCCGCCAAGAAAATATTTCGATGCCCCGGAAATGCTCAACAGATTGGCTGAAACCAAGCCACCCGCAGACGATTCTGATACCGCGACGGTTTCGCCACGTTCCTTCAACAAGGCGCCTACTTCGGCTGCCAGATCCAAATTACTCATCCTATCCTCCTGTGTATTCCGCTGGTTTTGCCCTATTGTGAAGGCAAATCGACCAGGATGCCAGATTGGATCGGACAAAGCGTGCAGAATAACCCTTTCAAGGGCATCTTGTTGATGAATTTGGCCATGTTTCTTTTGGCTGGCATGGATGGCATTACCAAAACCTTGGCTGCGGATTATGCAGTGCCGCAGATCCTGTCGATACGGTTCCTCATTTTCTGTCTCTTCGCCCTGGCGGTGGCCCGACCGAAAAGCTTTCGCCAGGCTTTTCGCTCAAAACACCCCTATCTGCAGATCACCCGCAGCCTGATCATCGTTATTGAAGTGGGTGTTTTCATCATCGCGTTCCGCCACCTGCCCCTGGCGGATGCCCATGCCATTGCCGGTATAGCGCCCCTGCTGGTCACTGCCCTGGCAGTGCCGTTTCTGGGCGAAAGGGTGGGCGCGCGCCGCTGGGGGGCCATTGCCATTGGCTTTCTGGGCCTTCTTGTCATTGTCCGCCCCGGCATTGGCATCTTTGATCCCACGGCCCTGATCCCTTTGGCCGGCGCGTCCCTGTGGGCAATCTATCAAATACTCATGCGCAAGGTTTCCGACGACAGCGCCGCCACATCGTTGCTGTACATGGCCGTGACGGGGGCCGTGGTTATGACCATTCTGGCGCCGTTTTTCTGGCAACCGCCCGATACCACAGGCTGGCTCCTCCTAATCTCTCTCGGCGTGGTGGGCAGCCTGGGCCATTATATCCTGATCGAGGCCTTTAAGGCGGCACCAGCTTCAACCCTGCAACCGTTCCACTACATCGTGCTGCTGTGGGCCACAGCCATCGGCTATCTGGTGTTTGGCGATTTACCCGATCTATGGACAGTCCTGGGTGCCGGCATCATTGCGGCATCGGGACTATATGCCTTCTATCGGGAGCAGAAAGCCAAATCCTGACAATGCTGAACGAGGACCCAGAATTCAGCGGAACCTTCTGCAGCATCTATTTCGCGGGCTACAGGGATCTTGTAACCCATGGCAAGCTGTTACTGCCATTTGAGAAATTTCGTCATTTGAGTAATGATGGCAGCGGCTAATGGGTGCCCACACCACCAGTGGATTTCCTGGTTTATCCGGATGCCATTGGTGATCATTTAGGTCCACGACGCACCGATGAGGCGACGTTAGGATCACAGGGAGAGAATTAAATGCAAAGTTTCGACGGAAAATTGGCGGTTATCACGGGCGGCGGCTCTGGTATCGGGCGCGCCCTGGCGGAACAACTGGCTGGCGACGGCTGCCACCTTGCTTTGTGCGATCTCTCCCCCGACGGATTGGCGGAGACGTCAGATCTGTGCCAAGCAATTAATCCAAACCTCAAAATATCGACCCATATATGCGATGTCTCGGACGAGGCAGCGGTGCTGGCTGTTCGTGATGAGGTGATGGAGGCGCACGATACCGATCAGGTCAACCTGGTCTTTGCCAATGCGGGCATTGGCGGCGGCGGTAGCTTCATTGTGGACGAGCGGGCGGATTGGGAACGCACCTTCAACGTCTGCTGGCACGGCGTTTACTATACAGGTCGCGCCTTCATGCCCCTGTTAATTGCATCAGACGACGGTCATTTGATTAATACCTCCTCCATCAACGGCGTTTGGGCAAGTTTAGGGCCGAATGTGGCCCAAACCGCCTATGCCGCCGCGAAATTTGCCGTGAAGGGCTTTTCCGAGGCACTGGTGACGGATTTGCGCCTACATGCCCCGCACGTCAAAGTCTCGGTCGTTATGCCAGGCCATATTGGCACCAACATTGGCATCAATTCCAGAAAAGTTCAGGGCAAACCAGCCGCCATGGAGATGACCGCAGGAGATGTGGCAAGCCTGCGGGATCAGCTGGTCAAACGCGGCAGACCTGTGGATAACCTGCCCGATGACGCCCTGCGCACTGCGATACAGCAACAGGGCGAAAATTTTCGCGACAAAGCGCCCACTTCTCCCAGGGAGGCGGCGGCAATCATCCTGGACGGTGTGCAAGCGGACCGCTGGCGCATTCTGGTGGGTGACGATGCCTACGCTCTGGACGAAAAAGTCCGCGCCAATCCCGAGGACGCCTATGAGCCGTCGTTTACGGAAGAATTGTATGCGGACGGCCATTTCCATTTCACCAAGGAGCGTTAATACCAACCGATAGAATTCACCCACGGCCGGTCCGGCATGGAAATTGCAGCATATTTGGTATCACTGAGTATGTTCGAGGGGTTGAGTGTATCCATGCAGATCGAAAACAACGAAAATCGGCCAAATTTATATAAATCCAAAGTGCCGCCAACGTCCACCGGCACGGCAAAATTTGAACTGGACCCGGCAAAATTTGCCGAACCAAAGACGACGAGCGGCGGAAGCCAAAAGGCACCGCCTTCTCTCACAGCCGCCTCCGCTCCCTTAACGACATCCGATACAAAAGGCCGCATCCCCGTCAATCAGCTGACAGCGATTGATGTTTCCAATCTAGAACCAATCGCCGCCCCCTTGGACATGGTCGAGCGATTACACAAAATGTTAACGCGACTATTCAGTGTGCCTAATATTCCCGCAGAAGGCACATTCGCCGAAGTCAAAGTAGGCGGAAAAGTCATCGCCAAAATACTGAATAGCGGTGGCGTGGAAACCAGCAATGCGACAAACGCCCGTATGCAGAAACTGTTCAGGCATGAAACGGCTGATAAGTTCGTCGGCGGTCCTGAATTGGCCGAAGAACGCGCCCGTAAAATAGCCGCAGCGTTCGGCGGCACCATAGAGCGTGCGGACACCGCGCAAACCCAAAGACAATGGCAAAACCGCCCCCCAACCACATGGTCAATAGACAGCACCATGATGGCCCAACATGGCTATCAGGTGCCCGAAGACCTGATAAACGTGCAATACGCCACTGCCAGCCAAGCTGCGGACGCCATAACCGCGTTCATGAATTCTGAACAGCCATAACGCTAAAGGCCCTTAAAACCTTGACAGGGCATCTGCCAATTTTGCACGGGTTTGTTCGGCATCGGCCAATAAACCGCGTTGGGTTTCAACCACGTCGGCTGGGGCCTGGTCGGTAAAGCCTTTGTTGGCGAGTTTTTTGGTCATGCCGGTAATCTGGCCGTCCAGTTTACCCAGCGCCTTGGTCAGCCGTAGGCGTTCCTGGTCTATGTCGATGACGTCAGCCAGCGGCAGCACCAATGTCGCCTCGTCCACCACGGTCTGGACGGAACCAGCGGGCAGCTCACCGCTCTGTTCGCCGGTGTCGCTGATCCGGGCCAGGGTGGTGATCAAATCACGTTGGTTGTTCAGACGGGACATTGTCGTGGCATTGGCACCGCTCAACAGCATGGGGATATGCGCGCCGGGCGGTACGTTCATTTCGGAGCGGACGGAGCGGATTTCGCTGACCATGCGGATCACCCAATCGATTTCCGCCGTGGCGTCAGGGTTCACCAGTTCATCGCCATAATCGGGCCAAGGCGCACGGACCAACATGGTATCGCGTGTGCCCGTGCGGCCCCACAGCTCCTCCGTCACGAAAGGCATAAAGGGGTGCAGCAGGCACAGAATGGCATCCAGGGCCCAGGCAGCCGTGGCCTGGGCTTCATCCTTGGCCGGGCCATCTTCGCCCTGAAGCGCGGGTTTGGAGAACTCCACATACCAATCACAAAATGTGCCCCAGACGAAATGATAGGCATCGTTGGCAGCCTCGTTAAAGCGATAGCTATCCAAACCCGTATTGATGCGATTCTGGGCCGCCTTCAACTGCCCGACCATCCATTGATTGACCGTACCGGTGACGGCTGCGGGATCAAAGCCCGGCTTCTGGGTGCAGCCGTTCATCTCGCAGAAACGGGCCGCATTCCACAGCTTGGTGGCGAAATTGCGATTACCCTCAATTCGCTGCTCCGACAGCTTTACATCCCGCCCCTGGGCCGCTTGGGAGGCCAAGGTAAAGCGCAGCGCATCGGCACCATATTTTTCGATCAAATCCAAGGGATCGATAATATTGCCTTTGGATTTTGACATCTTCTGTCCCTTGGCATCGCGCACCAGGGCATGGATATAGACGGTATCGAAAGGTACCTCGTCGGCGAAATGCAGGCCCAGCATCATCATCCGGGCGACCCAGAAAAAGATGATGTCGAAACCGGTCACCAACAACGCAGTGGGATAGTAACGTTCCAGCTCCGGTGTCTTCTCAGGCCAGCCAAGGGTGGTCAAAGGCCACAGGCCGGACGAAAACCAGGTGTCCAGGACATCTTCGTCCCTGTGCAACTCAACCTTTTCGCCGTAATGGGCCAGGGCGGCAGCTTCTACTGCGTCATCCGTCATCTCGACAAAAATTTCACCATCCGGGCCATACCAGGCCGGGATCTGATGGCCCCACCATAGCTGGCGTGAGATACACCAGGGTTGGATGTTTTCCATCCATTCGTAATAGGTCTTCTCCCACATCTCCGGCACGAATTTGGTTCGACCGGAACGTACAGCTGCAATAGCCGGTTTGGCCAGGGTTTCGGCATCCGCGTACCATTGTTCCGTCAGCCATGGTTCAATGGGCACACCGCCGCGATCCCCATAGGGCACCATGTGGGTATGTTCATCAATCTGTGTGATCAGACCTTGGGCGTCGAGATCAGCCAGAACCTTTTCCCGCGCATCGAAACGGTCCAGGCCACGATAGGCTTCGGGCGCGTTGTCATTGATGCGGGCCTGATCATCCAGCACATTGATCATTTCCAGATCGTGCCGGCGGCCCACCTCGAAATCATTGAAATCATGGGCCGGGGTCATCTTCACCGCGCCGGAGCCTTGTTCGGGGTCGGCATAATCATCCGCCACAATGATCAGACGCCGTCCGACCAGGGGCAGGATCGCATACTTGCCAACTAAATCCTTATAGCGGGCATCGTCGGGGTGGACGGCAATAGCGGTATCGCCCAGCATGGTTTCCGGACGGGTGGTGGCAACGGTGATGAATTTGTCGGGACTATCTTCAAGCTGGTATTTGATATGCCATAAGTGGCCCGCGACTTCCGTCTGTTGAACCTCCAGGTCCGAGATTGCCGTACGCAGTTTCGGATCCCAGTTGACCAGCCGTTTATCTTTGTAAATCAGACCCTGTTTGTGTAGATCAACGAAAACCTTGCGGACGGCGGTGGACAGCCCCTCGTCCATGGTGAAGCGTTCCCGCGACCAGTCGCACGAGGCACCAAGGCGTTTCAATTGCCCGGTGATAGTACCGCCCGATTGCTCTTTCCACTCCCAGACTTTTTCGATGAATTTCTCACGGCCCAGGTCCTGGCGTGTCTTGCCTTCCTCCGCCAGCATACGTTCGACGACCATTTGCGTGGCGATACCCGCATGATCCATGCCCGGTTGCCACAAGACATCCCGCCCGCGCATGCGGTTGAGGCGGATCATGATGTCCTGCAAAGTGTTGTTGAGGGCATGGCCCATGTGCAGGCTGCCCGTCACATTGGGCGGCGGGATAACGATCGCATAAGGCTCGGCGTCGGCGCCATCGCCAGAGTTGGCGGTCAACGGGGCACCACAGGCGAACGCACCGGTGTCTTCCCATTGTTGATACAAACGGCCCTCAACTTCCGAAGGCGTAAAGGTCTTGTCCAGCATCGCCGAACCCTCTTTCAAAACAGGGCGGGCAGCAGCCGCCAATTCGCAGCCGACACCGCCAAATATACAAAATAATCGCGGAAATAATCTTCAGGCCAGGAGATTAGGTAAAGCCCAAACGAGGCGTTGTTGGCTGTACTTACTCGTTCTCTGCCCGTCCGACCAGCTTGACGATTTCCTTTTCGACAAGGCGTTCTACCAGCGCCGGCAGATTTTCGTCCAGCCATTCTTTCAACATGGGACGCAGCAGATCCTTGACCAGATCTTCCAAAGTCTGATGGGCATAGCCCATGGGCATGCCACGGGCAGCGGATACGGCACCGGTCAAACCGCTGAAAGTATCAGTCGTCGCATCCGCAGCATGGTCCGACAACAAGGTGTGCAGATCCGTAGCGGGGGATGGTGCGGGGGCAGCGGCGGCAATGGGCTCGGGCTCAATTACAGGCTCGGGCTCCGGCTCCGCAACCTCGATGCTATCAAAATCATCGACGGGGACCGGCTCTTCCTCCTCCGCAACGCCCTCTTCCATCGCGGGGTCGAGTTCCGGTTCCAGATCAGGGACATCATCAATGTCCGCAACCACTTCGGTCAATTCGAGGATCTCTTCCTCTTCCTCGGCCGGTTCTTCTTCGGCGGGTTCGTCTTCAGCGGGTTCTTCCTCGCCTTCAGCCTCTTCGGCGTCAGCGTCGCCGCCTTCTTCTTCGTCGTCAGAGATGATCCGGCGGATAGAGGCCAGAATCTCCTCCATCGTTGGTTCCCGGTCGTCGTCTTGTTCGTCGGCGTCAGTCATGGGCGCGACCCTTGAAGGAAAAGTGATTCACCTGCATTGTAAAAGATGCCGGCCAAAAAGGCTAATACTGCAATCATCAACACTTGCAAGAAGTTGTTAACGTAACGTGGTTAAAAAATGCCTAATCTTTGACCGTATTCCAGCCCCACCACTTATTCCGCACCTTTTGATAATGGCGGGCGGGATCATAGACTTCTACCGGCAGGCCGATATGGCGCGCCGTTAAACGGCCAATTGCCGCCAGCAAAGTATAGCCGGCCACATATTCATCGCGCTCAGCCACAACCAGGGTCACCCGGGAGTTCAACAGCTCCTGCTCCGCATCCAGCACATCCAATGTGGTGCGGGAACCGACCTCAGCCTCCTGACGCACACCTTCAAGGGCAATTTCATTGGCGCGAATTTCCTCCGCCCTCGCTGAAATCTGCGATCGGGTCGTGGTCATCAGGTCCCAGGACTGACTGGCAATCTGAACCACGTCGCGACGACTTTGCTCCACCTCTATGCGGCGCTGATTAAGCAATTCCTTGGCCTGGCGGATTTGCGAATGTACGGCACCGGCCTGATACAAAGGAATGGAAACGGACGCGATCAGGGACGATGAAGTCGTGTCGCTGTTTTCGATAGACGCTTCATCCGTACGGCGCAGACGCCCGGCCAAATCAACAGTGGGCAACATGTTGCCCTTGGCCACGACGACAGCATGACGCGCGGCAATTTCATTTTGGAGATTGACCAGAATAGCGGGGTTCTCCGCCTCGGCCGTGGCAATTGCCTCTGCGACGTTCGCCGGTAGGGCCGGCAAAGGCGGGGCGGCCTGCAACGTTGTCGGCATGGCACCAAAGACCTGGCGATAAGCGCCGCGGGAAATCGCCAAAGCACCCTCGGCATTTACCCGTTCCGCAACTGTCCCTGACAGTCTGGCTTCCGCCTGGGCGACGTCCGTGCGGGTAACCTCACCCACTTCAAAACGATCCTTTGTCGCCTCCAACTGACGCTGTAGAACGGTTTCATTATTTTTCGTCAGCTGCACAGTTGCCTGGTCACGCAATACGTCCAGAAACGAAGTGACACCGTCCAAAAGCACTTGTTGTTCAACAACCGCCAATTGGGCCCGGGCGACCTGGACATTGGCTTCTGCCTGACTGGTCCCGGCGACGGTTTGACCACCGGCGTACAAGGATTGGCTGATATCGGCGCTAAGTGTCGTGGGCACCAAATCCTGGTCCGTCGTCGTCGATGACGCGTTCGTTTCACTGCTCTGCACACCCGCGGATCCGCTGACGGAGACCGTGGGACGCCATCCCGATAACGCCTGGGGCACACCTTCATCCGTGGTCCGCACCGCAGCACGGGCAGCCTGCAGGGTGGGATTTGAAATGTAGGCGCTGGCCAGCGCTTCGAACAAAGTTTCTGCCGTTGCCAGTGTTGGAATCGACAGCGCGACGACCGCAACAGATGCACCCAGCAAGGGCAGCAGCCCCAAACGAACACGCGGTCGAACAATATGTCTTATCATCAAAACTTTCCGGTCGCACAGGCGACCGCCCTAAATAGTGCCTACGGCAATTGCCAAAAAATGCTTCTTCGTATCAAAATTGAAATGCTTCAACCGCCTGAAATCCCGGCAATACCGGGATCATGGCATCAAACAGCTCCCGACGCGAGATCAAGCCGTCTTTATTCGTGTATATCACAGCCCGACTGGATTGCCCTTCGCGCTCTACAACAACCAATCGCCCGCCTTCCGTTAACTGATCCGCATAAGCGCTAGGTGCCGTTGCCACTGCACCGTTGACGAAAATAACATCGTAAGGCCCCTGTTCGCTGCAGCCATCGCTCAACACACCTGCGACAACAGCAGCATTGTCGACCTCCAATGCAGACAGTTGTGCCTCTGCCGCCGCCACGGCCTCATCATCAGCCTCCAGGCCAACGACCGTTGCCGCCAATTGCGCCAATACAGCCGTTGAATACCCTGTGGCACAGGCGACATCCAGTACAACATCTTCCGCACCAACGTTGGCGGCCTGGATCATTCGGGCAAAGGCCATGGGCTCCATCAAAAAGCGCCCCGCGCCCAGCGCAATATCCTCGTCCACATAGGCAACGCCGCGCAGTGCCTTGGGGACGAAATTTTCCCGTGGCACAGACAACAGCGCCTGGGCCACCCGATCATCGGTAAGCTTGTTGGTCAGCAATTGATTGTTGACCATATTCAGCCGAGCGGTAGCATTATCTTGCATCACACATCCTGCATCACACATCCATGGCTTAAGTAACCGTTACCTGTTGTTATAGGCGCGCGGGCCCGGCAAAACAATGATCCCATTGACGAAAGCGGCAGATCGGCGAAGCAGACATTGACCAGACATGGAAGGCACACTATGAAGCGTGTGACTTGATATGGCATTGCGCGGTCGAATTCGCAAATATCTATATCAGGCTGGATGGCGCGGTGGCGGAGTGGTTACGCAGCGGCCTGCAAAGCCGTGAACACCGGTTCGATTCCGGTCCGCGCCTCCACCCCCTTTTTCCGCCACATCAGGCCCAAATCCCGGTTTTAAGTGCGGGCCCGCCAACGTCGCAACCACCAAACCTCGAACCGCCGACGCCAGCGCCGCACAGGGGGCAGATCATAGGAGAGGACCAACAGGCCAAGGGGCAGCATCCAAAAACCCAGGATGGGAAGGAAGCCAAGAATACCCCCAAGGAGCAACAGCGCGCCGATAATCAGGCGCAGCCACCGGGGATAACGGCGGACGGAATGTTGCATTCTCTGGTAGTAGTCTTTCGCCATATGTCTGCCTATCACGAATCGGGCCCACAGTCTCTTGGGCGGGCCCAGCACCAGAAACCGGCGTTATTCCAATGACGACATCATTGCTGTTGTTGATATTGGCAGCCGCCCTCATGCACGCCTGCTGGAATGCGATTGTCAAAGTTGTCGCCGACCGCGTGGTATCCCTTTCTCTTGTCAATCTAACTCACAGCCTGCTTGCCTTGATGGTTCTGCCCTTTGTTGGCCTGCCAAACCCGGAAAGCTGGCCCTATCTCGCCGCCTCGGTGGTGATCCATCAGGCCTATTATGCGGGTTTGATTATGCAATATCGCTTTGGCGATCTGGGTCAGGTTTACCCGTTGGCCCGTGGTGCCTCTCCCCTGATGGTCGCAGCCGTGGCCTGGATCTGGGCCGGGGAAAGCCTCCCGCCGTGGGCCATCCTGGCCATTTTGTTGATTACGGGCGGCATTCTGTCTTTGGCGCTGTCCGGACGGGGCCAGCACGGGAACCGGCACGCCGTCACCTGGGCCTTGTTTACGGCCCTGACCATCGCCGGATATTCCATCGCCGACGGTCTGGGCGGTCGATTATCAGGGGATACCCTGGCCTATATCGCCTGGCTGTTCCTGCTCGATGGCCTGCCAATGCCGCTATTATTACCCTTTCTCAGACGCCCGCAGGTGCTGGGCGCAGCATTGCGCCGCTACTGGCTGCCATCGTTGGTTGGCGGGGCACTCTCGGCAACCGCCTATGGCCTGGCCATCTGGGCCATGTCCCAGGCCCCGCTGGCCATGGTCACAGCCCTGCGTGAGACCTCCGTCATTGCCGCCACCCTGATCGGTGCAATTTTGTTGCACGAGCCGTTTGGCAGCCGGCGAATTCTGGCAACCTGTATCGTCGCCATCGGCATCGCCGTATTACAATTCAGCCCGGCCGGCTAAGCCAACCCGGTTGACCTGATCATGCCGGTCTGATCTAACAAAGTTATGACGACCCTTCCCACATCACAACCGTCTCTGGGCCGCGACATTCGTGTCATGGGCCTTGTCGGTGCGGCCCATTGGGCCAGCCATTTCTTTCATCTGGTCCTGCCTTCGGTGTTCCTGTTATTGCGCGACGAATTCCAGGTTTCCTTCGCTGCCCTGGGGCTATTGACCACGGTTCTATACGGCTCCTCAGGCATTGCGCAGACCGCGGCGGGCTTTTTGGTGGATCGCTTTGGGGCCCGGCGTGTCCTATTGGCGGGCCTGAGCCTATTGTCGATAGCCACCCTGGCCTGCGGTCTGGTGCAATCCTATTGGATGTTGATCCCGCTGTCGGCATTGGCAGGCCTGGGCAATAGTGTCTTTCATCCCGCCGACCTGTCGATCCTGACGGCCAAGGTCAGCAGCCATCGCCTCGGCCGTGGCTATGCCACGCATGCCCTGTGCGGCAACTTAGGTTGGGCTGCGGCACCCATATTTATGATCGCCATCGCGCAGACATGGGATTGGCGGGTCGCCGTCATTTGCGCCGGGTTAATCGGCCTGACCATTGTTGCGGCCTTTTTGATCTGGGGTGCCGATTTGGCCGATGATCCAATTAGCACCGGCACCACCAGCGTGGTTGACCGGGTGCCCATGGGAAAACTGGAGGACAATATCCGCATGTTGTTCTCCACCACGATCATCTCGTGCTTTTTGTATTTCGCCTTTTTGGCAGCCGCCCTGATCGGCATTCAAAGTTTCGGCATGCCGGCCATGGTGGATTTGTTTGGCATGACCTTGGCCGAGGCCGGGCGTACGGTTACGGGCTTTCTTCTCGGCACGGCGGGGGGTATTTTCTTTGGCGGCATTGCCGCCGACCGAACGGACCGCCATGATCGTATCGCGATCGCGGGTATGATCACCTCATCCCTGTTTGTCCTGATTATTGTCATGAACAGTTTCGGCCCCGGCCTGATTTTAGGCCTGTTCGTTGCCGCCGGCATAGCATCAGGCATTACCACACCGTCGCGGGACATGCTGGTGCGCGCAGCGACGCCAAAAGGTGCCTCGGGCCGGGTCTTCGGCTTTGTCTATTCCGGCCTGGACCTAGGTTCTGCCGCCATACCACTGGTCCTTGGCGTAGCCCTGGATCATGGCCATCCGGAGGCTGTGTTCTACTCCGTCGCAGGTTTCCTCGCCATTACCGCCCTGACGGTGGTGCAGGTCCGCCGCCAAGTGGTCGCCGCCTGATTTTTCGCCCTGACTAGTCGCCCAGATTACTGCGCTGAATGTGGCAATCCGAGCGCTTGAAAACGTCGGGCTGCAACTTCGTGCCCAAACCGGGGCCGCTGGGTGGTCGGATCATGCCGTTTTCGACGGGGGGCAATTCGGTCACCAGATCCTGATACCAGCCATAATAAAAAGCCCGCACCATTTCCTGGATCAGTGCATTGGTCGCATTGATGGAATGATGCACAGACGCCGTCAACAACACGGGGCCGGTGCAATCGTGGGGGGCTACGGGACGATGCCAGGCCTCGGCCATCGCAGCGATTTTACGCGCTTCGGACAAACCACCGCACCAACTCAGATCGTACATCACGAAATCACAGGCCTGGAGTTCCAACAACTCGCGAAACTCACCCCGCATACCGATGGTCTCGGACGCCGTGGTGGGAATGCGCGTGGAATCCTTGAATTCCTTCAGGCTGCGCAGATTGCTCATTTTGATGGGATCTTCGAACCAGAACGGCTCAAACGGCTCCACCGCGCGGGCGATTTTTTTGGCCTGTGGTAAATCCCAGAAGGCATGCATCTCGACCATGATGTCCATTTTTGAGCCGACCGCATCGCGGATCTTTCGAAACGGCTCCAACGCCGTATCAAGTTCGGCCGGTGAGATATAATGCCCGCCGGAGGTTTCCGCCGCATAATCAAAGGGCCAGATCTTCATGCCCGTGATGCCCATCTCCAGCAGACTTAGCGCGACCTCATCGGCATTGTGCAAAAAGCCCTGCAAATCCTCGTACGGTCCTTCCGGCGCATCGCCGGGCAGATTAAAGCTGTCCGTGCTCTGTTTGACCTGATCGCGGACATATTGATATCCGGCACAGGTGTTGTAGACGCGAATTTCATCCCGGCTGGCCCCGCCCAAAAGTTGATAAATCGGCTGATTGGTGGCCTGTCCCCAAATGTCCCAGAGGGCGATATCGATACCGGAATTGCCCCGAACTTCAGCCCCCGAGCCAGAGAAACCCACATAGCCGGTCAACGCCTTGGAATGATAATCAATGCGCAAAGGGTCCTGGCCCAGCAACTGTTTCGCGGCGAAACCGTGAATATGCGCCTCCGCCGATGGTACCCCATAGAAGATTTCACCAAGGCCCACCTGCCCCTCGTCCGTGTGCACCTGCACCCACAACAGGTTGGGAAATTCTTCCAGGCGGATGGTCTCAATCGCGGTGATTTTCATCTCTACATTTTCCTCATACAATAAGGCCTGAACAGTAACGCGTTGGGGTCAGGCATATCATGAAACACATATTGAGCGGTATTGTCGTCGTCGATTTTTCCCAGGTTATTGCCGGGCCTGCCTGCACCCGCCTGATGGCGGAACTGGGCGCTGAAGTTATTAAGGTCGAACTGGCCCCCACAGGCGACCCCTCCCGCATGCTGCCAACCCTCAGGGAGGGTTTCAGTGGCTATTATATCCAGCATAACCACGGCAAAAAGGGCATCTGCATTGACCCCCGTCAACCCGAAGGCCTGGCACTGTTAAAGGATCTGATCGCCAAGGCCGATGTCATGGTGGAGAACTTTTCACCCGGCGCCATTGCCCGCCTGGGTCTGGGCTGGAACGTCGTGCATGCCTTGAACCCAAGCCTGATCATGTGCTCCATCTCCGCCTTTGGTCAGGAAGGGCCACTCCGCGCCCTGCCCGGCTATGACTATATTGCCCAGGCCTATGCCGGCGTCACCTCGATGATCGGCGAGGCCGACGCGCCGCCTGCCCTGGCCGGTCTTGCCATGGGTGATATCGGCACCGCCATGACCGCCCTGGCGACCATCAACGGGGCATTATTCTGGCGTTCCCGCAATGGCAACAAGGGGCAATTTCTCGATATCTCGCTGCTGGACTATTATTTCTATTGTCATGAATTGAATGTGGAAGTGGCATCCACAGGCGGTCACCCGATGCGCAATGGCTCCCACCACGGCGCTGTTGCGCCCATGGGAATTTATCGGGCGCGCGGCGGCTTCATCATGATCGTCCTGTTGGAACATCAATGGCCGCAATTATGCCAAGCGTTGGGCCAAGCGGAATTGGTGGATGATCCACGCTTCGTGAGCAATCAAAACCGCCTGGATAATGTGGATCAATTGACGGCGATCATCGAAAGCTGGCTACAGTCCTTACCGGATCTGGAAACAGCCCTGGCGAAACTGGAAGAAGACCGCGTCCCCGTCGCCCCGATCCTGACCGTTGAACAGGCCATTAAACACCCTCACCTCATTGAACGCGGCACGGTCAAAGAATTGAGCCACCCGGTTTTGGGCGACTTCATAGTGCCCGCAAACCCCCTGCGCTATTCCGAAGGTCTACCCCCGCCCCCCACCAAGGCACCCATGCTGGGCGAAGATAACCACGCCGTCCTGCGCCAGCACCTCGGGCTGGATGATGATCGTTTGGCGGAACTGGAAAGTGCGGGTGTACTGGTGGCCGGAAAAAGCTAAGTCCTAAACCGGTTCCAAAGGTGCGTTGTGCTTCGTGTCCGCGACGACGATGCCGCCACGGTCACCAATGGTAGTACTGCCATAGCGCTGGGCGTAGACGTCCGGCAATGGGCGGGCACCGGGGATGGCCAGCCACAGGCGTAGTAAATGCCGCCTGCGGGCCAGGTCGCCCCATTCCTCATACGCCGTGCGATCGTGCATGATGGTGTGATTGTGGGTGAACAATAGATCGCCCGGTTGCAAGGCAAATTCCAAATTCAAGGCTTTGTCGTCTGCCAGGGTGTCGAGCAGATCGAGGGCTTCAATCTGTGCCTCGGTCAAATCCGGTACGCCATCCAGTCGCGGGGCGGATCGGACATAATGCGGAGCGTAGAGGGCTGAAAGATAACTCTCATACCAATTGAATATGGGTATCTCAAAATACTCACGGCCATCCGCCGTGACCTCTCCCCGACGATCCGTGGCAATGGGCTCAAACAACAGCTTTAGCAAATCGGGCCGCCGCGCCAGCATCTCGTTATAGATGGTTTGTGAACTGACCAAGCCTGACAAGCCGCCTGATTTGGCACCGCGCAAACACATCAAGCCAACAATATCGCAGCTATCGGTGTGGTAATTCTGCCGTTCCGTCGTTTGATATATCCGGACATTGGCATCCGTGGTGGAAAGGCCAAGATCGCAGACGTGACCCAGCAGATGCCCTTTGCCATTTTGCGAACGGGCATTGCCCATGTGCGTGCCAATGCCATAAAACATTGCCGCTGCCATGGGAATATTCTCCGCATGGGGTGGCAGTCCGCGCAGAACGACGAAGCCACGTCGATGCAGGCATTCATCCACCGCTTCACGGATCAGTGGCACGGATTTGGGCAGCGCGAAATCCGCCTTTGTCATTTGCGCGATGTCACCACCCTTGGCCAGATAGGCCTGCGCCTGGCCTTCTACTTCAGCCGACTGAGCACTATCCAAGGTGACCAGCCAGGCACCGCTGGCCGCCAAATCGGGGCCGTACCAAGCCGAGGGCCCGGTAATTCTTTCGGGTAGATCAACAATATCCAAAACGCGGGCACTCCATCATTTATACCAAGGCGCAGTCATAGCCTTGATCATGGGAATTTACGATGGCGCCGTCAATTGCGTCAAATTGACTTAGAGCGCTCTAATGCCCGCCACCGAAAAATCCAGGTTTTACCTCATAGTCCACCGCAAGCCCGTAATCGGGATCATCATCGGCATCCACTATGAGCTGCCCCGCCCTGTTGAGCAGGCGGTGACAGTCATGGGAAAGATGGCGCAACTGCAAAGTCTTGCCCAACGCCTCGTACCTTAAGGCCATGGCCTCAATCGCCTGCAAGGCGGATTGATCGACGACGCGGCTGTTTTTGAAATCGACGATAACCAAATCGGGATCACCTGCCGGGTCGAAGATTTCTGAAAACCCATCGGCAGAACCAAAAAACAATGGCCCTTGGATCTCGTAAACTTTGTTACCTTCGGGCGAGATCGAGGCAATACCCTGAATACGGCTCGCGTTATTCCAGGCATAGGCCAAGGCCGAGACGATGACCCCGACAATAACGGCAATGGCAAGATCACTGTACACGGTCACCGCTGTCACCAAAACGATTACAATGGCATCAGTCATGGGCACCCGGCGCATGATCTTCAGGCTATGCCAGGCAAACGTGCCCACCACAACCATGAACATCACACCGACCAGGGCGGCAAGGGGGATTTGATCAATCAATTGGGAGGCCACCAGGATAAAGGCCAGCAAAAACAAAGCCGCTGCAATGCCGGAAAGACGCGTACGCCCGCCCGATTTTACATTGATCATAGATTGCCCGATCATGGCGCAACCGCCCATGCCGCCGAAAAATCCGGTTACTGTATTGGCCAACCCTTGGGCGATACATTCTTGCGACGCGCCGCCCCGTTTACCGGTTATTTCACCCACCAAATTAAGCGTCAAAAGGCTTTCGATCAAACCGATTGCAGCCAGGATCAGGGCATAGGGAAAAATCACCTGCAAGGTCTCTATATTTATGGGAACTAGCCTGAATTATTCACTCCAGCCTTTGAATTAGGCGGTGAACGTAGATTAACCTGTTGAAATATCGTAGTGTTTTGGATGTCTAGACCGAAACAACGACACCAGGAAAACCTACGGTTCACCATG
>Ga0233439_10002066_pt1 | contig 23430 bp, 25 predicted proteins | sample SI_123_September_6_FD_182713 | JGI IMG/M metagenome (GOLD analysis project Ga0233439, IMG submission 182713) | Seawater microbial communities from Saanich Inlet, British Columbia, Canada - SI_123_September2016_100_MG | ecosystem: Environmental > Aquatic > Marine > Inlet | place: Canada: British... | reverse complement strand
GTCACCACGGAAATCACCGCTATGTACCGACGAACGAATACAACCATCGGTTCGGGGCGGATTCTTACGCGACGCCGCTTGCCCACGTAGCGCTTTTATCAGCGCCTCGGACAACCCATTGATCGGAACCAAACAGAACGAACATCGGTGGCTTCCCGGTAGAAGAGAAGACGGTCGATCCTCATGTACTTCGACGAGCGCTTTACGTCATGATCACTGGATCGTCGTGACTATGCAGTGTCATCAATTGTCCCTGTTCGTTTGTCGTTAGTTAGAGTTCGTTGTGTCAGGGTCTATTCCGAAACACGAATAATCCACAATCGAATTACGCCAATCCCACGCACATTCTGCACGATTCGCATATTCTTGGATGCATACAAACCTCGAAATGGGACATAATTCGGTCGAGCTACTGACAACGATCGGGAGAGTATTGAATGGCGAACAAGAACGGACGAATCGGAATTCTAGTTGGTGGCGGTCCAGCGCCAGGCATCAATAGCGTCATTTCTGCCGCAGTCATCGAAGCAGTTCATTCCGGATACGAAGCCGTAGGCATAAAGAACGGCTACGAATATCTTGTAAAAGGCGACACTTCGCAAACCGTTAGCCTCGACATCGACGACGTTACTACTCTTCACACACGCGGCGGTTCGATTCTTCACACATCGCGAACGAATCCAACCAAGCGGACTGAAGATCTCGAAACATGTATTGCCACTCTTAAGAAGCTCAACATCAACAACCTAATCACAATCGGTGGCGATGACACTTCGTTCGGAGCATCTGAGATTGCCCGAGTAGCACAAGGGGAGATTCGAGTCGCTCACGTTCCCAAAACCATCGATAATGACCTCCCGCTCCCGGGTGGCATGCCGACTTTCGGATACGAAACCGCACGTCACGTTGGTTCGGGTATTGTGATGAACCTGAAAGAAGACTCACGAACCACGAATCGCTGGTACTTCATCATCGCTATGGGTCGCCATGCTGGTCACTTAGCTCTCGGAATTGGAAAGTCCTCGGCATCGACGATCACTCTCATACCGGAAGAATTCACTGGTGAAACCGTTAGCCTTTCCGAGGTTTGCGATGTCCTAGAAGGAGCAATTCTGAAGCGTCGTACTCTGAATCGACCCGATGGAATTGCAATCATCGCCGAAGGTATCGTCGGAAAGCTCAACATCAAAGATCTTCGAAACATCTCAGGTGTCGAAATCCCCCGTGACGAATACGGAAACATTCGACTAGCCGACCTACCAATTGCCCGAATCTTACGAGCAGAAGTCGAACGCCGATTCTCCGAGCGCGGCGAAGCGATGAGCATTGTCGATCTAACCCTCGGATACGAGCTACGATCTGCACCACCTATTCCTTTCGATATCGATTACACCAGAACACTCGGTCACGGTGCAGTACGGTTCCTTCTCTCAAGCCCAGCAGAAAACTCAGGAACTGCTAAAGGAGCAATGATCTGCACAGTCGATAACCGGCTCCAACCTGTGCCGTTCGAAGACATGAGAGATGCAAAAACAGGTAAGACCATCGTACGAATGGTCGACACCGACAACCTCTACTACGATGTGGCGCGTCGATATATGACTCGAATTGAACAATCGGATTTAGACGATGAAGCAACCCTCGGGAAACTCGCTGAATCTGCATTGATGCAGCCGGCCGCCTTCAAAAATCGATTCGCAGTCAAGAGCTAACGAGACACCGATCTGTGGTTAGCCAAGCAACACAATTAGCTGTCAAGGCAGAAGCTGTAGTTAAAAACTTCGGCGAAACGGCTGTTCTACGCGGGCTCGATCTTGAACTTCCAACCGGTGAAGTCACCGTTCTGCTCGGTACCAACGGTGCAGGAAAATCGACGCTTCTACGTATCCTAGCTATGCTCACGCAAGTCGATTCGGGCAACATTTCTATGTTAGGCGCCGACATCGCCCAGCACGGACCCACCGTTCGATCTCTAACAGGGTCAGTTCTCCATTCGCCCATGCTTTATGGTGATATGACGATACGAGAGAATCTGATGTTCTTCGCTGAGCTATACCGACTCGAAAACGTCGAGGATCTCATCGCTACGATCACCGCGAAGGTCGGCATTGAACCTCGTTTAGATCATCGAGTACGAACACTGTCGCACGGTTTTCAAAAACGAGCAGCGTTGGCACGTGCCCTAATCCACGCGCCCCAGCTGCTGCTCCTAGACGAACCCGAATCAGGTCTGGACAGTCGATCTGTAGCCCGACTCCACCGGATAATCGACGAGTACCGCTCGCAAGGCCGCACAGTCATCATGACCACTCACATCGTCGAGCATGCACTTGAAATCTCCGATCGCGCTGTGGTACTGAATAACGGAACCGTTGGTTTGACATCGACCAATCCGTGGCAAGACAAGACCGAGATTATCGCTGCCTATTCGTCAACAGATGAGTTCGACGAAGGCGGCTTTTGATGGGCTCTCTCTCGATCATATGGGCCATCGGTCGTAAAGACCTACTGCTAGAAATTCGGAACAAGGACGTCGTAGTGGCGGTCGCTGGATTCGCTTTACTGGTTTTGGTTATATTCACGTTCGCAATGGATCTTAATCAAGACAACGCGAAGCTAGTTGGTCCCGGCATTTTGTGGGCGGGAATAGCGTTTGCAGGGGTTACAGGTCTCAACAGAGCATTCGCTCTGGAAGTTGAAGGCGATACCTTGGAAGCATTGATGCTCGCTCCTATCAGTCGCGACCTCATTTACCTCGGTAAGGCGCTCGGAAATTTCCTGTTCATAGCAATCGCTCAGATCATCGTTATTCCGGTATTCGCCGTGCTCTTCAATCTGATCGTGTTCCGATGGGAAATGCTAGCGATCGCCTTGCTCACAACTATCGGATTCAGTGCGGTCGGCACACTGTTCGCTGCGATGTCTGTACGAGTACGAGCCAGAGAAGTGATGCTCCCTCTCTTATTCTTGCCTGTAGTCACTCCGCTACTTATGGCAGCTGTCGAATCGACAAGCCACATGGTTCACGGAAGAAGTTGGAGTGAGATGGCACAGTGGCTACAACTTGCCGTTGCGTTCGACATTGCATTCGTGGTGGTGTCAGCATTTATCTTTCAACACACCCTTGAAGACTAGTTGATCGTAAATACACACACCATACACATGCCAAGCTTTAGCCGTAATAAACCGCGTTCGTGATAAAATTCTCTAAGTATTTGCTCGATAGAAATTACTGGCACACCACTACTCGATGAACAAAATTCTCGATCTGCTCGATCCATTGTTGATTCTTAGCGCCACTTTCATGGGTGTTGCGCTGTACTTAATCTTCATTTGGGTCCCTACCGAAACCAACCAGGGCGCAGTCCAACGCATCCTCTACTTCCACGTACCAGTGGCATGGGGATCGATGCTAGGCATATTTGTCGTTAGCGGCAGCTCGTTCATGTACCTTCTAAAGAAAAACGAGAAGTGGGATCGACTCGCCGTTGCCTCGGCCGAGGTCGGACTAATTTTCGGTGGAATAATGCTCCTGTCAGGCATGATCTGGGCACGCCCGGTCTGGGCAGTATGGTGGACTGGCGAAGCAAAACTCACCACAGCATTAATCTTGTTCTTTATCTACGTCGCCTACCTAATGTTCCGTGCCTACTTCCCACCAGGAGCCCAGCGACAACGACTCGCAGCGATTATTGGTGTAATCGGTGCAATAGATACACCTATCATTTACTTCGCCGCCAACCTGTGGTCGCAGGCACACCCACCGCTTATCACTGGCCCGGCAGCCGATTCAGATTCGGCTTTAGGTAGTGATCTTGGAACCGTATTGTTGATCTCAACTTTAGCGTTTTCGTTCGTGTTTATTTTCATGGTTCAGGCTCGGTACAAAATCCGTAAGTCTGAAGACGATGTTGTCGAACTAAAAAGATCCTCTTCTGCGTCAGCAATGACGGGAGTCAATTGAAGTTAATGTCGAACGTGACCAATACCGCTAGCCGATCCGGGGCATTACGATTCGCCTTGACGATGATCCTCGCTCTCGTAGTTTCAGTGAGCCTGACGCAGATTTCTTCTGCCGCGCACACACCTCCCGTAAACGGCATCGTAGTAGGTGTTGAAACCGACGATGCAGGAGCACTAATCCGATTCGCTGTTGCAGATTCCAGTGGAACGATACATACGTTCACCATATTCAATGGCACCGAGTACGGCCTTGAAAATCAGGCTGGCGACCGATGGGTGTCTATGCAAGAAGAAGATCCTTCTGAAGCAGCTCGACGATTACGAGATCATCGCGAGCGATTTGCACCAATCACCGTCACATCAGAAAACGGAACTGCATTTTCCGTCGTAGAACGCGAAGAAGGAAAACTGGAAACTAACCTCGGTTACCTCTTCGCAGTCTTCGCAATTACATGGGCGCTATTCTTCGTTTACGTTCTTTACCTAGGACGAAAACAACGAGTGCTACAGCACGAAATTGCCCGACTAGAAGGCCTCTCAGGCAAGTAGATAACGAAAATGACTAACGAGCCACAACAAAACGACAATCAGCCGCAGCAAGCACCATTGATCGACACGGTAACAGCCCGTACGTCCACTTTAATGGGTCCTCGCACCAAGCTAGGATTAGCGTTCGTGCTGGTCGCAGCAGCTCTCGCCTACTTCGCCTTCACAGCCTTCGAAGGCGCTACTGTCGATTATCTCTCAGTGGCAGAAGTAGCTGAAGTGTCTCCGACCGAAATAGACCGGCAAGTTGGAGTTACCGGCAAACTCGTGCAGGATTCGTACATCCGAGATACCGATGGTCTCACAGCACACTTCTCTCTCAAAGACGAAGACGGTACCGAGCAGCTAGACGTTGTCTACAAAGGTGAAATCGGTCAGGTCTTCTTCAACGATCATTCAGAGATCATTCTTCAAGGTCAAAAACTCGTCGATGGATCGTTCAACGCAGACAATCTAACGGTTCGATGCCCTTCGAAATATCTCACTGAAGCTGAGCAGGCGGAAATCGACGCTCAAAAGAATGGCGATCCACTCGGCCCCCAGTACCAGACCGACTACTTCGACCAAGAAGCCTAACTACTCGATTCGGCTCTGCCGGAAACGAGAACTAACGGATGCCACGACGATCGTGAAAATGATTAATCCGAGAGCAAGTATCGTCAACGCACTGCGTAGACCAACAATCGCTGCCAACGATCCGCTCGCCAACCCACCGAGCGGGAAACCCGACCATGCTATCTCGTACGCGCCAATCACCCTGCCACGTACCTCTGCAGGCACGTTGAACTGAATCACCGCAATACCCAAAGCAACGTGAACCGAGTTGAAGTATCCCAGCAAAAATGCGAATGGCAAAGCAACAATCAAACTGCTGGTGTGGGCCCAGAAAATAACGAAAATTCCGAAGAGCAAATCCGTTACCAGCAACGCCGGACCAGCCATGCGTACGCCACCGGTCCACGACATCGTCATCGCCCCTGCAACAGCTCCAATACCAACACCGGCGAACATTACACCCAAGCCATTTTCGCCGATTTCAAAAATATCTTTGGCGAACGCTGGAATAATGAATACCATCCCACCAAGCACAAGAGCATTAATGGCGGTGAACATCAGATTCACACGTAGTAGTGGTCGCTCTCTAATCACCTTAACTACTTCAATCAAATCCGGGATCACGCCCTTCGATTTAGTCCGCACAACCTGCGATACCGGCCGAAACGTCGTATAGATCAAGAATGCCAACCCGAACAACCCGGCGATTACTCCGTAAGCAGCACCCGGCCCAGCAGCTCCAAGCAAGAACCCACCGATTAATGGCCCGACTACACGTGCGCCGTTGAAAACCGATTGATCAAGAGATATTGATCGTACAAGAATCTTCTTTGGAACCACGTCAGGAAGCAGCGATAATCGTGATATCCAATCGATCGCCAGTCCGGATCCCTGAAATACTCCACCTACCACGATGTGCCACGGTTCGAGCAGATCAGCCGAATAAAGAAGTGCCATTATCAACATCGGCGTACCGGCTATGAATGCCCCTATCTTGAGCAATCTCGTCCGAGGCACCCGATCAGCGAGAACTCCGGCAAAAACTCCGACTACTACGTTAGGAATACCAACCGCCGCGCCCAAGGCTGCGAGCCAAAGAGTCGAACCGGTAAGTTCGAATAACAAGTAGCCCTGCGCCACATTGATTAACTGATGGCCGGTACCCCAAAACAACGTCGCCGCGACGAATCTCTGCAACGCTGAATTGCGCATTGAATCTAGAAGACCAACGTCACGTTGTATTGGTGCGCTATTCGAATTAGCATCCGTTTCGGAAATTTCAGACATCGCCGATTATTGTGAACCCATCCCACCACCAGCGGTAGCCAGAACATCACAAATAACCACCCAACTAGTAAATATGGAAATTATTCCACTGATATAATGAACAACACGATATGAGCCCTGAAATAACGTTCACCACATACTTGCTTGCAGCAGCGATTGCCTTCGGATTTGGCGCAGTTCCAGTCGCGTACACAGTTGGTCGCCTAAACGGCGTCAACGTGTTTGAAGTTGGTTCACGTCAGGCCGGTGCTACCAATGTGTGGCGAGAAGTTTCTCGAAAGCAGGGATTCATCGTCACCCTGATCGACGCGATCAAAGGCTTTACAGCCATCATGATGGCGCGTCAGCTCGGGTTAGACGGCGTTCAATTCCTCGTTCCAGTCACCGCTGCGGTTGCAGGTCACTGGAACTCTCCTTTCACAAAATTTAAAGGCGGCGACGGCGTCGTTACTATGATGGGATCGTCGTTAGCGGTTGCTCCGATAGAGGTATTTGTTTCGGTTGTCATTGGGACGACACTAGCGATTTCTCTAAACAGGAAACTAGCTCACCCGAGTTTATTGGGCGGAATCTTCGGCTACATCTCGTTCATTTCACTGTCGTTCCGACCAAGCTCGAACATCGACCCCAACATCGTTTACGGGCTCACCGGAATCGGGTTGGGTATCCTGCTACACAGCATGTACTTCCACAAACGCCATAGGAGCTACTTCGATGATGCTCAGGCAGTTGAAGATGAGACTGAACCAGCGCTCCGTCACGACAATATTAGTTAGTTATAGGGAATCCGAAAAGCAGACAAAAAAACGGATAACCGAACACAAATACTAATCGTCAGGAATGTTTTTGAGCTTCTCTTTGAGAGAATCGGGCACGTTGTGCTGGGGAGCCCGTCTTGCCAGACCAACCGTCTGTGCAAGGCTAGTCATCGAGCCATCACAATCGTTCCAAAAGCGCAAATGGTGACGAATTCTCGATGTCAGAGGCATCGCAACCTCGCCGTCGATGAAATCGGACGCATTATCTCGAACCTCGCCGCAATCGCCGATGCCTGCGGCACTGGGATCGCCAGGAGAGTGTTTCTCGTCCCGTCCAGTCAGTTTGTCTATCCACGACGTTGAGCCGTTCACAATGATCTCCATACTGCCGACAAGGCTGGTGTACCGCAATTGCCGAACAGTTAATAGGATGCAGCGTAATTCGAATCGATTCAAAGATCACGCACATCCGATTCAAGTGCAACTACAGTCTCAGCACAATGATTTCGAACCATTAAATGATGAGACGGAAACCAGAGATCGGTTTCTAAGTTATCGAATGGTAGATACAAGCTGAATATAAGACTACTACTAGTACAGTAATCGTTCTGGCATTCAGTTGCGAACAATGATTACTGAGATCGTTTTAACCGAACCACGCTACCCCGCACGATTTACACGACGGTACATGGACGCTCAAGAATTCACGGACATCGCTGAGAAGCACTCAGGATTCGTGTACAACGTTGCATGCCGAATGATGGGCAATCCTCACGATGCTGAGGAAGTGGCGCAGGATGCTTTCGTTTCGGCGTACAAAGCACGCTATCGATTTCGTGGCGATGCTCAGACAACTACGTGGTTATATCGCATCACGGTAAACGCAGCACTAATGCGCATTCGAAAAGACAAAAGCGGCAAAGAGATGACCGTCTCTGAAGACAACCGACCAGACGTCGCTTAGAGCAACTGGACAGAATCTCCCATAACAGCGACGATGAATAGCGAGCTTGGTGGTCGGTTAGACGCAGCGATAAACGTTCTACCTGAAGATCAGAATGTAGCAGTGATTCTCCGTGATGTTCAAGGGCTTTCGAATCAAGAGGCAGCTGACACTCTAGACGTCTCTCTCTCCACCCTCAAAGCCGGCTCCACCGAGGGCGAATAGCCCTACGAGACTCGCTCGAATCCTACGTTTCCGAGTGCGCCAAGGCTGACTAAGACGCAGTTGAGCGGGTTCCGTCCTCCCTTTCGCATCGCACACCGGTACTTCGACCGCTCGCCGACTCCAACTTTGGCCTGTCATTCTGAACTCGATTCAGAATGACAGGCCAAAGTTGGGATCTTAAAAGCACAAAAATGAAAAGCCCCGCACATGTGCGGGGCTTTTCATTTTTCGAATTATTCGAACGGCTACTGAAGCAGGTATGAATCCATCAGTTCGTCGTTCGTTCGCTTCGGAGCACGAGCCATCAGATCTTCGTACCGATCCTGAAGCGTCTTACCTTCCTTCTTGAAAATAACTCCAAGAGGAACGCCAGGTCGGCTCAACAAATCGTTAGCGTCCTCGACACTGCTCGGGTCGTGGTCTTCAGGAATCTCAAAAGCGAGGCCCTTGATACCTTCCTTAGGCTTGCCCTTCAGAATGTCGTAAGTGTCGTTGTACGTGGTACAAGGCGACTGAACGTGAACGATGCTGAAGCCATCGTGATTCATCGCTTCCTGAATCATCTTCGCCAAAACACGAGGCTTGCTCGAGTAGTACGAAGCGATGTAGGTGACACCGATCGACATGTACAGCTTCAACGGCGAAACAGGAGTTTCGATCTTGCCTAGAGGAGTCGAGGTTGTAACAGCTCCGAACTCACTCGTTGGCGATGACTGACCCTTAGTCAGACCGTACACGCCGTTGTCCATGACAACCGCAGTGATGTTCACGTTTCGGTTAGCGGCAGGCCCAAGGTGCTCACCACCGATTGAAAGAAAGTCACCGTCACCAGCAACGACAACCGTGTTCAACTTTGGATTGCCCTGCTGCACGCCAAATGCGATCGGTAGAGAACGTCCGTGAATGCCGTGGATGCCGAACGGCTGGTCGCCTTCAACGAGGTGAACCATGTTTCCAGAACAGCCGATACCAGCTACAACCACGTTGTTAGCCTGTGGTTTTTCGTGTTCTACCGAGTAACCCTCTAGTGCTACCTGAAGTGCTCTTCGCACCCCAAAGTCGCCACATCCCGGGCACCAGGCGAAATCGTATTCAGGATTACGCTTGCTCATGCTGTTACTCCAGCCCCGATTCGCTCGCTAATTTTCGTCACAAGATCTGCAGGCCTGAATGGCAAGCCCGTGTACTGGATCACAGATTCAGCATTGTAGCCTTCCATACGGAGAAGCGCCGACCACTGACCCAAATAGTTTAGCTCAGGAACAATGATTTTCTTTCCAGATTTCAGAACGTCCTTCACTTCCTCAGGCAGCGGGTTGAGCGCTACTGAGTAAAGCCAGCCGACGTTCTCGCCCTGGTCTAGAAGCCTGTCATATGCCTCGCGAGCCGGACCCTTAGAGCTACCCCAAGGCATGATGATGACGTCAGCTTCGGCGTTCTCGATTTCGTAATGCGCGCCATCAAGAAGATCAAGCTTCTTGAAGCGTCGTTCCATCAATCGCACGTGGTGTCGAGGCAGGTGAGTCGTATCACCAATCTCATCGTGCTCTGAACCGTTCGCAACGTACGCACCAGCGCCACCAGGAATCGGCATACCGCCAAGAGCGGTTGAGGCATCCCACGAATCGTATCGTTTGCCGGTGTCCCCTTCGCTCACTGTTGCTCGACTTTCAATGCTGATCTTCGAGAGGTCAGGACGTCGAATGTTCTCACCACGCTCAGCAAGACCGAACTCAGAAACGAGTATCACCGGACCCTGATATCGCTCGGCCCAGTTCGTAGCCAACGCACCAGCGAAGAAGCATTCTTCGATTGTGCCCGGAGCCAGAACTGGCATCTTGATATCACCGTGAGCAGGGTGCATACAGGTGAAAAGGTCAGATTGTTCAGATTTCGTTGGTAGACCAGTAGCCGGGCCGCCACGCTGCACGTTCGTTACTACGAGAGGAATCTCTGCCATCCACGCCAAACCTAAACCCTCGCTCATTAGCGAAAAGCCAGGCCCCGCAGTAGCAGTCATCGCCTTCTTACCAGCGAACCCTGCACCGATAAGGGCGTTGATAGCCTCGATCTCAGATGCGACCTGGTGGACGAATCGTCCCTCACCCCACAAGTTGTTCTCCATCCAAACCAGAACCGTTGTGGCCGGAGAAATTGGGTAGCCAGCGTAGAAATCGAGCCCGGCAGCAACTGCACCCATTGAAAGTGCAGCATTGCCAGTAATTACGATCTGTTTATAGTCAGGAGCGTTTGCAGGTTCGAGCTGACCAACTTTGAATCCGCTAGTCGAAGCAACTTCGACACCGAGGCGAACAGCCTTGATGTTGGCTTCGATGATTTCTGCATCACCATCACGTCCACGAGTAAATCGCTGTGTGATGAAAGCATCGATTTCTTCAAGCTTGAAGTCGATTAATTGCGCAACAGCGCCGATCGTAACCATGTTCGCTGCTCGAGCATTACCAGTCGATTTGGCAAGCTCGTCAGCCTTGATGCCGAAGTAGCTACCGCCTTCAGGAAGTTCGTACTCTTCCGCGTTGTAGACGGTTACGCCACCGGGAAGGAGATCTTCATTGTGATGATCGTATGCGTACTGGTTGAGTGCAACAAGTACATCGACACCATCACCCGAGCTCAATACTGGTGTAGTTGAAATTCTTACCTGCGAGGATGCGGGACCACCCATGATCTGCGACGGGAACGTCGAGTGGGTCTGTACGAAATACCCGGCCTGAGCAGCTGCTCGTGCCAACGCATCTGCAGATGTGACCAGTCCCTGTCCGCCCTCTCCGGCGAATCGGATGACGAAGTCGTGCTTATCCAATGTTAACTACCTTCTCCCGAACTGACTGTTCGGCGAACTGTTGTTTCTTAGGCTTGAATGATTCTGATTCAGGCGCAAAAAAACCGCATTCTACGAAAGTTATGCGGTTACTTATTATCTGATAATTCCTGTGACTGATTTGAAAAATGCGAGAACGCAATGCTGGCCAGCGCTTTTACCGAGCGTGGACCAATAATACTTGCTTGAATTAATCGTAATTTATGTACTGGCATCTTTGTGCGTTTACCCAATAGACAATTATCGAATTTGATCAGTTCAGTGTCAATTTATTTATATGGTGAATTCGGTCTCGTTCATAAGTTGTGTTGAAAGTTCGAGCACTAGCGTTTGACCGCTGGCACCACGAAACTTAGAATCCACTCACACATATACTAGTACTAGGTTCACTCGAACTTTCATACTAACTCAATCTTAGAACTCTCTTCTAAATGAATCGTCAACGTACGACAGATCACTCAATCGACCGCTGGTCAGCCGGAGGGGTAGTCCTTCGCGCCGACGCACATAATGGCAGTATATTATCGGTTGCCCTGTGTCATAGGCGTGCAGAATCACTATGGGCCCTACCTAAAGGCACACCGGAAGACGGAGAATCAGTGGAAGAAACTGCCGCCAGAGAAGTCGCTGAAGAAACCGGACTACAGGTCGAAACAGGCCCGGCTATCGACGATACATACTATTCATTCTTCCGCACAGCGGGCCAAACGCTCGGCGATTTGCCATTTGAGGAAAACAGTACGGTTCGAATCGATAAGACTGTCCACTGGTACCTAATGAACTATATTGGTGGCGATACATCCGATCACGATCATGAGTACGATGATGTCGAATGGATCGAGATTAAAGAAGCATCACAGAGGCTTACCCATCGGAATGAAGCGCGAGTCTTGGAAAAAGCTGTGGCCTTTTATGAAGGGCGAGCAGGAAGCGACGACTGAGCTGCGCCTCGTCGGAAATAAAACCGTGCTCCGTACTAAGTCGATGGACGACGCGGAATCCGATTATTCATGGCGTATCGATCCCGAACTTGCGGGTCTCGACGCAACGCGCCCAGTAACTCTTTCATTCACTGAATATCTCCGCTACCACCGTGACGATGTCGGTTATCCGTCTCCATGGTCAGTACGCATGGCAATCGACACGCTCGACGGCCACCATATCGGCAACTGCATGTACTACGACATCAGTGCAGAAAAATCGCAATGCGAATTAGGAATCATGATTGGCGATCGCAACTACTGGAGTCAGGGATACGGCACCGATGTTGTCAAAACCGCTCTAGCTCACATCTTCACGACTACCGAGCTTGATCGGGTCTATCTCCACACGCTCTCGACCAACTTCCGAGCGCAAAAATCCTTTACGAAATCCGGTTTTAAACTCTTGCGTGACGTTCGGCGCGACGGCTACGAATTCATAATGATGGAAATTTGGAGAAAAGAATGGGAAGCCGCTAACCCGGTCGAAACCCGATTCAATTCTGAAAACTCCGCCTCGCTCTCCTCGCTCATAACGGCTCCACAACCAGAAGCCGACCCACTAGTGGGTTCCTAACCCAAAGCTACTTAAAAACTCAGGAGAATCCTTAATGAATCTACTTCTAATCACCGGTGGCAATCACCCGTACGAAGAATCGACACCAGTGTTACAGGAATTCCTTGAGGAAGCCGGGCATTCGATTACGCTGTCAGAATCCGCCAACGAGCTTTCTGGCGATCTATCAGCCTTCGACGCAATCGTACTCAACACGCTTCGACAAGAAGCCACCGATAACGATCTCAACGATGCTCAACGCTCCGGCTTCGAATCGTACGTTTCAGGCGGTGGTTCACTTCTTTCGATTCACATCTCGGCAGCATCATGCCCCGAGTGGTCGCAAACCAAGAAGATTACGGGCGGCGGATGGGTTCTTGGCGAAAGCTGGCACCCGCCATTCGGTTGGTTCGAGGTAACGATAGCCAACCCTAGCCACTCAATTGCCGCAGGTGTAGCAACTACTTTCTGGACATACGACGAGTGCTACTGCGGACTCGATATTCAGCCCGGTATCGACGTGTTCATGCACGGCGTAGTAGAAGGCGACATCAAGCCACTCGGTTGGACTCACCAGTTCGGTCAAGGAAAAGTAGCCAACATTGCGCTTGGTCACGCAGGTTCATCGCAACAGCATCCGCAGTTCCAAAAACTAATCCTCAACGCCCTAAACTACTTGAGCTAGTGGCAGTAGATCCCTTCTCCCAGGCGGAGAAGGCTAGGTTGAGGGAGATATCGGCAATCTAAACAAATACCGAAGTAGGAATTTCCGCATTGATCTGATTCCCTCTCCTAGTAGAGTTAGTTATAGCTAGCCACCGACAAAAAGTCGTCCTCAGGCAGTCGAAGGACGACAGTCAGTCGACAACTCAGCCCACCCCCAGAAAGTACAATCAACGCCATGCCCTCTAACCGCCGACCCAACATCGTCCTCATCATGTCCGACGACCTTGGATACGAAGCTATAGGAGCGAACGGTGGCACTTCGTATGCGACTCCCGTTCTCGACAACATGGCAGCCACTGGGGCACGCTTTGAAAACGCTCACGTACAGCCACTTTGCACCCCTACTCGTATTCAACTCATGACGGGCAAGTACAACTTCCGAAACTACGTCGGATTCGGCCTAATCAACCCCAACGAGGTCACGTTCGGGCACTTATTCTCAGATGCGGGGTACAAAACCTGTATCGCCGGTAAATGGCAGCTTCACTCGTACAACCCACCCGACGAAATGCCTGAAGCTCGCTCTAAGGGACAAACGATAGAGGATGCCGGGTTCGACGAATTCTGTGTTTGGCACCCACACCACACTGAAGATAAAGGCTCCCGTTACAAGGACCCAATCATCTACGAAAACGGCAAATTCCTAGAAAACATGGATGGCAAGTACGGTGAAGACGTTTTTGCCGATTACATCATAAATTTCATGGAGAAGAACCAAGATGATCCGTTCTTCGTTTACTTCCCGATGGCGCTGACTCACCGTCCGCTCGAACCCACTCCGGATAGCCCTGAGTACGACGATTTCATCCCACCTTCTAATCAGACGCTCGGCGGGCGCACATGGGACGAGCTCGAAGGCTGGGATGACGATGCGAAGTACTACAAGGACATGGTCGAATACCACGACAAGGTGATCGGTCGGGTCAACGACAAGCTCGCAGAGCTGGGCATCGCCGACGACACGCTTGTTATATACGTTGGCGACAACGGATCACCAATCGAAGTCTGCTCAGTCATGCATTCGCACAACGAAGTCTGCGGGGGGAAGGGCTTAACTGTCGACCGTGGAACACACGTTCCGCTAATCGCTAGCTGGCCGGGAACGATTCCTGAAGGTCACGTCGAGACTGACCTCGTTGATTCGTCTGACTTCCTGCCGACAATACTTGATGCAGCCGGAATTACTCCTCCTGCCGACTACGTTATGGACGGCCGAACGTTCTTGCCGCAGCTTAAGGGCGAAGATGGCGATTCACGTGATTGGATGTACTTCCATTTCGAGCCAATGAGTGGTCGTGTTTACCGATTCGCACGCTACATTCGTACACACCAGTACAAGCTCTATGAGGATGGAAATCTATTCGACGTAAACGCTGATCCAGAAGAACAATCGGCTTTCGAAGCGGCAAACGACAACGAAGAGCGCGCCACAGTCCGAGCACAACTACAACCAATCTTCGCCCAAATGGTGAAGTAGTCTTCGGACAAACACGTCATTACCCCCTTTCCCAGCGAGAGAGGGCTGGGGTGAGGGAGAATCGTCAACCTCCTCCCTGATCGACCATCTAGAACCCAGCACACCATGACAACTCCACGCACCGACTGGCTATCCCTAACAACCGAAGAAGCGATCGAACCTGATTTACCGATCTGCGATCCGCATCATCACTTCTGGGATCGACCCGACTTTCGATACATGCTCGACGAACTCCTCGTCGATACGGGCGGCGGGCACAACATCACCGAAACCGTCTTCGTTGAGTGCAGTGCGATGTACCGGAAAGACGGACCCGAAAGCATGAGCCCGGTTGGTGAAGTCGAATTCGTCAACGGAATAGCGGCGCAAGCAGCCAGCGGAATTTACGGAGAAACGAACGTCGCCGCTGGAATCGTCGGCTATGCAGATCTATCGCTCGGTACAGAAGTTCAGGAAGTACTCGAAGCGCAGATCGCTTCAGCCCCAGAACGCTACCGCGGTATTCGAAACTCAACGTGCTGGGATGCTAGCCCTGAAATCGGCGGATACAAAAATCCACCGAAAGGCTTGATGGCCGATTCTAAATTCCTTGAGGGCTTCGCTGTTCTCGACAAGCTCGGTCTAACCTTCGATGCGTGGCACTACCACACTCAACTTCCTGAACTGGTCGAACTTGCTCAGGCGTTCCCAAACGTAACAATCATCCTCGATCATTTGGGCGGCCCAATCGGAATTGGGCCATATGTCAACAAGCACGACGAAATGTTCCGTGACTGGCAAAACGGCATCTCGGCTCTCGCTTCTTGTGAGAACGTAAATGTGAAACTCGGCGGAACCGGAATGCCACTGGGTGGATACGGCTGGCATGAACGTTCAGCCCCGCCGACATCTGAAAGCATCGCAACCGTAATGGCACCCTACTACAACCACTGCATCGAACAACTTGGCGTTGAACGCTGCATGTTCGAAAGCAACTTCCCTGTCGACAACCAATCGATGTCGTACACGGTTCTCTGGAATGCATTCAAGCGAGTCGCCAAAGATTTGACCACGAGCGAGAAATCATCACTATTCCGTGACACAGCACGGCGGGCGTATCGGCTATGAGCTAAATGCCGAAATCTGGGGTTGAAGCGGCAAACGATCAACCGGCTTACCAGTCGCATCAGCAACAGCGTTCGCTATTGCCGCCGCAATCGGTACGATCCCCGGTTCACCCACCCCAGTTGGAGTATTCGACGGGTCTTCGATTAGCTTCACTTGGATCTCAGGAACATCGGTGATTCGAGGTACTCTGTAACCACCGAATCCGGTGTTGAGCACACGTCCGCCATCGAACTCAACTTCTTCCCACAGAGCCGTACCCATTCCCATTACAACTGAGCCTTCGATTTGATTTATCGCGCCATCGGGGTTGAAAACCTGACCACAATCGAACGAAACATCGACACGTTCTACGACGATCGTGCCATTAGCTACAACCACCCTCGCTACCTGAGCAACGTAGCTCCCTGCATCGAAGCCAACTGCTAGTCCGTATCCAACGCCATCGCTCGATTCACGAGACTCCCAATCGCTCATCAGTGCGACTTCTTCAAGAACTCGCCGATACCGAGGATGGCTCAGATTATCGAGTCGAAACTTGAGTGGATCGATACCTAATTCCCGCGCCATCGTCTCGATGTGGACTTCACGCCCAAAGTGATTCACGGCTCCACCGAGCGACCGGTATGACCCGTGAGGCAACGGAGACGGTGAGTCAGCTACTCGTATTCTCGTTACAGGTGCGTCGTAAGGCGAATCTGCCCCACGCCTGCCTCGAAACGCATTATCGCCAGCATGAAAGGCGGTATAATCCCAGGCAACGAGCTTGCCCGATTGATCAACTGCTGCATCGATTTCCATCAATGCAGCAGGACGTACTGTGCTGGTCGAAAATTCCTCGTGGCGGTTGTATGAAATTTTCACAGCGCGCCCTGACTCACGAGCCAAGACCGCTGCTTCGAAACTGACCGATTGCGACTTTGTGCCGAACGATCCACCAACCTCTTCGATGATGACCCTGATCTTTTCCGCATCTATTCCGAGATGTTCAGCAAGATACGCTCGCTCCGTGAACGGGCCACGATTGGCACACCACACGGTTAGCGATCCGTCTTCGCCCCACTCGGCGGTAGCTGCACTTGGCTCCATCTGAGCATTAGCTACGTACGGCGCGTAGTAGACGCCCGAAATCAAACGTGCACCGCTCGAAAGCCCAGCAGAAACATCTCCATCATCTCGCAACGACACAGGATCACTTCCGAGATCCTTCAGTGCCGATGGAAGACTCCAGTCGGAAACATCGTCTCCGGTCTCATCCCACCTTGTTCGTACGAACGACACCGCACGATCCGCAGCCTCTTTCGTCTCACCGACAACTCCGATAATCCCATTTGCTTGAACCAACTGAATGAATCCCGGAACCTGAGCAGCGCGAGCAGAGTCGATACGAACCAACTTAGCCCCGATAGATGGCGGACGAATTAGACTTCCGTAAGCCGTTCCATCTAATGCAAAATCGTAAGCAAATACGGCTTTACCCGTCACACGGTCGGCTCCGTCGATTCTGACAGCCCCCATATGTGGAGTTAGCCTCGTAAACTCCTCGGGGCTTGGTTCGTCACCAGATATTTCGATTTCGACAACATCAGTATCAGCCCCTGAACCGTCTGAATCCTTACGCTCTGCAAGTTCGTTTTTGGCGGCATTGGCGGCCCGAAATAGTTGAGCCCCAACAGTTCGAGTTGAAGCACTGCCGGTCGTCCCTCGGTCGTAGGGAACTCTGGCAGTGTCGGCCAAAATAACGTGGACATCGGCGACCTCAATTTCGAGCGTCGAGGCGATCATTCTCGTGAAGCTGTTCCGAATTCCTTGCCCGTATTCAACTTTTCCTGAATAAGCGAATACCGATCCATCGGAAGCTATCTCCAACAAGACGGCTGACTTTGGGATCGCCCCCGTTTGCTGAACACTCCCTGAAAACGGAGGACCAATAATTCGCAGGACAACTTCGCCAGATGCGTTCATAGCGAAGTTCCGTGATCAGGATTACCAGCAGCTTTTTGCACGGCTTTCACAATCCTAACGTAGGCTCCGCATCGACAAATATGCCCATTCAACGCCGATTTAATATCACCAGTCGAAGGTGATGAATTTTTTAATAGCAACGCAGTTGTTGAGATCACAAATCCCGGCGTGCAGTACCCACATTGAAACGCCGATTCATCAACGAAAGCTTGTTGAACTGAGCTCAACTCTCCACCAGCTGTCAAACCTTCAACGGTAGTGACATTTCGACCAACCATCGAACCAACCGGCGTAATACACGACCTCGTCGCCTCACCGTCCACGAGCACCGTACACGCCCCACAATTACCTTCGCCACAACCGTATTTGGCACCAGTCAATCCAGCCTCTTGACGAAGTACATCCAAAAGCAAACGCTCCGGGTTGACTTCAAAATTGTGTGTCAGGTTATTTATCGAAATTTCCATAATTATCGAAGAGTTTACCTCTTAACTGGTTACGTATACGGCGAATATACTCACCGCAACAAAAGTTCAGCGTAGGAGTAACAGTTGGAAGCCAGAGTCACCCTCAACACATCATTCAATAACGGGCAGATCGATTCACGAATCTTCTCAGGCTTTCTCGAACACCTTGGCCGGTCGATCTACGGCGGTGTGTACGACCCTGACAACGGTCACTCCAACGACGAAGGCATTCGCACCGACGTTGCAGAAGACATGACGGGGATGAACATGCCTTTCGTCCGTTATCCCGGCGGAAATTTCGTTTCAAACTACGATTGGCGTGATGGCGTGGGACCAGATCGAAATCCGTTCCCAGATTTCGCTTGGAAAACCACCGAACCCAACACGTTCGGCACAGACGAATTCATGAAGTGGTGTAAGCTCGTCGGCACCGAGCCAATGATGGCGGTGAACTTGGGAACTCTCGGCCCTGCCGAAGCCGCTGCGCTCGTCGAATATTGCAATCTAGATACCGACACACAATGGGCACAGGCCCGGCGTGACAACGGCTCACCAGAGCCGCACGCCGTAAAAATGTGGTGCCTCGGCAACGAGATGGACGGTCCGTGGCAAGCAGGTCACATGCCTGCCGAAGAATACGCGCTAAAAGCACGTAACGCTGCACGGCTAATGCGAGGACTCGACCCGTCTATCGAGTTAATCGCAGCTGGATCATCGGGTCGACACATGGACACTTATCTTGAATGGGATCGTGCCGTTCTGGAAACCTGCTGGGACGATATCGAGTTTATCTCCGCACACAGATACTCCACTAACGCCGCCAACAACACTCCGGAATTTCTAGCCGAAGGGGTGGTCATTGACTCGATTCTAGATGATTACGCAGGACTGATCGCATACGTAAAAGGCGTGAAGAAAAGTCCACACGATGTTTATGTTTCGTTCGACGAATGGAACGTTTGGTATAAGGCACGTGGCGGTGTAACACAAGACGGGCAGTGGTCGACTGGTCCTGCTCTAATCGAGGAGATATATAACCTTGAAGACGCACTCGTCTGTGCCCAGTACATGAACTCGTTCATCCGACGAGCCGATGTAGTTAAAGTGGCATGTTTGGCGCAACTGGTAAACGTAATCGCCGCGGTACTTACCCGACCGGACGGAACGTTGAAGCAGAGCATCTACTACCCGTTTGCCCTTTATTCGAAATATGCCAACGGGGTCTCGTTGACACCAGCTGTTCACAGTCCGACCTACGACGCTGGAGACCGCGGCGAAGTCGACTTCATCGACGCTTCAGCAAGTTTCGATGAAGAGTCAGGAGAGATGTCGATATTCCTCATCAACCGTTCTGTAGATCAGGACGCCACGGTAACCATCGACTTCTCAGATCGCCAAATCACAAGCCAAGGAACCGTTCAGATCATGACCGGAGATGATCCAAAACTGGCAAACACCTGGGAGCAACCCGATAACGTCATACCGACCAACGGTATCTCACAGCTCGACAACGGCGTGCTCACAATCGAAGTACCCAAACTCGGAATGGCAGTTACGACAGGAATTTCCACGAACACTCGCGAATAGCAAACACTCAGCCGGTTACTTAGCTGTTCTGAACCCTTTGTATTCTGGGTCGAGAACTATTTGTGCCCCTAACGCATAAGCACCAATCGCCTCGCCGACCCCACAGTAAAAAGTAGAAAAGGCGTAGATCATGCTCCGCAGATCGTCTATCGTTGCCTTAGTGTGAACAGCAAAAGTGAGAAGACGCAAAATTTCACTTGCGCGTGGACCTGATGCAACGCGCCGAGTAAAACTCCCGACTCACGACCGGCTATTATCTTGATGCCTTGTAGCCTGCCATATCGAGCCATCCTCCGAACGTTTACGGAGTTCCACTGCTACTTCGACACTGAGTCCACGTGCCACGGCCTGATCCTCGGTCATTTGTGCGGCGGCCATGGAGAAAACCCCTTACTGCGGGGAAGAATTCGAGCCAACTTACCAATTTGAAATAGACGAATACACTAATACTCGGACTGGACATTGGTGCGAGCCACAACCGTAACACATCGGAATAATTGTCCCAGTCACTTCAAATTAATCCTGAGTCGGAGCTGGATTCACTAGATCCATACCGATCGTCTCAGGGAACACGCCCGCAAGTTCTTCCACCGTCCAGCGACCAGCCTTATGGATCGATCTGCCCTGCTCGGGTGAATTCATCAAACTGACACGATTTCCAACAGTGTGGAAAATTCGGCCTGTTACGTCTGCTGCCTGATCTGATGCGAGCCACGCAATCATCGGTGCAACCTGTTCTGGCTCAGCCGTCAGCGTGCCTTCGGGCGCGGGAAGGAACTCGCCTTTGCGCATATCTTTCGTCGAGTCGGGAATCGAATCGGTCATTCGAGTTTGTGCACCCGGCGAAATAGCGTTCGCCGTCACGCCGTACCTCGCCAAATCCTTGGCGACCACACGAGTAAACCCAGCGATAGCGTCCTTCGCTGCCCCGTAGTTTGCTTGACCGCCATATCCGTACAAACCTGAAACCGAACTAAACGTCACTATGCGACCGCTGCCCTGATCTTTGAAAATTTTCGATGCCGGTTGAACGACCGAGAACGTACCCTTGAGGTGAACGCCCATTACGTCGTCCCACTCCTGCTCGCTCATATTAAACAGCATTCGATCTCGCAAGATTCCAGCTGCAGTCACAACAATATCGAGCCGACCGAACTGCTCCATCGCCGTCTTAACGATATTTTCGCCGCCCTCCATCGTTGCCACCGAGTGATACGAAGCAACAGCACGCCCGCCAAGTTCTGATATTTCCTCAACGACTTTTGCTGCTGGCGTCGTATCCTCGCCATCACCATCCAGAGAAGCACCAACGTCGGCAACGACCACTGCAGCCCCTTGCAACGCCAATAGCTTCGCAACACCACGCCCTATGCCACGTCCAGCGCCCGTTACGACGGCAACCTTGCCTTCGAGTCTCTTACTTGCGGTTGGTCCCTCCACAGAAGGATGACCCAGCAAGCTCGGCCCCACCTGCGCGTCCAACTGATCTGGTTCCCAAATCGCGGGCGGCGCAGAGTTGTAAATCGTCTTCACACGTCGAGGCAGTGTCATGTGTACAACGTTTCCGCCGTACACAAGGAACGTCTGTCCGTTGACCGGTGCTGAATAATCGGAAGCCAAGAACGCTACAAACGGCGCAACAGCTTCGGGCTCCCATCGAGCTTCTCCTTTCCCGGGAAAGAGCCCATTGGCTGCAAGTTTTTCTCTTGTTGCCTCTGGAATCGACTCGACCATGCGAGTCTCCGCCCGAGGGGCGATCGAATTGACGGTTACGCCGTACTTGCCCAGATCTTTTGCGACTACTTTGGTAAATCCGTGAATACCCGATTTGGCTGCGCCGTAGTTCGCTTGACCAGGGAATCCGACTAGTCCCGATTCGGAAGTAAACGTGATGACTCGTCCACCGCGCTGTTTTCGAAACAGCGGTGCGGCGTGTCGCACAATGTTGAATGTGCCTTTGAGATGAACGTCGTACACGGCATCCCATTCTTCCTCCGACATGTTGTAGATCATTCGGTCGCGAAGAATTCCAGCAGCCGTAACGACAATATCCAAGTGCCCGAACGAGTCTAGAGCAGCTTGAACGATGCGTTCTCCACCCAAGAACGTCGAAACCGACTCAGCAATAGCGACGGCCTCACCTCCAGCGGATCTGATGCCAGCTACGACTTCATCAGCTGGGCTCAGACCTTCTGATTCCCCCGAAATTGAAAGACCAGCGTCGTTGACCATAACCTTCGCACCGTTCGCCGCAAGTTCTATGGCGATACCGCGTCCGATTCCGCGACCTGCCCCGGTCACGATTGCTACTTTGCCTTCAAGCGCACCACTCATATGTTCAAGTTCCTATTTACTGAGTTTAGTTATATTTCGAGAATACGGAGTCAGGTCAATGCGCTAGGGTTAAGAGCGAGTCGGAAGCGAGACTAACGCTCTACCCGGAGTGCTAATTGCACCTTCAGGATTACGAAGTCCAATTTCGATCTCGACTAGGCCAACACCGTCTTCTATCCGAGCATCGATGATTTTGCCAACGCATGTGGCAGTATCGCCCGGAAAATCGATTGCACGGTACGACACGTCGAGTTCCAGCAATCGACCTTCCGATCCGATCCATCCTGTGACGAGTTCACCTAGCCAAGCACTCTTCAACGCTCCGTGAATAATCACGTTGGGATGCCCTGCTTCTTTTGCGACGTTGAGATCGTAGTGAATCGCGACAAAATCTTGCGAAGCACCTGCGTACATCACCAACTGGCGATTATCTGGGTGTTTCACGAGTTCAGGAAGTTCGTCCCCAACGCTAACGTCTTCGAACATCGGTGTTTGAGATTTAGTGATCGCCAACGCCTGAGTCCTTTTCACCAGTGCCGTAAGTAATCGTAGTCGTGGTCTGAGTACCGATCAATCGACCCTCTTGATTCGTGTAGCTGATCTCGGAAATCTTGAACAACATAGCGCCCATTCGCCCGTGCTTCTCGAAGAGATCTGTGATCTTGCGCACTACAGTTATCTGATCTCCAACCCGTACTGGCTCGTTGTATCGATACTTGCTGCCACCATCAAGAATATGTGCGAACGGCTCGGGATAAGGTACCGGGTAGTCGCGAGGTAATAACGACCTAAAGAACGTAGGGGGTGCGATCAAGCCACCGTACGAACTCGACTCGGCGAATTCTCTGTTCGTATACAGCGGATTAGGATCACCAATAGCGCAAGCGAATCGCTCGATCGCGTGTCGTTCGATGTCGTAGGTGACGGCGTTCGACTCTAGATCAATAAATGATCGAAGTTCCTCAGAAATAACCGTGTCATCAGACGACACTGATATCGTCATATCGTTCCCCACCGTTGCTATAAGTTAGGCATGCAATCGATCACTTGTGAACTCCGACCGCTGCGTGCCGAAGTTGGCGCCAGTCTAACCGTTCTTCCGTCGCCGACGTTTG
>Ga0233439_10002054_pt1 | contig 23530 bp, 18 predicted proteins | sample SI_123_September_6_FD_182713 | JGI IMG/M metagenome (GOLD analysis project Ga0233439, IMG submission 182713) | Seawater microbial communities from Saanich Inlet, British Columbia, Canada - SI_123_September2016_100_MG | ecosystem: Environmental > Aquatic > Marine > Inlet | place: Canada: British... | reverse complement strand
CGACGTGATCCACCGGGCTTCATCGTGAGCATCGCCTGACGCCATCCCGGTATCAGGGCGACCAAAAGAAGTTCGGCATCTTCGCCACGAGAGTAGGTTGAATCGAATACGCAGCCGCCATCGAGCCAGCCGGTGTATCTGACTGTTACCAAGTCTTCGATAGTTGGCGAATCGCCTTCACCGACGACTAGATCGAAAATCTTGATGCCATCGACATCGCCACGGAGCTGATCGCTGGTAACGTCGCCAAAAACTGGCGACCCCTGCGGGTAGAACTCGTTCTGGCACAGTGAAAGATCGGCAGTAGCCGAAATCACTGGAATATCGATAACTTCTGGGTTCTTGCCGGCTGCCTGACATGCGGTTAGCACGATCAGTGCGAGCATTCCCGCCAAAACCAATATTCTTTTAGACATCACGCTTTTCAATTCGAACAATCTCGCTTCTAAGTTTTGAAATTTCGTTTGCCGCTACGATCATGATCGCAAAAGACTAACGACTAATTGTCTACTTTTTTCCAGAGTTTGCGTTGGCTACGAACTCGTTGAATCCGTTTCCGATCCAAGGTCCGGCTCCAGTCATGAAGAACCTAACACCCAGTTCTACGTAAGCAGCAACGTTTTCGTTTGTTGCAAGTGCACCAGCGTGCTTGCCAGCAGCAACGATACGAGTAAGAGCGTCGGTGATTTTCTCGACCACATCAGGATGATTCAAATCGCCCATGTGACCCATCGAAGCAGCGAAATCGGATGGAGCGACGAAGAATACGTCGATGCCGTCGACAGCGATGATCTCGTCGAGGTTCTCCCACGCAACAATGTCTTCTATCAGAACGATCAGCATTGTTTCGTCGTTGGCTTTGTGGAGGTAGTTCTCTACGTCGTAGCCCTGTCGGCTGGTGAACATGCCACGCTTACCGAGCGGGGTGAACTTGCCGCCATCGACAACATTTTGCGCTTCTGCCGCGTTGTTCACGTGTGGAACAACGATTGCCTGTGCTCCACGGTCGAGCGTTCGGTAGATGAGTCCCTGCTCGTTCAGGTTGATTCGAGCGACCGATGTAATGCCCCAGAGATCACACGCTCGTGTGAGGTTTCCGAGTTCGCTGGCTTCGGTGGAACCGTGTTCGCCTTCGAGCCAGATTCCGTCGAATCCAAGAGGGCCAACAGCGTCGATGTCGTCCGGATGAGTGATTCCGCTGACGATAGTTACTACTTCGCCGTTAGCTAGCTTCTGCTTGGCGCGGTTGGTCCTGAGTTCCACTGGAGTTGCTCCCCATAAAGAATGAGTAATAGACGGGCACGTTGAATTAACCCGTGGAATTCTAACCCGCGAGGCGGGTTTGGGGGGAGGGGGTTATGGAGTTCGTATTTTTGCGAACGATACTGACCGTCGGCGATCAACTCACCCTCGTCCCGACCGCAGCGATAGCGGAGCGGAGGGATCTGAGTCGGATGGGCTGGTTCAACATACAACAGCCAACGATTGGTTCGGTTGGTCTTTGTTAGAGTCGAAAGTGCGCGAGGTCCCTCCGGCAGGGTCGGGACGAGGAACTGGCGGCTACTTCGCAGCCCCGTGGCACTTTTTGAACTTCTTGCCTGAGTCGCAGGGGCAGTTGTCGTTGCGGCCGACTCCGGCGTAGGGGTCGGACGACATCGCGGGAATAGCTCCCGCTTTCGCCATGATGTTGGCAGCAGGTCGTCCGCTTCGTAGTTCACCGACCATCGCCTTCATGTAAGGCTCGGTGTGAGCGAAGTATTTTTTGTATCCGGCGCAAAGATAGTTCAGACCATCTTCGCCATCGGGCGTTTTGGTAAACCGCTGCTTCGGGCAGCCGCCGTTACAGGCGAATTTGAATTCGCAAGATCGGCAGAATTCGGGAAGCGTATCTCGCTTATCGGTACCAAATTTCCGCTGTTCGGGGCTTTCGGCCATCACGCGAATCGATTTTTCTTTAACGTTGCCGAGGTTAAATTCGGGGTACACGTAGTGGTCGCACGAATACACGTCACCGTTGTGCTCGATAATCATCGCGTCGCCGCAAGTCTCGGCGAAGATGCACAGCCCGGGGTTTTGGCCCATCCAACTGGCAAGCGCTGTATCGAAGATCTGAACGAAGTACTGACCGATGTCTTTTCGCACCCACTGATCGAAAATTCCGTTCAGGAAATTGCCGTATTGCTCTGATCCTACCGACCATTCAGTAACGGTCGCTCCGTCTCGGAACTCGGGTCCAACCAGTTGCAAAAAATGGGCGGGAAGCTTGTCGGCTACGCGTTCGACGATCGGAATGAACTGCAAGAAGTGGCTACCGACTTCTCGGGTTAGGAACTCGTACAGCTCTTTCGGGTGATCGGCGTTGTGCTTGTGAAGAACGGTCAGAGTGTTGAACTCGACCTTGTACTTCTTCAGCACTGCGATGCCAGCCATCACCTTGTGCCAGGTTGGCTCGCCGCCCTGTGTCATTCGATAGCGATTATGGATGTCTTCAGGACCGTCGATCGAAACGCCGACGAGGAACTTATTCTCAGCTAAGAACTCTCCCCATTCATCGTCGAGGAGAATGGCGTTCGTCTGGAAAGCGTTTGTGATCTGTTTTTTGCCGGCGTACTGCTTCTGAAGTGCGATCGCTTTCTTGTAGAAATCGATTCCCAGTAGAGTCGGCTCGCCGCCCTGCCAGGCGAAGTTCACCAGAGGAATGTCGTTGGCTTCGATGTACTGCTTTACGTATTCCTCAAGCTCTTCATCGCCCATCTTCCACGAACCGCGCGCCTTTTCCGGGTACAGCTTCTCTTTTTCGAGATAGAAGCAGTATGTGCAATCGATGTTGCAGATAGCGCCACTCGGCTTTGCCATCACGTGGATAGCAAGAGGGCGTTTGATTGGTGGGCGCTGGCGCGGTTTGGTGGTGGTCATATGGCACTAAATTCTACGTGGTGCGATTGGCGCGTGGTAATGCCGGATTGCGCTTACGTGAACCAGAGACGCTCGGCAGTTGTGCCTAGAATCGCTTCTTGATCAGATTGCGAAAGTCCTATTTCGTCGGTGAACAGGCTCAGATTCTGGGCGTATGTGGTGCCTTTCGACCACAGGGCATTCGGGAAGTTCGATCCCCACACGCATCGTTGTGGCGTGAACGCTTCGATTACACGCTTGAGAGGCGCATGCATATCTTCGTGCGGGAACACCCGTGCCGAGCCGTGCGTGCCGCTTGTGAGTTTGGCATTGACGTTCGGCAGTTTGGATAATCGTTCGAGGGCGAGAAGGGTTTCTTCTGTTTTTCTGATCGTGTTGAGCATGAAACAGTGATCGATGACGATGTTCAGGTCGTCTAGCTGACGCGCCATGAGTTCGATTTCATATAGGCGTTCAAGATCGTCCATGACCATGCAATTGACCGTGATTCCAAGATCGCGGGCTTTCGTCCAAAGTCGCCTAACGTTGGGCGAACTGATTTCGCCGTTTTGGTCGGATGTGCCTCTTAGTCCGCGTACCGAGTAGTTCGTTACCGCGTCTTGGAGCACCTCAACGTGTTGAGGATCGTCAGGACTAAGCGTTACGACACCGGTCGCCCATTCTGAGTGCTGGCGGGTGGAATCCATAATGTAGCGATTGTCGTGACCGTAAAACGTGCTGGTCTGAATGAACACGGCCTTCGAAACGCCCGCTTCGTCCATTCTCGTCTTCAGATCCTCGGCAGTAGCCGGTTCGCCCGGATTCCACGGATCGTCGATGGTCGGGTACTTCGCACGATCGTCAGAGTAGATGTGCGGATGTGCGTCGATGATGTTCATGGTCATCTAAAACCCGGGCCCTCTCCCCGGTTCCCAAACGTGAGCTCTTGCTACGTCTTCGTCTAGGTCTACGCCCCAGCCGGGCTTGGTTGGGATTTGTAGTTCACCGCCGGTGTAGTCGAGAGCACCACCGGTGATTTCGTCCTTCCACGGCACATCGTCGATATCAGCTTCCATGATTCGCACGTTCGGCACGGTTGCGCACAGGTTGAGCGAATGCATCGTCGAAAGGTGCGAGTAGTAGTTGTGCGGAGCGATGTTCAGCTCGTAGCTTTCAGCGAGCATGGCTATATCTCGAGAACGGGCGAAACCGTTCCAAGGCACGTCGATCATCACGTTGTCCATCGAGCGATTGTCGAAGTACGGGCGATATTCACGAATGCCGAACAGGTTTTCGCCAGAAGTGATCGGAACCGTTGTTCCAGCCTTCACCTCGGCGAGTCCTTCTGGCTCATACATATCGACCTCGACCCACATGGTGTTGAACTGCTCCATCACCTGACAAATCTGGCGTGCTGCGAGTGGCTTGAAGTGGAAGTTGAGGTCGATAGCAATCTGAACCTCGCCCCTCGTGCCGTCTTCGAACGCCCCGATGTACTTTTCGATGTGGTCGAGAGTCTGCCACGTAACGTTCTGGTCGGTCGCACCCGTTCCAAACCCGCCGTCGTAACCGTGAGCAGGAGTTCCCGGGTAGTTGATGTTGGTCTTGAGGGCTTTAAATCCCTTTTCGCGTACTTCCGCACCGAGCTCAGCGACTGCCTCGAACGAATCCATCGGAGGAACGCCGATAAGTTCGTATTGTCGCACGCGTGAACTGCCGCAGTGCGACCAGTAGACCTGCTGGCTCTGTCGTGTCGGGCCGCCAAACAGCGAGTACACCGGAACGCCGAGCGATTTGCCCTTGATGTCCCACAGCGCTAGTTCGATTCCGGCGATTGCCTTTGCAGCGATACCGCCTGTCGATTGTCGGGCGAGTCGGTACATGTCCCAGTAGCGTTTCTCGACCGCTAGTGGATCTTGCCCTTTGAGAATTGGGAAGAAGTCGGTTACTGCCCCAACGATTCCGTACGGGTTACGTCCGTCCGACATTTCGCCGTATCCGGTAATTCCTTCATCAGTGCGAACAGCAACGTATTGCCATGGTCGCCATCCGGCATCGACTACGAAAGTTTCTATGGCTGTTATTTTCATGGCGTTATATTTGCTCCTGGCGTCGTCTGACGACATGGTCGCTATCGACAATCTCGTTAGTCACGGTCGTCATCGAATGACTCGGCTCCGCGTCGCAATTCTCCTACCCCTAACCCCTTCCATCCGGAAGGGGGATTTATTGCTGGCTGTTGATCTTCGGACTGCCGGGAGTTTAGTGCAGTTTGGGCATGATGCAAGGGGACGAATCTTTCCTTGCGCACTTATATTTGTTCGAATCTACCCCGCGTCGTATACCGCTCGCTTTTGACCTGCGTAATCCCACGGAACGATCCAGTCTTCTGGAATTTCGAGTCCGAATCCGGGTGCGTTTGAAGGAACTACTTTGCCATCGACCGCTGCCGGAACACCGGGCATTAGTTTGTCGGCTAACGGTTGTCCAATATCGGTATCCATGAACCACTCGGCGAGTGTGGTTTCTGGCATTGCGTAGGCGAAATGCTGGCCCCACGCCGTATTTGCGCCCATATGGGTGATCGTTTCTATTCCTGCTGCTTCGGCGTATGTGTAAATCTTCAGAATTTCCGAAAGTCCGCCCGCCCATTCGATATCAGGCTGAACGATATCGACAGAGCGTGCTGCGATTAGCTGCTGAAACTGCTTACGACCGTAATGATGCTCGCCGGTTGCAAGAGCGGTCCACGTCATCGCACGTTTCAGTTCTTTGTGCCCTTCGAGGTCCCATGGCGGCAGAGGTTCCTCGAACCACCGGAGGTTGTACGGACGCAGCCGTTCGGCTACTCGTAAAGCAAGATCGGCGTTGTATGACATCACTGGATTGAACGTTAATTCAGCGTCGTCGCCCGCGATTTTCCTCTGACTAGCAACGTGACGTTCTAAATTAGCGAGACCTTCTGAACCCTCTTCGTAAAAGAACGGATTACTAATTTTGAACCGCTCGAATCCGAGTTCTCGCATCCACTCGATATCGTCTCCGGTTGCGTAAAGCTCGACGTGATCGTGAGAAGGCCCTCCGATTAGTTCGTAAACGGGTCGATCCAACAGCTTGCCTTTGAGATCCCAAAGTGCGAGATCGACTCCGCTTTGAGCCGCAGTTGCGATTCCGCCTTGGAATCCCTCGTTCATTCGCCAGATTTGATCGTTAATTAGCTCAGTGGCAAGAGCGTCCTTGCCTTCGATAAGGGGTGCTATCAAGAAATCGACCACCGATGCGCCCATCGCTCCGTGAGCGAACGATCCTAGACCGAAAGTGCCGTCTTCAGCGGTGATCTGAACCCACGCTTTTCCAGACTGCCCCGGCTTGTTGCCATCGACACGTGTGTACTCGGAGTAGCGAGCTATCGGCTGAGAACGAATCGAGTGGGTGTTCCAACCGGGTTTGATATTGGGTCGAACCGGTGGTGCTGGCTTGTTGATCTGCACACATCGAACGCTTTTGATTTTCATGCTAGTTCGACCCTCCGTCTTCCCAGTCACTAATATCACTAGGTTCAAACTCCATGCCAAAGCCCGGTTCGCTAGAAGGGGTGACTTTGCCGTTCACAGGCACTGCAGTTCCCGGAATGCGGACGGTTTCTTCGAGTGGAACACCCGGATCGGTGCCCAGCCAGTACTCGGCCATCGGTGATTCGATTGCTGCCATTGCGAAGTGCTGCCCAAAGGGATTATTCGCTCCGCCGTGCGGAATCGTCGCCATGCCTGCCATCTCGCCGATGGTGTGCACTTTCATTGCCTCGGTCATGCCGACACCCCACGTTAAGTCGGGTTGGAGAATGTCTACCGCTCGTTTTTCGACTAGATCCAAGAACGCATGACGACCGTGATGGTCCTCGCCTGTTGCGATTGCCACCCATGGGGCTGAACGACGTAGATGGGCGAGTCCGGTGGTGTCGGTAGGCACTAACGGCTCTTCGAACCAGCGTAGGTTGTACGGTCGAAGTTGTTCGAGTAGCCGCAGTGCGAACTCGACGTTGTACGACATCACCGGATTAATCATCAGATCGTGCTCGATACCAACTTGTTCACGTGCCTGCGCAACGTGCGCTACAACTGCTTTGATCCCTGCATCGCCTTCTGAATAGTGCGAAGGATTGGTGATCTTGAACTTGGTGAACCCGAGTTCTTGCGACCAATCGAGATCGTCTCCCGTGGCATAGGTAGTGATCGAATCCCGAACTGGCCCGCCTAATAGCGAATACACCGGAATGCCGTAAATCTTGCCTTTCAAATCCCATAGAGCGAGATCAACTCCGCCCATCGCCGTAGAAGCTGTTCCCGAAGTGCCAAATCGTTGCGAAATGCGAAGAATCATGTCGTTCAGGTGCTCGATCGCAAAGCAGTCACGACCTTCAAGAACGGGCGCAATTACATTGTTCACAAACGCCGCTACTGGTTCGCCGAATGCGGCTTGACCGAGTCCCCACGTTCCGTCTTCGGCAGTTACCTGTACCCACACGGATTCGAGCCCGCCTCCGGGCATTCCTCCCGGCAAGCCAGAAAATTCCGAGTACATATTGATCGGCATCGCCCGCTTGGCAGATTTGTTCCACGAGTCGCGTCGTGCGGCTGTGCTCGTAGCAGGCTGACGCAGTTTTACGCGTACGGCTTTTACGGACTTGATCTTCAACTTTGTTCCTCGTAATTTTCGGTTGATTCTGTGAGTGAATCTGTGGGTGACCCCACACTGAATTCAGCGACGATTGCAGGTCGCACGTATGCGTTCGTTCGTTGAACGACATATGCTAGCGGCGGCGACAGTTTAGCAATGCACACAGCATGGCACGTGAATGATGACGGAATCTCAAGCAATGGAATCAAGAACAGTCGATATTGAACAGCTCGCATGGTCGTGGTCGAACGAACCCGGACTCGAAGAACTAATAGTCACCCGCACGCACTCTTCTGGTGAATCGATCGAGATACCAGTCGCCCGTATTCAGGGTGCAAGACCCGGCCCGCAGATGACGGTGATGTCGGGCATGCACGCTGGTGAATATTCTGGGATTCTTGCTGCTCAAAAACTCATTTCTGAAGTGAAATCAGAAGAGTTAGTGGGAACTTTGTTGGTGATCCCGGTGATCTCGACTCGGGCGTTTATGGAACGCAACATGCAGCTAAACCCGGTCGACCAGAAGGAAGTTCACTTCATCAGGCCGGGAAGCCCTGAGGGAACGTACAGCGATATGTTGATCGACACACTGTTCGAGATCGTAAAAGATTCCGACTACCTGATCGATTCCCATGCTGGCGAAATGGCGCAGTCGCTTATGTCGTGGGTTCCCGTTCCAATGCGGGGTGCAAACGAGCTGAGCAGCCAATCGCTTGAGCTAGCTCGCGGGTTCGATGTTGAGTACGTAGAGCCCCGGTACGACCTAGAGTCGATACCGCCGTTCTGCGTAGCATTATTGAACGCTGGGATCGCCAACATTTGGGTCGAATGCGGCAAAAACGGTGTGCCGACCGAGCAAGACACAGCGACTCATTTCGATGGCTACATTGCCGCCCTGCAAACTATGAAAATGTTGCCAGGAGATTCGGCTCGACCCCGCCAGAAGCTGCTGAAGGGTAAGCGTTCACAGATCAACTCTGAAATTTCAGGTATTTGGCATCCTGCGATCAAAGAAGGCGATGTGGTAGAGGCTGGCCAATACTTGGGTCGGCTCACCGATTATTTCGGAAACACGTTGGAAGAGTTCAACTCGCCAAATCGTGCGATTGTGCTGTACTACTGGTCTAACCCGGCGATAAACGCCGAACGTCGACCCCACGGCTACGACTGGCACAACGGTCTTGTAAGTCTTTTGGATCTTGAGGAGTAAATTTTTGCCCGACTTTCCGGTGTTTCTCGCACACGACCACATGCAGCGTGCTGAAGATTTCCAACGCGATCTTGACGGTGGAGTGAGCGGCAAGATCGTTCACCTAACGATCGACTCGTGGATCGATGCTCCGACTAAAGAAGAGTACGACCATGCCTACGACAGCTATGAAGGCTTTAGGGATCGTGGTCTCGGCGCGCTAACTAACTTGCACGCCGTTGCGAGCGATCCTGAGAACAAAACCCGTGTTGTCAGGGAGTTTCGTGACATCGAAACCGCTGGTCATATGGGTCAGTTGGCAGTAATTGCGGGCAACGAAGGCGGAAAAATACTCGGTTCCGATCCCGATCTACTCGATGCTTGGTTCGGTCTTGGTTTAAGGCACGTTCAGTTCAATTGGGCGATGCCGAACAATTTGGGAGCTTCACAGGATCAAGAAAACGAACCTGCTCAGCCCGGACTTACTGATTTCGGTCGAACTACTATCGAAAACATGAACGAAAAGGGCATGATCGTCGACGTTTCGCACTCGGCGCCCCAAACTATTCTCGATGCTCTTGAAGCTACGTCGAAGCCGATATTGAACTCACACTCGGGTGGACGATCTATCGCCGATAAGCCACAAAACCTGTTCGACGACCAGATCAAAGCGATGGCCGAAAACGGCGGCGTTATCGGCGTTCATTTCTGCTCACGTCTTGTACTTGGAGTAAACGGCGTTCAAGCGGAGATAGGCGATGTTGTGAAGCAGATTCGCTATGTCGCAGATGTAGGCGGAATCGATGTCGTAGGGCTTGGCCCTGACTGGTTACTTGGCGATCCGTTGCGTGATGTGCCGTATTTGCGTAATACGGGTCAGGAAGACCTCACTTGGGCGAAAGGGCTTGAAGATTCAAGCGAACTGACCAACTTGTGGGATCCGTTGGTGGGCGCTGGATTCACAGCAGCCGAGATCGAAAAGATCGCTGGCGGCAACTTGCTTCGTCTATTCAAGGACGTACTGCCGGGTGGAAACGACTAAACGCTGGTTCAACTTGTACTCAAGATCGGACAGGAAAAGAAATTGGTATCAGGATTCAATCACACCGGCATCGTCGTAAATAATCTCGATCTGATGGTCGATTTCTACTGCAATGATCTGGGTTTGACCGAGCACAGCCGGGGTGATTCGAACGCGCCGCCTGAAGGCAACCACACTGGCATTCCGGGTTCACGTCGGACACTCGTATTCGTCGGATTCGCTGATGGTCACCGAATCGAGCTTGTGAAGTATCACGAGCCTGAATCGGTTGGGCGTGACGACGATATGACTCGAGTAGGCACGAATCACATCTGCTTCAACGTAGTCGATATCGAGAAGACGCACGATGATCTATCGGCAAAGGGAATCGAGTTCGTGACCGATCCGATCATTCGTATAAACGACGATGGAAGCAGGCACGGAATCGTCTACGCACGTGACCCCGAAGGCAACTGGCTCGAATTCATCGAGTAGTAACGGTGAGGCGAGCGTCGATTAGTACGACCAAGTAGTGTTCGACATTTCGCCGGTTGTTAGATTCCAGTAGAAAGTGCCTCCACCAACCCCCGATGTTCGACTGCTAGCGCTCACGATCGTCGTCCAGAATTTGTGCGAAGGATCGAACTCCCCGTTACCGGGTTCCAGAACAGACAAGATGTTGAGGTTCTCATCGCCCATCAGATCGTCCCAATCGGCATTGCCTACCCAGACGTCGAAGGCTTTTGTACTGTCGATGGTCACACCGACAACATTTCCAGCACCGGGATCGTAGTCCTGTTCGAAGCAATCAACTTCGGAGCCTTTCACGCTGCAGAAAGTCGCATCGCTACCGTTTTCGGTTCCAGTGGATATCACTGTCCAATACGTGCCGTAGCCTGCACCGGGACTTGGAACGTCGCTTGCCTCGTCACCTTCTTCGATTTGCCCGGCACGACTTGAAGTGTGCCCATCGACAATCCTGATAATTCCAGATTGGGTTTTAGATGCAATCTCGATAGCTTCTAGTGCGGTATTCCATGGACCGTGATCGACTACTGGAACCTCAGTGGGCTCTGGAGTTGCAGTGGGTACAGGTGTTGCCGTGGACTGTGGGGCCGAAGTTGCGGTTGGCTGCGGTACAGATGTTGCAGTCGGTTGCGGTGTAGAAGCTGCGGAATCGATAGTTTTTGCTGCCGAGTCAGTAACAACGATCTCGCTAGCCGAACTACTTGAGCGGCTGATCACAACCGGAGAATCGCTTTTTGTTTGTTTGGCTACTGCTGTTTCGGTTGCCGTCTGGAGTTCAAACTGAGCCTGAGCGGTGGATTTAGCCGAAAGGGAGGGTGCGTCGAGGTCGCCATCGCCACATGCCATGCTGGCGATGAGTGCTGGGAGAATGGCGAGAATGAGTATCAGGTGTCGCTTGTTCATAATTAGAGCATCAATTTCCGAGTAGTTCATTGTGTGGCGTGACTGCTGCACACTGTGTTTCACACTAAGGACTCGGATCGCGATCATCAGCGACTGGTGGTTTGATCTCGGTTGGACTCGTATTGAGGGCTTCACCTAGTGGTTCGCGGAACTCGGGCTGGCAATGCGAATCTGACCCCGAAGGCACTTGGCTCGAATTCATCGAGTGAGGCATTGCCTCGTTTTCTTCAGGCGGAGACTACTCGAACTTGTGGCGCATTCGAACGCCGACCTGTGTGAAGCCGACATTCCTGTAGAAATTTTCAGCTCGCTCGCCGTTTGGAGGTGTGCTTAGTTCCACCATCGGAAACCCAACGTCGGCTGCGATAGTTTTTGCGCTATCGATCAGTTGAGCGCCGAGCTTCGCACTTCTAAATTCAGGCGTTACGTACATTTCTTGAATGATTGCGTAGTTGCCCAACGTTCGAATCGAAGGCTGGTATGTCAGCGTGCAAACTCCGACCAGTTCGTTGTCGTTTTCAGCGACGATCACAGTGCCTTGAAGATCACCGTCGATGAATAACCTCGTGGTTTCGGCGGCTTCGTTCACCGGCAAAGGCGAACCACCAAGTTCGATAATCAGATCGTTGATCATCTCGACAACCCGAGCTTCTTCACCTGAAATCGCGAATCGAATTTCCATCTAAATATTAGCGGTGTCGTACGCCCACGCCTTGATCAGGTGATGGGCGATGGCGATTGGTCCGGGTATGTTCACGCCTTCGAGCTTGTCTTCGAGTGCGAGTTTAACTTCGTCCTTGGTGAACCAGCGAACGGCGGCCATTTCGCCCGGATCAGCAACGATCTCATCGGAAATAGCTTCGGCGTGGCAGCCGATCATCAATGACGATGGGAACGGCCAGGGCTGTGATGAGTGGTAAGTAACGTTGCCTACTTTGAGACCCGCTTCTTCCATCACCTCTCGGCGAACACCCTCTTCGATTGCTTCGCCTTGGTCCATGAATCCCGCGAGGCACGAGTAGAACGTTGAGTTCTGACGTGCAAGAGTTTGGCCCAGCACGCACTTATCGCCTTTGTAGACGAGCATGATCGCGACAGGATCGGTTCGAGGGAAGTGCTGCGAACTGCATTTTGGACATTGACGCATAAGTCCGCCCCGAAAACTCTGCGATTCGTTTCCGCAGACCGAGCAGAACCGGTGCTGCGAATGCCAGTTCAGATTTGACCTAGCTTGAGCGAGAATTCCCGATTGATCCTGCGGAATATCCGTTGCCGCGGCTCTGCCGTCTTCGAACGAAGCATCTGAGGCCAGAGATGCTATCCCCGAAGGATCTTCGACCGCTGATATATCGACTGCGAAGTGCGGATTTCGATCAGCATCGAATCCTAGAAATTTAGGCCCGCCAGCTTCTTCTGGAAGTCCGTCGAGAAAGTCATGACCTATCCAAGCGAGTTCAGCCTCGGGGCTTCGTCGTACTAAGGGTTGCAGTTTGTGGAACGGCAGTAGCTTTGTGTTGTCTTGCCGAATCATCTTCTTCAGTAGCTCTTCGTCCCGGCGCTCGTGGTCGCCTCGGTCAAATGAGTTTCCGGCAAAGATGTGGGTGTACGACAAGTGATTCAGCTCTCGATAGTTTGTGAACGATTCGCAGCACGCCACTGTATCAGTAGACTCGTGTGATTTTCTTTCGGTGAGGCTCTCAATAGTCGGCGTGTCAGCGTTTGATACTGAAAATGAATTCAGCATGACATTGGTTGCAGTGGGCTGGTAAGTCCAATGAAAAAAGGGATCGACAATCGTCGATCCCTTTTTATTTCAAGTATTTAGTCCAGCTAGCTGGCTATTTTCCGATCTGTGGAACGCTCTTCATCGCTTCGGCGATTGCTTCGGAAGGTAGTGCGTAGTCGACCATGTCGCCTGAGAAGTAGTTGTCGTACGCCGATAGATCCAAATGACCGTGACCACAGAGGTGGAACAAGATGTTCTTCTCTTCGCCGGTCTCTTTGGCTATCAGAGCCTCGTCGATTGCTGCCTTTATGGCGTGAGTTGGCTCCGGGGCAGGAATGATGCCCTCTGTGCTTGCAAACAGAACAGCTGCCTCGAAGCAGGCGTTCTGGTGATACGCCCTCGCCTCGTACACCCCTGCGTCGAACAGAGCGCTAACCAGTGGAGCCATGCCGTGGTATCGAAGGCCCCCGGCGTGAATCGGGTTCGGAACGAACGTATGACCCAGCGTGTGCATCTTGAACAAAGGAGTTGTTCCGATAGCGTCACCAAAGTCGTAAGCGAACTCACCCTTCGTTAGTGAAGGCGAAGCTTCCGGTTCGACAGCGATGAACCTTGTGTTCGTCTTGCCAGACAGTTTGTCGGCGATGAACGGGAACGAAATTCCGGCGAGGTTTGATCCTCCGCCAGCACAACCGATCACGATGTCGGGGTAAGCGTCTGCCATTTCCATCTGAAGAATCGCTTCTTGTCCGATCACGGTCTGGTGCATCAGAACGTGATTCAAAACAGAGCCGAGAGAGTATTTTGTATCGTCGTTCTGCGCAGCTATTTCGACGGCTTCTGATATTGCAATTCCGAGTGATCCCGGTGAATTCGGGTCTTCAGCCAAAATGCTTCGACCAGCTTCGGTTTCGTTACTTGGGCTTGGGGTAACCGTTCCGCCCCAAGTCTGCATCATTGATTTGCGATAAGGCTTCTGATCGTAACTTGCCTTCACCATGTAGACCTTGGCATCGAGTCCGAACTGCTGGCAGGCGTATGACAGCGCACTGCCCCATTGTCCGGCTCCTGTTTCGGTGACGATTCGCTTCGTGCCTTCGATCTTGTTGTAGTACGCCTGCGCAACTGCAGTGTTGGGCTTGTGACTTCCTACAGGGCTGACACCTTCGTATTTAAAGAAAATTTTGGCGGGAGTGCCGAGGGCTTTTTCGAGTCCGGTTGCCCGAATTAGCGGGGTAGGACGCCACATTCGGTACATGTCACGGACAGGGTCTGGAATATCGATCCAACGATCTTGGCTTACTTCCTGCATGATTAGCTCGTTAGGAAATAGCGGTGCGAGATCGGCAGGACCGGCTGGTTCTAGGGTTCCCGGATGAAGCGGTGGCGACAACGGCGTTGGCAAGTCGGGACTGATGTTGTACCACTGCTTCGGAATGTCATTTTCGGAAAGTAAGAACTTTTTCTGTTTCTGATCAACCACATCATTCTCCGATCGCTTATTTGCGCACTGAATCGAATCAAATCGCTCAGCGCGAGACTAAAACTGTTCGGAAGTTTATGTCCAGTGGGCACCAGACGATGTGAAATCGTCGTGAGAGAAGGCGCGTGGGTGTGATGGCAGTGAATGTGGAAGTGGCTGAGTTTGTCGATTTTGGCTTTAGGCGCGACACCGCCCCAGATCCCTCGGCGGCCTCGGGAAGTTGATTGCTGGGCGCGGGGCGTATTTTGGCGGCGTTCGGCGTTCCTAGTCGAGCGTAAATTATTCAGCGGAACGGGCGTGTCTATTCAGCCTAAGTACACTCAAACTCGCAGAAAACGTGCCATGTCACTCGTTGTCAGCGGTTGCCCAAGCTCCGGTGGCTTTGTTGGCGTTGTTCCACCAGCCGGGCTGCGCTTCGGGCGAGTCGACATCGATGGCGAACTCTTCCATTGCCTCTGGAATTAGTTCGATACCAAGCCCGGGACGACCGTTCGGGAATATCGAACCGTCACGCACATCGAACATGGGTGTGATGATCTTCTCGAAGGTCTCAAACCACGTATGTAGGCACTCTTCTCGATAGAGGTTTGGAATTGCAATCGAAGCCTGAAACGATGCGGCGATAGCTACGGGTCCGAGCGCATCGTGCGGGCTGACATTGATGTACTGAATCTCAGCCATCGAGGCTATACGACGAATTTCACTAATTCCGCCGCACCACGCAATGTCGGGCATGATGAAGTCTACTAACCGATCACGAAGGATTTCATCGTAGTCCCAGCGAGTGAAGTGTCGTTCGCCGACGCATAGTGGAACGTTCGTGTTTTCGCGAATCTGGCGAAGGGCGTTGTGGTTTTCAACGTGAGTTGGCTCTTCAAACCAAACGAGGTCGATATGTTCGATGGCGTTGGCTGCCTTGATAGCCGAAGCTACATCCATTCGAGCATGGGCATCTACGAGAATTTCGTACTCGGGACCGACGGTTTCTCGTAGCGCTTCCATCCATTCGACGGCCTCTGCAATTCCTTTTGGATCCATACGTTCGACCATGTTTGCGCCGTAGAACGTTTCGCCCATGGTTCGACGATTTGGGAATGGATCGGTTTTGATCGCTTTGTATCCAGCTGCCATCGTGAGGCGGGCCTCTTCTTGCATCACTTCGATGCCCTGACCGGCGCTGATGTCACGAACGTGCGTGTAGAGCGGAACGCTTTCACGAACGGCACCACCGAGCAGATCGTAAATAGGAACTCCGAGAACTTTGCCCTTGATGTCCCAAAGTGCGATATCGATTGCGCTGATTAAGTGCGAAATATAACCACGACCGTTGAGGTCGGAGTTCACGTGGAAGATGCGCTGCCAGATTTCTTCGATGTTCTTGGGATCGGAACCAACAACAAGCGGCTTGATAGCTTCGATTCCGCGGACTAAGTGGCTGTTTACGGCGTAATCGGTGCATTCGCCAAGACCCGACACGCCTTCGTCGGTTTCAACCTCGACAAAGAGCCATGCGAGACCCGGAATAGGCATAACAACGTGGGTTTTGATATCGGTGATTTTCATGGTGTGCGTTACTCGCGTTCGTCATCGGATGACTCGGCTCGTGATTCTCCTACCCCTAGCCCCTTCCATCCGGAAGGGGGACGATTTGGTGCTTAGTTCTTTTGTAGCTTGGCACTGGGGATTAGCTCAAGTGCAGCAGATTGTAGATGGAAATAACTTGAGCGTCTCGGTGTGGTTAAGACCTCGCTTTGACTAGTAGTGCTAGGAAACGTCGGACTGATCCGGGTGAGTGGAGCGACGAAGCGGCGATCGACCCGCCGGGACCCACGTGGACCGTGTATCCGTCTTCACCAACGGCAGCGAACAGGTCTTCGTCGGTACGATCATCGCCGATTGCCAGCACAAAATCGTACGGACCGCTGGTAGACGATACGTGACTATAGGCGCGCCCTTTATCGATTCCGTATTGTCTTATTTCGACAATTTTGGAGCCGGTGAGAATCTCGACTGGTGCTCCTGCCAGAGTGTTTTCGAGATGTGTGGTTAGATCGAGCGCTTGAAATTCGCCGATGTCAGCTTCGGCTTCTCGATAGTGCCAAACAAGTCCCGACGATTTTTTCTCGATCTGAACGCCAGGAGTTCGAGATTTATAGTCTTCCAGAATTGGCATAGCCTCGGCTTGCCACGAAAGATCGGGCTCGTCACCGGCTCGTTTCCAGCTCGGTTGACCCTTTTCCTTCGTCCATGACCCGTGCTCGGCTATCAGTGAAACATCGACACCCTCGAACCAATCACCAATCGTGTTTCGATCACGACCCGTATTGATGTACACGCTGGTGTCACGAAGCGAACTCAAACTAGAGACAATATCCAATATTTCTTCAGTTGGTTTCGCCTCGTCGTGTCGAACAGTGAACTCTCGCAGAGTGCCGTCGTAGTCGAGCATGATTAGCGGATTTTCCGCCTTGGCGAACGCGCTGGCGAGCGATTCAGCAAGAGTGCTTGAAGCGAGCATCGGTGGAGTCGCTGAAATTTCGTTTTTTGGTGTACCCAGCGATCGTATGAAACGCCCCACCCATAGATGAACGTCGTTTTCGACAACCCGCTTGTGCATAGGTGCCATTCGTTCGTTGCGTTCGCCGAATCCCATATCGAGCGCACGTTCAATCTGGTCGGCGGTCCCTCGAACGTCCCACGGGTTTATACGAAGCGCCTCGCCTAGTTCGGTTGCTGCTCCCGCGAATTCGCTTAGAACCAACACCCCGGCGCCGTCATCTCGAATCGATACATATTCCTTCGCAACGAGATTCAGCCCGTCTCTGATCGGCGACACAAGCGCTACGTCTGCGAGTCGATATAACGCCCCTAGTTCGGCAGGAGATACGGAACCGTATATGTACTGAATCGGAGTGTGACCCGCTCTGCCGTAGAGCCCATTTATCTCGCCAACGAGTCGTTCAATTTCCGACTTCTGGTCGCGATAACTTCCGATTGCCTCTCGTGAAGGAACCGCTACTTGAATCAGCACTGCGCCCTCTCGCCACCGCGGCTCTCGGTCGAGTAATTCCTTGAACGCTTCGAGCTTGTTTGGGAGGCCTTTTGTGTAGTCGAGTCGATCGACGCCAAGAATTACTTGGGCATCGCCAATGTTTCGCTTGTAGCGAGTGAGAATTTGTTCTGCGTCATCGGAGAAAGCAGCATTCCGCTGGCTTTCGACATCGATTCCAAGCGGATGCGCCTCAATACGAACTTTCCGACCCGACAAATTCACCACGCCCTGACGAGATTCGTGACCAAGAACACGCCTGAAAGATCTTGCGAGGTTATCGGCGTATTCGAACGTGTGCACGCCGATCAGATCGGCACCAAGAAGACCTCGCAGCAGTTCTTCTCGTTGTGGCATCACTCGGAATACTTCCGAAGACGGGAACGGGATGTGCAAGAAGAATCCGATTCGAGCGCCCGGCAGCTTTTCACGAAGCATGCTCGGCACGAGCATCAGCTGGTAATCGTGAATCCAGATCGTATCGTCGTCTTTGGCGTGTTCGAGAATTTTCTCGGCGAACCGTTCGTTGACTCGTTTGTAATCTTCAAACGCGGCGGGATAAAAGTTGCAATGCTCTAACAAATAATGGAACAGCGGCCAGATAGCGCCGTTCGAAAAACCTTCGTAGTACCCGGCGTATTCGGAATCGGGAATTGCGACCGGTTCGAGCCGCATGTCGGCCAAAAGCTTGTTGGCGTTGTCGTCAGGAGCGGTTCCCGGATATCCGATCCAAATACCGTCGCCGTTGAGATGAAGCGGGTCGAGTCCCGCCACGAGACCGCCTGAACTGCGATTGACCTTTTGACCATTCGTGTCATCTTGAATTGTGACCGGCAGCCGGTTCGAAACGAGGATCAATCGACCCATGTGGTACTCCGGACAACACTGTTATCTGGCGACGTTCCCAGATCGATTTGGAGCGTACCACAGCACCGATAGTTCACGTTCGGGTTTCGAGTTGCTAGTCGAAGATGAACTCAGGAATTTCGATACTCATTTGCTCAGCAAATTCTTTCGGAATCGAATTGATTACCAGAGGTGGTTTATCGGTGTTGTAGTAATCCCAGCAACGGTCCCAGATCGTTTTATCTGCGGTTCGAGCTTTGTAGTGATTATTACCGTGGGGATCCATCGTTTCGTATCTATCGAGCGGGAGAAGCCGGCAATCATCGGTGCTATCGGTTGAACTGCTGCCTATGGATTTTCCGTCCTTATCTTTAGCTTCGAGCACATAGTAGAGCATGGTCGGATTATCGACGTCGGTATTGTCATGTTGAACCCAATTATCGATTGAGGGAGGTGCACATGACATCGTAGCGAGCAGGATTACAAAGAGTGGTAGTAACAATGTGATCAACTTGGGGTTTGACGGAACGCCGCTGTTTTTCATGAGCATGTTGCTGAACTTTGTTACTAACTAGCGTGAATTGTGTTCGCTGGTCTCAACCGTTACACACTTTTCTCGGCCCTCCCATGCAGAATTCCTGAGGATCGACGGGTGCAACTATTTGCTGTCGATTCGAACGTTCCAGTGGAAAATCGTGGAAAGCTTGTCAATCATGTTCAAATCACCCGTTTAGCTGTGATCAATCGCCCGATGTGTTGGTGCGCAGCTTATGGATGGATTTGAGTTTTCGTATGAGGATTCCCTAATTCACGTGTCGATCGAGTGATTCTGAGTACCGATTTATTTGAAGTGCTAGCCAGCGCTAATCGAGTCCAAATTCTTCTCTAAGCTCGGATGGAATTGAAGCTGACACGATTTTCGGCTTGTCAGTGGCGGAGTAATCACGACATCGCCTCCACTCAGCGTCTTCGATAGAGTGTGCTTCGTATAGCTGACTACCGTTTGCGCCTTGCTCGGTGAATTCGAGCAGCAGACAAATACGCTGATAGCCCTGAGAATCCTCGTTTTTTTCATTTTCTCCAAACGGAGATTTTCTTTCGACCACGTAGAAGATGCTGTCGGGATGTGGAGAGTATTGATCGTCGTGAACGACCCATACGTCATCGTTTGGAGCGTTGAGCACGACGGCCAACGCTGCGATCACCACAACGGACAAAATGGGAATAAGAATAAATTTCTTGGACAACAGTTCGATGATTTGCGTCATTATTCCGAGACTTCTACTTGCTTCAGTGAGGTTAGGGCCTAGATATGTATTCCTACCTGGTCAATACCGTACTGCTGATGAATAATATCCAAATGCCGCAAATACGCCATTTCTCTCGCTGAGCTTGATTGCTGTTGCCAACTCTAATCTGCCCCATCAAACTCGTTGAGACAGATTTTGCATATCGAGATAATAGCGCTTGTATTTTGGGACTAATGGTTCTCATTACCAATGACTTATAAGAGAATTGAAGACTACGGTCTGATCGGAAATATGCACACAGCGGCACTCGTCGGTAACGATGGGTCGATCGACTGGTTGTGCCTGCCGTTCTTCGATTCTCCGGCTGTATTCAACAGTCTTCTCGATGATGAGAAGGGTGGCCATTTTTCGATTTCAGCTGTGGATGCAGTCGATAATCGCCAAATTTACTTTCCCGAGACGAACGTTCTTATCACCCGGTTCGGAAGCGATCATTCGGCTGCGCAGGTGACAGACTTCATGCCAGTTCATGAAGACCATGGTTTTGGTAGTGATCCCTGGACCGACACGCAACCAGAAATCGATTGCGAAGAATCAAAAATTGTTCGTCTCGTGCAGGGGTTGCTCGGCGAAACGAATATGCGAATGGAGTGCAAGCCAGCATTCGAGTTTGCAAGCACGGGTCACCAAGTTGAAAAAACTGATGGCGGCGTAATTTTTACATCCGATAACGGCGTGCGAATTTCACTTACAGCACCCTGCGAATTCATTATCGAAGATGGCACCGCATATGCCGACTTCAAACTCGATCATGGCGAATCGATAGCGTTCGTTCTTGAGCAGTTCGATAGCAACGGTGAAATGCCGGTCGACCTGACCGCCGATGATGCCGATGTTTTGTTCAGGGAAACCGTCGATTTCTGGCGTGATTGGGTATCCAAGTGCACGTATCAGGGTCGATGGCGAGAAGATGTGATTCGCTCACTCCTCGTCCTGAAACTCCTAACGTTCTCGCCTACTGGCGCAATTATCGCGGCTCCAACTGCATCGCTTCCTGAAGAAATCGGTGGCGAACGCAACTGGGATTATCGCTACTGCTGGATACGCGACGCCGCGCTAACAATCGATGCCTTCATGCGAATGGGCTACGTCGATGAGGCACGCGGATTCATGCGCTGGCTCGGAAGGCGCACGCGTGAAACGAACGGAAATTCCGAATCACCACTGCAGATCATGTACGGCATTCGCGGCGAACACCAACTGGAAGAGAAAACTCTCGATCACCTAAGCGGATATCGAAACTCGAAGCCGGTGCGCATCGGAAATGGCGCTTACGACCAGTTCCAGCTTGATATTTACGGCGAGCTGATGGAATCGGTCTACATATACAACCGACACGGCTGGCCGATTTCGTACGACATGTGGATGTCGCTGTCGAAGATTCTCGATTGGGTTGCGGGTAATTGGCAGAAACCAGACGAAGGCATTTGGGAAGTTCGAGGCGGTCGAAAGCAGTTCGTTCATTCGAAGCTGATGGCATGGAACGCACTCGCCAAAGGTCTGAAACTTGCCGACGAGCGATCATTCCCTGCGAATCGAGATATGTGGATATCGGCTCGGGACGACATCTTCCGCGAGATCGTGGACAAAGGCTGGAACGAAGAACTACAGAGCTTTACGCAGTCATATGGATCGAACGTCGTGGACGCTGCGCTGCTTCAGCTGCTGAACATCGGTGCGCTATCTCCACGTGATCCTCGGATGAGCTCGACTTTGAAGCGAATCGAAGAGACATTGACCCGAGATTCGCTCGTGTATCGCTACGATCCCGAAGAGTCGCTCGACGGACTCGAAGGCAGAGAGGGCACATTCACGATGTGCACTTTCTGGCTTGCCGAATCGTACACAAGGTCGGGTCGGTTGGAAGATGCTCGATTCTTGTTTGAGCGAATGCTCGGGTATGCGAGTCCGCTCGGTCTATTCGCCGAAGAGACAGGGCCTACCGGCGACATGCTCGGGAACTTCCCTCAGGCGTTTACGCATCTTGCTCTGATCAACTCAGCTTTCATACTTGATCGTGCACTGGATCACGGAACCGCCAAAAATGGCCGCAGTTAGCGGTATTATTCTCCGGCGAGTTCGTTTCACTTATGATTCATCGCCAGATCGGCTCTCGATTGCGTGCTGATTAATCGCCGATATCAACAAATATTCGACAGGAACATTCAATGACCTCACGTGTCAACCCAAACAACGACACAGCAGAAGTTTCGATTGCTGATGTACTTGGCACCGGTGCCGACCCTTCGACTCGTGAAATTCAGACTCACGCCGATGGACCCAAAGGCACGGTTCCGTTTACTGCCGAGTTCCTGATCGAAGAGCCGAGCGGTAACCACTTCGGAATGACCCAGAACGCCGGTATGGGTTGGAATCCGTCGGAACTTATGCGCAAGCAGTTCATCATTCTTTCGACCGTTGGGGGTGTGAAAGAAGAAGACGGATCGCCAGTTGCGCTAGGACTCCACACAGGTCACTTCGAACTGGTCGACATGGTCAAAACTGCCGCTAAAGAGTTCAAGGAGCTAAAGTCGGTACCGTTCGCAGGCTTCTGTTCTGACCCGTGTGACGGTCGGACTCAGGGCACAACCGGAATGCTCGATTCGCTGCCATATCGAAACGATGCCGCTCAGGTGTTCAGGCGCATAGCTCGATCACTCCCGACCGTTCGAGGAGTATTGGGAATCGCTTCTTGCGACAAGGGATTGCCAGCGATGATGATGGCTCTTGCCGGATTACATCACCAGCCGTCGGTTGTCGTGCCTGGTGGAACGACTCTCAAACCTCATGTCGGTGAAGACACCGGTCAGATTCAATCAATTGGTGCACGATTTGCGCAGGGCGAAGTGACGCTCGAATATGCGCAAGACGTCGGCTGTCGTTCATGTGCATCGCCCGGTGGTGGTTGTCAGTTCTTGGGCACCGCTGGTACGTCTCAGGTCGTTTCAGAGGCGCTGGGGATGGCAATCACTCACTCGGCCCTTTCACCAAGCGGCACGGCTGCCTGGCACGATATTGCAAAACGTTCAGCACGTGCACTCGTGATGATGGAAAAAAGTGGAATTACTTCACAGGATATTTTGACCGATGCGGCGTTCGAGAACGCCATGGCGGTTCACGCTGCTGTCGGTGGTTCAACTAACTTGCTGCTGCACATGCCTGCAATCGCTCACGCTGCTGGTCGACGCCGAATGACGGTTGAAGACTGGAACCGAGTAAACCTGAACGTTCCTCGTTTGGTCGACGTTCTTCCGAACGGTCCTGTCGGACACCCAACTACCCAGCTTTACGCTGCCGGTGGTGTTCCGGAAGTAATGCTGCACCTTCGCAAACTGGGTCTTATCGACACCAGCGTGATGACTGCGACTGGTCAGACTCTCGAAGAAAACCTGAACTGGTGGGAGGACTCCGAACGCCGGCACGACGTTCGTAAGTACCTGATCGAAGTCGATGGAGTCGACCCAGACAACGTAATCATGTCGCCAGAACGTGCGGCATCGAAGAATCTCACAAGCACGGTAACGTTCCCAATGGGCAACATCGCACCTGAGGGATCGGTAATCAAGAGCACAGCGATCGACCCTGCGGTTGTCGATGATGACAACGTTTACCGAAAGCTTGGTCCTGCCCGAGTATTCCGTTCAGAACGATCAGCAATGGCTGCGATCAAGTCGCGTGATGACGACCAGAAGATCAAAGCTGGCGACATCATGGTCGTTACCTGTGGCGGTCCGCTTGGTACCGGAATGGAAGAGGTTTATCAGCTAACCGCTGCTTTGAAGCACCTTTCCTACGGTAAGCAAGTGGCACTGATTACCGACGCACGGTTCTCTGGAGTATCGACCGGCGCATGTATCGGTCACGTGGGTCCAGAAGCGTTAGCAGGTGGGCCAATTGGTCGAG
>Ga0233439_10002053_pt1 | contig 23550 bp, 19 predicted proteins | sample SI_123_September_6_FD_182713 | JGI IMG/M metagenome (GOLD analysis project Ga0233439, IMG submission 182713) | Seawater microbial communities from Saanich Inlet, British Columbia, Canada - SI_123_September2016_100_MG | ecosystem: Environmental > Aquatic > Marine > Inlet | place: Canada: British... | reverse complement strand
ACAGGCGTCGGTGAAGAAGACTACCGACAAGCCTGATGTGGTTATGACTCCGGCTGACTTATCTGCGATTTATCTCGGAGGAATGACTCCGGGACCGCTAGTTGAAGCCGGGCGAATCGACGCGATTACGACCGGTTCAGTCGCCAAGCTTCATGGCATGTTTTCAACCGATTCATCACCGTGGTGTGCGCACTACTTCTAGGCAATAGGATTCTCAGCGAACACACCATGACTATCGAATACCGACAATTTACCGAGGCTGAGAGGCGTAGGTTCTGGATTTCGCTAGACCGAGGATTTGGCGGACACTACGAGCCGAGTGAAGCTGAGTATCGGCTTGATCGGCAAACCTTCACACCTGAGATGTCGATGGCGGCGTTCGACGGCGAAGAAGTTGTTGGCACCTCCGGTGCGATCGCCTTCGAAAGCGCTGTTCCCGGTGGAGAAATTATCAAGAATGCCGGTGTGACCGCAGTAACAGTTGCAACCACTCATCGTCGACGTGGCATCCTCACCAACATGATGGAACATCTGTTGCGACAGGAACGCGACAAGGGCCAACCAGTTGCTTCCCTGTGGGCATCGGAAAGTGCGATTTACGGTCGCTTTGGCTACGGAATGTCGATTCAGCACGAAAATTTCAAAATCGACACTCGCAAGGCAGTTATCAAGAACTCCCCAGAAATTCCTGGCAAAACTCGGTATGTCAGCCCTGAAGAAGCCCGGAAAGTGTTCCCTGAAGCATGGGAAGCAGCAGTGAATTCACACTCTGGTATTCCTAGAAAAAACGACCTGAGTTGGGATCGATGGGCGCTCGGTCTTAGCGGTGGTGGTGATTGGGGCAAGCCCTGGCTTGTCGTGTACGAAGAAGATGGGCATGCTCTCGGTTACGCACACTATTTGGTAAAAGAATTGCATGTGTTTGGCGAGCAGGTTCATGGTTTGCTCAACGCCGACATGGTTGTTCACAGCAACGCTGCGTCGCATGCCGCACTATGGAATCACCTGCTGAACGTAGATTTATACGACACGCTCAGCACGTGGCGTTCGCCGGTGGATGATGCTTTGCCCTGGATGCTTGAAGACCAGCGACAGCTTGAGCGAAAGCCGTACGACGGAGTTTGGTATCGGCTCTTGGACGTTGCCGAGGCTCTTTCAGCTCGGACATATATGGCTGAAGGCAGTTTGGTGTTCGAGGTGGAAGATTCGTTCATCCCCGAGTGGGGTGGTCGATTCGAGCTAACTGGTGGTCCTGATGGCGCAACGTGTGTGCCGACAACGAAGGCGGCAGATATTACTCTTCCGACGGCTACGCTTTCGACGATTTATCTTGGTGGCGCGAAGCTGGCTGAGCTTGAAAGAGCAGGTCGAGTCGAAGAAAACACCGACGGTTCTATCGCATTGGCAGACGCTATGTTTGCCGCCGAACGGGCGCCCTGGTGCCCACTAATGTTCTAGGTGGCAAAGCCACGTTTTCTGCGGCATGGGCGAAAATCACTGATTCGAGAGAATTGTGCCGCTGCACTCGTTTAGCTCCGAGCGTCGTCGACGACTTGGTCGCGCGGCGGCATCTCGTTAGTCGCGCTCGTCGTCGAACGACTCGGCTGTCTCTGCAGTCTCCCCCTCTAGCTCCCCCTGTCCGGGGGAGGATTGGTTAATTCCCGCCTGCTACAACCAACCCCGTCATCCTGAACTCGATTCAGGATCTCGAAGCAGCACGAAGTAGCTGTCCTCGATCAAATCGTAGGCACAGCATTGATCATCACCGCCAATATCACCAGAAATTCAGACACAAAATTTCCGAAACAGGCCATTCGCATCTAGAATGCAGTTAGCTAACCGTGTGGCAATCGGGAGAACTAATGTCTAACTTCACACCTGCACATCTTGGAAAATGGGAATCGCTGTTCAACGATCTGGTTGATGGCGAAGGATCCGCGCTCACTGAAGAGGGCACATGGATGCTCGGCGACAAGCCGGGACTGGTGTGCGTGTTCGAAGACGACGAACCGCTTTACATTGAAGCCGCTGCCAACATTTCAAAAACGCTTCAGTGCTACATCAAAGGCGGCTCCGAGTGCGACTTCCGAACAATGGTCGGGCAAGTCGAAATGGGCGCTTCACCAAAGAACGCTGCCCAGCGCGCCAAGTCCGGACCTCTCGCACTTCGAATCTCTAAGCGAGTCGAAAAGTTTCGCTATCGAGTCGCCCCGGCGCCCGCTAAGACCATGAACCAGCTCGCCGATGCTTTCAACGTAGTAGCCGACACACGCTACGCAGGCCCCAGCGCTCTGGCTAATCGAGCACTAGACGCCCTGCCGAGCTAGCGCTGCCTGTAGCTCCATTCGAAGTCGAAGCGCTCTCTCGAATAACGATGTACACAAACGTTTAACAGCAAAACCCGCCATACGCATGACATGTATGACGGGTTTGATTCCCGGTGGTCAACCGGGAGGCACTGAAACGCTGAGTCTGGGTAATCGTTGCTAGACGACGCGGTCGAACAAGCTGACTGACTCATTCAGCGTGTCTTCCTCTGATGATTAGCTAAGGCGTGGAGCGATTTCATCGATGATTTGCACGTAAGCATCGACTGAAAATTCTTTTTCGACCACTCGTTGATTCGTTCCGTCTGAAATCAGAATGGAGTCGAACCCGAGTCCGGCCAGTTCCATGCCGTTTCGCTGCCACGCAAAATCACTGATATTCGAATCGAAGAAAGCCTCTCGAACGACACGACTGCCATCAAGCCCCGATTCATTAGCGAATCGCGTAATGGTGTCTCGTGTTGCGGATTGTGATTCGACCTGGAATCCCGTAATCATCCGGTTCAAAAATCTGATCGCCGACTCAGCGTCGTGCTTCATGGCGGCAGTGAAAGCGAGGGCCGCAACCCATGTTGTTTTCACTCCTGTTTTTGCGATGAAATCAGAATCGATCGAAGTTTTGGAGCTATCGGCTACCCCGTCGATCCATTCAACGATAGATTCGTCATCGAATCCTTGCTCTTCGATCCACTGACTTACGTTTCGTGCCATTCCACCCATTTTGTAATCGATGCGTAACCGGTTGCCGTACCGGATTTGAAGTTCCGAGAGTACGGACTGGAAAGCCGCTGACCACGGGCTGAAGGGGTCAGCATAGTGAGTGATTGTGACCTCGGTAACTTGTTCAGCGTCATTTGATGGCACTGATGCTGGTCGGATTGATTCTGTTGTTGTGTGTGTGTTGATTGCGATAACCATGTCGATCGGTCCTATTCACCTGATTTGCGTGACCGGTGGATTTGACCGGTATGCAAACTACTGTCGGCTATCGAACGGCGCGCCACATCGCTAGATATAAGAATCTTTATTTCTTGACGATTAAGGCGGGCAGAGGAACTGCGTACTTATAAATGAGTACGCCTGAATACGAAACAGATCAGGCTTCGGTTATTCCGTGATGGTTAGCGAATGTCGCAGCTTCTGTGCGATTCGCACTCCCGGTTTTTCCGAGAATATTGGCGACGTGTTTTGCCGCAGTGGTTTGAGCGATGACGAGCTGTTCGGCAATCTGTTGATTCGTTCGACCGGCAGCGACGAGGCGGAGTACCTCGATTTCGCGATCGGTGAGACCTACCGGGTTTTGCGGCGGTGCTGAATCGGATTCGGTAGATTCAATAATCCCGTTCAAGCTATTCAGATTATTTTCGACAGCCGACATGCCAAGTCCGTCTATCTCTTCTAGCCCAGCTGCCACGATCGCTGTGGCACGAGAGCGGTCCGCAGATTCATCTGACTGAAGTAGCCGTTCGGCGAAGTCGTGAGCTATCCATGCGTATTCGAGCTTGTATCCAGATATCTTGCTCGTTTTGAGCCCTGTTTCGAAATGCTCATCAAACTGCTGATTCATTCCTGCTGTGTGGGCAAGTAATCCTAGAAGTCGTTGAGAACTGAACTGGAAATGAAATTCAGCGAACATGCCTGGCAAGTTTCGCAGTGCTTCGTAGTGAGTCGCTGCTTCTTTGGAATCACTGGTTATCGCTGCGTTTAGTCCGACGGAAATTCGAGAGTAGATTTCGATGTGTTGCGTTATTTTTGGGGCGTTTAGGATTTCACTTCCTAAGTCGCTTGCGAAAGCTGAAACTTCTTGATTTCTTGTTACCCAGCCTGCCAATGCCAAAAATACTGCATGCGACGATTTTTGAAATAAATTAGGTGCAGTGCGCCCAGCGTTCTGCGCAGTCGTAATTCTGTCTTGCAAATTGGAATCTTTGCCGATATTCCAAGCTCCGATTCCAACAAATAAACGAACGACCCTGTCTGTTGGATATTGAGAGTCGATTAGATCGCCAAGCTGGTCGATTTCGTCGCGGGCACCTTGCCCGTAAGCAACGTGGTACCTGTTCCACGCTCCCCCAATTACTGAGCCAGTTCGTTGTTCAATAGAACGTTCCGCTTCGGCGTGATGACGTGCTTTCTCTGCGTTTCCAATGCCCTCATATGCCGCCGATGAGATGAAGTGGGCATACATTTCAATTAACGGAAAATTATGTTCTGAAGATAGATCGATGGCTTGCCTTGCGATATCGAGAGCCGACTGGGTGTCACCCTCGGAAAGAGCACTCATGCTCAACTCCGCAAGCGTGCCGGTCTCAAGCTGCCGATCGCCGTTTTTCTGTGCGATTACCAGAGCGCTCGCCAGTGATCGTTCAGCCTTTTCGGAATCTTCCTCTTCATATCGGGCTGCTGCGCCGAACAAATTGAGTAGAGTCCCTGCTTCTGAAGATTCTGGCTCGGCAAGTTCTAGAGCACGTGAGAATACTGGCATGGTGTTGTAGAGCCAGAACGGGATGAACCCTCTGGATCGCACAGCTACAGCTACCGCTGCATCGGCATCACCTAGCTGATCGAACAGATGGAATGCCTCAGCAACTTTGTCCCAACCCCGCTGAATATCTGGGTAGGTAAGCGTTTGAAGCTCTACCTTGCCCAGTCCGAACAATATCCGTGCGTTCGTCTCTGACGGAGTTTCACTCCCCAAAGATTCGTAGGCGACTTTGAACTTTGTTTCTGCGTCCGACCAAGCATATGAATTGAGAGCCTGCTCAGCCGAAAGAAGGGCGTAAGTTGCCGTTACGTCAGAACCTAAAATTGTCTCGGCTTCTTGAGCATGGTGGAGCAATTCCGAGTAGTGCTCGTGAATGTGATCGGCATAAAGCTCTTCGATTGACCCAACAATTTGGGCGTGGAGCTGCAAACGTCGTCCGGTAGTCAGTTCTTCGTTCAGAGTTTGCTGAATTAGCGCGTGCGCAAATTCGTAGCGACCGCTTTCGCCATGCACCTCTCGGATAACAACTGCTGCATCGGCAATTTCCAGTAGGTGCAGAAGGTCTTCTGTCGAGAATTCAGGATTGATCTTGGAAAGCAGATCGAAATTAAATTCTCTGCCCACAACAGATGCCGTTCGGAGAACCTGATTACATTTTTCTGAAAGGCGGTTTAGGCGAATGCCGATAGCTTCGCGTACGCCTTCGGGTACACGAAATTCGATAGTGTTGACTATTCCATTTTTATCGACGGAATTGCGAGATAAATCTCTAGCAACTTCGCCTGCGAAAAACGGGTTGCCTTCTGTTCTTTCGTGAATCTCAACTGCCAATTCGGGCGATAGTTTTATTCCACCAACCGATTCAACAAGCTCCTGAACTTCGTCTCGGTTCAGGCCCCTAACAGTTATGCGCTGGAAACTGCGATTACGAGCCAGAGACGCGATCTTGTCCGACAGAGGGTGCCGGCGAGAGAGTTCCATGTCTCGATAACCGCCGACGATCAACACGGGGCTAGAGCCTATATTTTGTGCAAAGAACTCGAGTAGATCCAAAGAGGATTGATCTGCCCAGTGCAGATCATCGAGGATAACGACGACGGGTTGTGATTCGGACAGCTCTCTTAGAAAAGAAGTGATCGAATCGAACAGATTAAATCGGGCCTGAGAACCCTCTAGTTGAGGCGCTGTTTCTGTGCCGGGGAACATTCGTACAACTTCAGGGACGATCTCTGACACAGAGTCCACCCTTGATTCAAGAGCCGAAATAACCGCTTGTGTTGGAGACGTTAGAACTGATCTGAGCGCTTGAATCCATGGCCAGTAGGGCGGAGTGCTATCACCTTCGTAACAGGTCCCTCTTATTACGAGAGCAGCCTGTTTCGTGGCTAATAGTTCGAGCTCCTCGAGCAGGCGAGTTTTACCGATTCCTGGTTCGCCGCCAAGCATCACGATGCCGCCTCTGCCATCGGAGGCACTGTTGAAGGCTGAGCTTAGATTTGAAAGCTCCTCAACACGACCCACGTGCTGATTATTGTCGGCTTTTGGCGGCAAAGTGTAACCCTGATGATGCTCTGGAAATTGGCCTGCATGATAAGCGACCCCCAATGCCAAGTGTGAACACTAGCGAGATGCTTGAGCCGACAGAGTTCGTTTATCTGGCCATTAAAAAGCGAAAGGGGCAGGAATAAATCCTGCCCCTTCCTAGTTACCAGGTTGAGCCATATCACTGTCAGGTGGGAATAAGCTCGATCCGTTCATACTAATTGTTCAGCGACACTTACGAACGAATTAGAGATTCTCGTACTTGTCGCAGAAAACACGGATTTGCCGTTAGTCGTCGGCCATTACTGCGGTTTCTTCACGCTGAGTCTCTGCAGATTCTCGATACATCCCACCGTTTCGGTAGCGTGTCCGCGCTGCCGGGTGGTGTCGCAAGAACGGCGGAATCGCCATTGATGCAGGATCATCGAGTGCCTGTCGAGCAACCGCTTCAGCTTCTTCCTCAATTTCACCAGCAACCGGGAATCCGGTGGCGATGATAGTGAGTTTTACTTCATTCTCCATCTTCGGGTCGGTAACCGTACCGAAGATGATGTTGGCGTCGGGGTGAACGGTCGAAGCGATCACCTCTGAAGCACGCTGGACTTCGTCTAGCGTCAAATCTGTGCCACCGGTGATGTTGAAGATCACACCTTTGGCTCCGGCAATTTCAACTTCCAGTAGAGGCGAGTTGATCGCTTCTTCTGCAGCTTCGATCGCACGGTTTTCGCCTGAGCCCTTACCGATAGCCATCCATGCAGGACCGGCGTTGTCCATAACTGCACGAACGTCGGCGAAGTCGAGGTTGATTTCACCGGGTACAAGAATCAATTCAGCGATCGACTGGATGCCCTGTCGAAGAACATCGTCAGCCAGCTTGAACGCACGATCCATCGTGAGCTGTTCATCTGAAATAGCGAGGAGGCGATCGTTAGGAATAACGATTAGGGTGTCGACTTCTTTGCGAAGCAGCTCAATGCCTTCGAGTGCTTTCTTCTTGCGAACGGCACCTTCAAATGCGAAAGGCTTTGTTACGACACCAACTGTGAGTGCGCCGAGATCTTTTGCGACTTCAGCTACAACAGGAGCTCCACCAGTTCCCGTTCCACCACCCATACCTGCTGCAACGAATACGAGGTCAGCGCCCTTGAGCACTTCCTTGATTTCGTCGCGGTCTTCTTCGTGACACTGTCGACCCTTAGAAGGGTCTCCACCAACACCAAGACCTCGAGCAGTCGAGTCACCAACACGTAGTCGTACAGGAACCGAAGCAGCATCTAATGCCTGCGAATCGGTATTTACAGAAATATATTCAACTTCCGGTACTCGTTCTCGGTACATACGGTTGACGGCGTTCTGTCCACCACCACCAACACCAACTACTTTGATGTTTGCGGTACCAACAGAACCTTCTGGGATAGGAGTGTTGTGATCAGGCATTTTCGTTCGATCTCCCCGGCATTGCAGGCGGGCTTTGAAGGCTGTGAGGCCTTTTCGTAAGTTCTTTGCTGCAGGCGGTTACGCAGCAGATGTTCAAACCTTACCCAGACCACAACCTGTGTTTCCTAGAAGATTTTGTGCGCGATTTGAGATGTTTCCCCATTTTCGCTGGCTTTGAAAATCAAATTGCGCACACTATTGGTCAGGTCTACACTCATGGGACTTTCCCAACGGCTTCCTTAATAGGCGGGTCTTGAGCGGAAGCATTGGGTCATCAATCGAACGAATTCGATCTCAGGAGATTTAACGAATGAACGGTTACGAGGCGATTGCAAAAATACTGAAGCAAGAAGGCGTCGAATGGATGGCTTGCTTCCCAGCAAACCCACTCATTGAAGCAGTCGCCAAAGAAGGCATTAAGCCTTTCGTGTTCCGTCAGGAACGTGGCGGGATTATGGCCGCCGACGGATTCTCTCGAATGATGGCTACTCAAGGCAAGTTTGGCGTATTCGCCTGCCAAGGTGGACCCGGAATTGAAAATGCATTCGGTGGAATCGCTCAGGCATCTTCCGAGGGTGTTCCAATCATCTTCCTTCCAGACGGACCCGGTACCAATGTAACCCCGGTAGCTCCTAACTTCTCAGGTCCCGACAACTTCCGACTGATCACCAAGTGGGCACAGTCGATCACCAGTGCAGACCGCATCCCCGCACAGATGCGCCAGGCTCTTTCGATTATGAAGAACGGTCGACCCGGACCCGTGTTGCTGGAAATGCAGCGCGACATCATGGGCAACGAGGTTTCAAGCCTTGATGATTTCCGATCACCGAAGCGATATGTAGCAGCTCCTGACAAATCTGATTTGCGGGCTGCATTGAAGAAGCTGCTCTCCGCCAAGAAACCTGTTATCTATGCTGGTCAGGGAGTGCTCTACGCTGGTGCTTCAGCCAAGCTAACCGAGCTTGCCGAACTCACACAGATTCCTATCATCACCTCAATGCCGGGCAAGTCGGCCATCGACGAACGACACCCGCTGTCTCTCGGTGCTGCAAACAAGACTGCGCCTAAGGGTGTATGGGAATGGCTCAAGTCGAGCGACGTACTGTTCGCCATCGGTGCCAGTCTCACGAAGACTAACTTCGGAATCAACATTCCTGCTGGCAAAACCCTGATTCACTCAACTGTGAATTCTGAAGATATCGACAAGGAATACACCACCGATATCGGTCTTGTTGGTGACGCTATGAAGACGCTCTGCATGCTTGTAGACGAAGTGAAGGCTGAGATTGGTGAAGAAGGTCGCAAGTCAGATACTTCGACCCGAGAAGCTGTTGCTGAAGTCAAGAAAGAGTGGATGAACGACTGGGCTGAACTGCTCAATTCGAACATGGATCCGATTAACCCTTACCGACTCGTCAACGAGATGAACAAGGCAGTCGACCATGAGACGACTATCGTTACTCACGATGCTGGGCACCCCCGTGACCAGATCATGCCGTTCTACACCGCCACCGTTCCGCACAGCTATATCGGCTGGGGCAAGAGCACTCACCTCGGATACGGTATCCCCTTGATGATCGGTGCCAAAATCGCTAACCCTGATAAGTTCTGTGTGAATTTCATGGGTGACGCTGCGTTCGGTATGTCGGGTCTCGATTTGGAGACTTCGACCCGAATCGGTGCGCCTATCACTACTGTTCTGCTTAACAACGGAACGATGGGTGGCTACAACCGGGCATTGCCTACTGCGATGGAAGAGTACAACGCAGGAAATATGTACGGCGATTACGCTGGAATTTCTGAAGACCTCGGCGGTGTTGGTATCAAGATCACCGACCCTTCAGAAATCGGTGGAGCTTTGACTAAGGCTCGTCAGATCAACGAAGATGAGGGCAAGCACGTTCTGCTGGACGTAAAGACGCAGCAGTGGTTAGAGTTCTCGGAATACAAGGACTAGTCCCGCAACCGAAATAGATCTTTGAAGGGGCGGTCGTAAGATCGCCCTTTCTTGTAGAACCGAAAGAGCACAATGAAATATAAGTACGAGCCAAATTCCGAAAACGAAGATAAAGACGAGGAGCCTCGTCGCAAGTACGCAAGCCAAAAAACAACTCTTGGTATTAGTCAGAATATCGTTGCAGCACTGGCGTACTTGATCGGCTGGGTGACTGGAATCGCCTTCCTGATAATCGAAAAAGAAAATAGCTTTGTTCGATTCCACGCTATGCAAGCTATCGCCGTATTCGTCCCGCTGTCGATCGCTTCAGTCATCCTTGGTTTTATTCCGATCATCGGTGCGCTTCTGTCGGTTCTGCTTGGAATTCTTGGCGTGTTTCTATGGCTCTTCCTTATGTTTCAGGCGTTTATTGGAATGCGATTCAAAATTCCGTACGCTGGCGACTTCGCCGAAAGGCAACTGCGGGATATGGATGAGAACTAGTCGTTTGCCTGTCGTAAATCTGTGAGCGAACTGTCCCATGACTAGTCTCTAGCCGTTCTAGTCGCCAATCGCCCTGAACCCTTCCTGAGATTCCTGCATCTGACTGTGTATGTTGGGCTGGACGGAGCCATACGTACGAATATCAACTACGTTTGCAAGGGGCTAAAAATGACGACCGCAGAACCACAACACTACGACGAAGTGCTACCGAATCCCGGATTTGAAATCACGCCCGGTACTACAGCTGTAGTGATCACCGATCCTCAGATCGATTTCCTATCGGAAGATGGCGTTACTTGGGGTATCGTCGGCCCAAGTGTCGAAAAGAACGGCACAGTCGCGAATCTGAAGAAGCTCATCGAGGCTGCTCAGGCTTCAAACACCCCCGTGTTCGTTTCACCGCACTACTACTACCCAACAGATCACGGCTGGAAGTTCGAAGGTGCTGTCGAGACGATGATGCACGCCATCAACATGTTCGACCGTAAAGGGCCTTTGAATGTCGACGGATTCGATGGCTCAGGAGCCGATTGGGAAGAGTCGCTCAAACCGCTTATCGAAAAAGATGGCGTTGTAGTTTCAAGCCCGCACAAGGTCTACGGGCCGAAGACTAACGATCTTTCTTTGCAACTTCGCAAGCACGGCATTAACAAAGTGATTCTCGGCGGCATGTCGGCGAATCTCTGTGTCGAAGCTCATATGCGTGACTTGATCGAAGATGGCTTTGAGGTTGCTATTGCAAAGGACGCTACCGCAGGTGCTGTTCTTCCGAAGGGCGATGCTTACGAAGCAGCCCTGCTGAACTTCCGCATGATCGCAAGCTCAGTTCAGACCACCGATGAGTGGGTCGGGCAGCTTCAAGGCTAAATTCTTAGCTTTCGGACGGTTCAAGTAGCGGGTATTTTCCATAATATGGGAGGTGCCCGTTACTTTTTAAACGAAAACAACACCCGATCGCATGCTTCATCGACAGCTACTTGTGCAGCATCGAAAATTCCGATTAGTTCGTTGAATGCGTGCGCCATGCCCGGGTATTGGGTGTAAGTGACATCAATCCCGGCGGCTCGTAAAGCTTCGGCGTAATCGATTGCTTCGTCGACAAGCGGGTCGAATTCAGCGGTGATGATCGTGGCATCAGGAAGTCCTGCCAACGACTCGGCGCGTATCGGCGAAGCGTATGGAGTGTGCCCGTTCGATTCGCCATCGGGCCCCAAATACTGCTTCCAGAAAAATCGCATGCTGTCTTGGGTTAAGGCGAACGAATCACCGTGCGTCTCGTATGAAGCTCGGTCGAAGCTGTAGTCGATCACTGGGCAGAACAGCACCTGATGCTTGATCTTCGGACCACTCTTGTCCCGCGCCATCTGAGCGACTGCGGCGGTCAGATTCCCACCAGCTGAAGTTCCCGCCAAAGCTATGTTCGAAGCATCGATTCCAAGTTCGTCAGCGTGTTCTACTGCCCACAATAATCCCGCGTAGCAATCTTCTGGCGCACCCGGAAATCGAGTCTCGGGTGCAAGTCGATAATCGACCGATACGACGACTGCGTTCAGCTGATTGCACATTCGTCTAGACGACGGATCTTCGTGGTCGAGATCGCCAATTAGCCATCCGCCGCCGTGAAAAAGCATCAGCAACGGGTGAGGACCTTCCGAGTCGGGTCGATATATCCGAATCGGAAGATCGCCAGCTGGACCCGGAATCGTGCGATCTGTTATCTCACCAACCGGTTCGAGATCAGAAGGTATCGCCGCTCGCCAAATGCGAGAGTTCTCACGAGCTTGCGCTGGCGACACTTCGCTATTGGGAGCGAGCTTCAAGGCTACTCGTTTGTCTCGAAACGCTATTACTTGGGGATGAAACGGCATGGTGGTTTTCTAACGTGATTCAGAAGAAAAATTACTTGGCGAACGACTTTAGGATGCCTGCCGAAGCTTCATCGCACGCCTTTACAGCATCGTCGATTAGGCCGAACGATCCGTTGAAACCGTGCGTCATGCCCGGGTACTCGGTGTAAGTCACATCGTTGCCAGCTGCCTTAAGAGCAGCTGCGTAATCGGCGGCTTCATCAAGCAGCGGGTCGTATTGAGCGGCGATCACTGTGGCGTCAGCGAGTCCCGAAAGATCTTCGGCTCGAATCACAGATGCGTAAGGATGAAGTGGGTCTCCGTCTGGACCAATGTACTGATCCCAGAACCAGATCATGCCTTCACGAGTAAGTCCGTAGCCTTCAGCGTTTTCTATAACCGATGATCGCTCAAAATCATGGTCGATCACAGGGCAGAACAACACCTGATGCTTAATGACCGGTCCGCCACGGTCTCGTGTCATAAGCGCTACGGCAGCCGACAGATTGCCACCGGCTGATGTTCCGGCAACCGCCAGATTTGAAGCATCGACGCCCAGTTCTTCAGCATGCTCGACTGCCCAAACGGTTGCTGCGTAGCAATCTTCCGGTGCGCCCGGAAATCGCACTTCGGGAGCCATTCGGTAGTCGACAGAGACGAGTACAGCGTCCACACGATTCACGAGTCCCCGTGACATGGAGTCTTCGCTATCGACATCACCGATAACCCAGCCGCCACCGTGGAACAGCATAATCAGCGGGTGCGGCCCTTCGGTTGTTGGTCGGTAAATGCGAATAAGAATTTCACCACCCGGACCCGGAATGGTGCGTTCGGTAATTTCGCCTACAGGTTCCTGATCGGCGGGAATCGAAGCCTTGCCGGCGCGTGCGTTAGCGCGCGCCACGTCTGGGGTTACATCTCGGTTGTCGGGGAAGCCAAGTGCTGCTCGGCGATCCATCAGTTCTTTGACTTGCGGGTGAAGTGGCATTGGGTTCTCCGTCTAGGCGTTCTGGTGAGCTTGCTGAAGTTGTTCTGATTATGTGAACGGGTCGATTTCAGATTTGATGGCAGAAATTTATCAGAGTAGCGATGGCATGGTTGCTGATCGGCACATAAAGTTACGGTCATGTCAGAACCAAGTGGCACATATTCGAGCTTCGACCAAATCCTCTCAGCTGTGCAGGCAGCGAAGAGCGCACGGCCTGATTCGCCAGTGCTTGTCGGAATCGATGGTGGTGGCGGTTCGGGCAAATCGACGTTATCGAGAAACCTTGCCGCCGGACTAGATGATTGCACGCTGATCCACCTAGATGATTTCGCCGATTGGAACGACGAATCCAACTGGCAGCTAAGCACTTTCGCCGAGCGTGCCTTGAACCCTCTAATGGCCGGGCTAACTTCAAAGCACCAACGCTACGACTGGCCAACCGATACTTTGGGCGACTGGTTTGAAATTCCGCCAAAAGGCATAGCGATCGTTGAAGGCGTGACGGCGCTGCGCCGGGATTTACGTGACTACTGGCAGGTGGCTGTTTGGGTCGATTGCCCACGTGATTTACGTCTTGAACGTGGAGTGGCGCGTGATGGCGAAGCGATTCGTGCGAAGTGGGTCGAAGAGTGGATGCCCGGCGAAGACGAATACTTCCAGAACGAGCAGCCTCGTGAGCACGCTGGTTTTCTCTTCGACGGCGCAAGCTCAAACTCTAGCCAAAAACCAACCGGTGCCTAGTTCGCTTTTCGCAGTTCGGGAGAACGCCAGAAGGCGAGCAGGCCCCACAGCACCCACAGTGCCGCAGCGGTGTGAAGAGCGACTGCTGGGCTATAGGTATCGGCGAGTATGCCGCCGAGCATGAATCCGAATCCCATCAGCATTGCGCCCGACATCGCCAAACCCATCACTCGGCCGCGCATCTCGTCGTCGACCATCGTTTGCAGCAGTGTGAAGATCGATGTGAACCAAACTGCGCTGGCGAGTCCTGAAATAAACAGCGCCACGAGAGAAATCGCAAAACTTCCGGAAATCGCAAAAAGCGAATATGAACCTGCCACAACGATTGTCGAAAGGGTCACCATCATTCCTTTTCGAGGCAAATCTCCAATGCCGAATATGACCACCGCACCGATCAGTGAACCGGCTCCAGTAGCGGCGATCATCACGCCAAATCCGGTAGAGCCAACGCCCAGAACATCGCGAGCGTAGATCGGGATAAGCGGCTGGACGACTCCCCAGTAGATGGCTCCGGTCAGCGTGAACATCAGCCATTTGATACGGGATGTGTTCATCGAATATTTCAGCCCTTCGCCCATCTGGGTAAATGCCGACGACCAACCTGCACTCTCGGTCGATTCTTTGGCAGCTCCCCCCGGCACACCCAAGAACCCGGCGTAGGCGAACACATAAATTCCCGCTGTGAGCCAGAACATTGCGGCGTTTCCGTAGTTGGCTATTAGCAAACCGCCAACGGCAGGACCAATCATCGTTCCAAGATTCGAAATGGAGTTATTGACCGAAATAGCACTGACCATACGTTTGCGACCCACGATATCCATGACGATCGTTTGCGACGAGGGATTGCTCAGTGCGAATGCAACGCCGAGCAGCAAGCCGGTAATCAGTAGGTGCCAAACCTCGACACCTCCCGAGCCGACAAGAAAAGCGACTCCAAAGGAAATAATCATCACGAAAAATCGCCCACGTAAAGCCACAGTTCGTTTGTTGAGCCTGTCGGCAAGAACACCGCCGACAGGCGATAGCAGCAGCAACGCCATCGATGGCATGGCGTTCACTAGCCCGACCATGAAAGCTGAATCGGTTAGTTCCAGAACCAGCCACGCCTGGCCCATGTTGCGCATCTGGAAGCCCATGAACATGGCGCCGTTTGCCATGACCAACCATGAGAATCCTGGCGAGCTAAAAACGGCCGCGCTTAGCTTGAACTTTTCAACCGCACTGATCTTTTTAGGTTCAGCGGGTTGATCGTCAGAGGTTTGGGATTGTTGAGTTGCTTCTGCCGCTTCGTCGACCATGCACGTCTCATCACACAAGGTGGTTAAATATGCGAAAAAGAATAGCAGTCAGATTACCTACTGCCGCGCAATTACCGCACAGTTCGATCTCCCTTGCGAGGCTGAATCCCCTTAGAATGCGTCTGGTGATATTTTTGAGGGTGCCTAAGCACCACTCACGGCAAAGCTAGTCCCGACGAGAGAAGCATGAAGACCACTGGATTCCGAACACTGGTGCTGGGTACTCCCTGGCGAAATCTGACCTACTGCATTATCGAAACTGATGAGGGAATCATTGGAGTCGGTGAAGCCCGTGTTCTCGGAAAGACTCACACGGTCATCGAGTACCTCAAGGACGCACAGCGCCACTTCATTGGCCACGATCCGTTCGACATCGAAGCTCTTTACCGCCGAATGACACTGCTCGACTTTGGTAAGCCGGGCGAAGTTGTTTACACAGGCCTTGCGCTTGTTGAACTCGCGTTCTGGGACATCATCGGTAAGAAGACTGGTCAGCCGGTCTACAAGCTTCTTGGTGGTCAGGTCAAAGAGAAGATTCCTGCCTACGCAAATGGCTGGTACACCGTCGAACGAACGCCTGAAGCATTCGCTGAAGCGGCACGAAAAGTGGTCGACCGCGGATACCGTGGCATGAAGTTCGATCCGTTTGGAAATGGCGACATGGAGCTCGAGCGACACGAGTTCTTCCGATCACTAGATTTGATTGAAGCCGTTGCGAACGTCGCTGGAACTCGTGCGCAAATTATGATCGAAATGCACGGTCGATTCGCACCAGTGCAAGCTCGTGAAATCGCACGACATATCGAAAAGTACAACATCGGTTGGATCGAAGAACCGGTACGCCCCGGTGACACCCCAGCACTGCAATCAGTACGGCAGCACACATCATTGCCGATCGCTACGGGCGAACGACTTTACGGCGCTCCAGAGTTCAGAGAAATTTGGGGATCGCAGAACGTAGACGTTTTGCAGACCGACATTACGCAGTCGGGTGGAATCTTCGAAACGAAGAAAATCGCTTCGACAGCCGAGACCTACTCGATCATGGTCGCACCGCACAACGTTGGTGGAATCGTGTCGACAATGGCTGCACTGCACCTGTGTCTCACGCTGCGTAACGCAAAGATTCTTGAGCACTTCAACGATTTTGCCGATCCGCATGTGAAGAAGGCCGGAACTGGCTACCCAGAAGTGGTCGATGGCTACTTCCCTGTGCCAGACAAGCCCGGCTGGGGCATCGAGCTAGATGAAGACTTCATCAAGGCGAACCCACCGAACTACACATCAGCCGGCGTCATTGCCGACCCCGGACTGAACATGTTCGAAAATGCCAACTGGGCAAAGCGTGGTCAGGACGACTAAACGTCATCGGTCCTGTGCAAATTTGATTTCAAAGTCCTCACCCAATTAGGGAGAGGACTTTTTAGTTAACTCCGGAATAGAGTCGCAAGAGTTCAGCATGACAGCGCGTTCGCGACCTTGCCCACACCCGCTCGCGCGCCTAAACTTTCGCCATCTTTCTATTTCGTAGATTTATATGAGGAAAAGCATGGCGAAGATACTGACACAGGATCAGATCGATACTTACAACCGAGACGGCTACATCGCTGTTCGAGAGGTATACACACCGGCTGAAGTTCGTGAGCTCCAAGAAGTCACCGACGAGTTTGTTGAGAAGTCGCGAGAGGTTTCTGCCCACACCGAAGTCTTCGATATCGATATCAAGGCTGGTCACTCTGCTGACAACCCAAAACTTCGACGAATCAAGAACCCGCACCTGCATCACGACGCCTACAACCGTGCGATGCGAAACCCCAAGCTGCTCGACATTCTTGAGCAGCTGATTGGTTCCGACATTCGCCACCACCACACCAAGCTCAACAACAAGGCACCGGGTGGTGGAGCGCAGGTCGAATGGCACACCGACTGGGGCTTCTACCCTGCGACTAACGACGACATTCTTGAGGTTGGAGTTGCTATCGACGCCATGACGGTCGAAAACGGCTGCCTGATGGTCATGCCCGGATCCCACAAGGGGCCTGCCTACGATCATCACGAAGATGGTGTGTTCGTTGGGGCGGTTCAGATGTCGGATGTCGACATGGACACCGCTGGACAAATTCTGCTGAACGAAGGCGATATTTCTCTTCACCACGTTCGAGCGCTTCACGGCTCCGAGCCAAACATGTCGGCAAACGCACGTCGATTGTTGCTCATGGGCTACTCCGCAGCCGACGCATTCCCAATTGGCGGATTCGGTGACTGGGAGAAGTGGCAAGCAGACATGCTCCGGGGAGAAGGCACAAACGTTCCTCGATTCAACGGCGCGCCGGTTCGAGTCGCAGAGCCAAAGCCTGCTGATAAAGGATCGATTTTCGAGATTCAGGAAGAGCTGAGCAAGACTCACTTCGAGGAAGTAAAACCTACTTGATCGCTTGCCAGGATTCTGAGAAATGGATCTTGGGTTTGGTTTTGATAATTCGATGACCCGGGGGTAGTAGATGCGAGTTTCGGCTGGCGATTTAGAGTTCGACTGGATTGGCGATTGGGCGAGCTTGCCTGCGGCGTCTTCTGTTCCGCGCGGTTGGGCTCACCACGGAATGGCTTTCTCGAATGAAGGCGAGATAGTCACGTTTCACCCCACCGAATCTCTGGTTGTGATCCTCACGACTGAGGGCGAGTTGGTCCGGTCATTCGAAATTCCAGTGATCGAAGCGCATGGACTGACCCTTTCGACTCTTGGATTTACGCAGTCGATATGGATCGCTGATAACGGTCGTAAGCGACATCCCGATCATGAATATGAGTACCTGCCTGATCCGCTTCAAGGCAAAGTTGTGCGGGTTTCGTTGGCCGGGTTGGTCGAGATGGAATTGTTCGAGCCGGCTGTGCCTGGCTTGCAGGGAGGACTGTTTTCGCCGACCAGCGTTATCGCCTTCGATGAACATCTTGGCGGCAACGGCGATATCTGGGTTGCCGATGGATATGGCAAGAGCTTGGTTCATCGCTACAACCAGAACGGTGAGTACCTGCGATCGATAGACGGTTCGCGTGGAGCAGGTCGTTTCGATTGTCCGCATTCGCTGTGGATCGATACTCGCTCGGGCACGCCCGAACTGCTTGTCGCCGACAGGGCGAACGGCAGGGTGCAGGTGTTCGATATGGAAGGCGATTACATTCGTACCATTGGCGCTGACTATTTTGATCGCCCAACGGTATTTGCCAATTACGGAGAGAATTTGCTGGTGGGCGAATTGAACGCTCGAATCACGGTGGTTGGTCCGAACGACGAACTCGTTGGCTATATCGGCGATAACACTCCGGTTTCTGAAGAACCTGCGTGGCCGAATGAACCTGACTCTGCCGGTATTCCGCAGCGAACATCTCGCTTGGTTGAAGGACTGTTCAACAGTCCGCACGGCGTCACTTCGGATGATGCAGGAAACATCTACGTCACCGAATGGCTAATCGGCGGCCGCTACACGAAACTGACGTTGGTTGATTAGGGTTTGTGAAAGTCCTCTCCCGGGGGAGAGGATTTAGGTGAGGGTGGAATCGCTAATTTGAATCTCATCATCGAATCTCACAGATATTCTTCCATCCGCTAGATGAAATATCACCGATATGCCCACTGACCGCTCTGAACCGACACTCCCAAATCTCATATGCCGCTCGGCGCCTGTCGAAGAAGTCTCGGCCCGCCTGAACGTGCCCGGAGTCGATATCGATGAAGTCGATTTCAAGGGTTGGTCGGGTCTCCACTGGGCGCTGGTTCGAGAAATCCCAGAAGTGATCAAGCTAATGCTCGATTCCGGAGCCGGCCCTAATTTTCCAACCGGCACAGGCCGACTCCCCCTCAACATCGCAATGAGAAGCGGGCAGGGCGATGCTGTGAAGATGCTTCTAAAAGCTGGAGCCGATTCGGAAGCCGCCGATTCCGACGGCAAAACACCCCACATGGTCGGCATAGCCGGAAAATATCCGGAGCTAGTGAAACTGTTGACGGAATGGAGTGGGGCTAGGTGAGTGCTGCCCAAAAGTCCTTTCCATTTGCGAGAAGTGTCCGCGACCCTGCCTCAGATCCTTCGACTCCGATGACTCCGCTCAAGAAATCTGATTTGCGCTGAAATCACTCACAACCGAATGTCGTTAAATAGAAGAGCGGACTGACGAATCTGTCCGCTCTTCTCGATCTCTCAGAAAACGCATTCAGCCACCGTCTAAGATCTCTCCGCTCCGCTACCGCTTCGGTCGAGACGAGGGGTATGTGTTGCCTACGCCCAATCGCCGTAGACGGGGTATTGGCTGGCGATGATTTCTATGTAGGCGGGTTTGTTCGCTCGGTTGGCGGTGAAGGCTCGTTCGAGCGCAGCCGAAACTTCACCTGGCTCGGTGACCTTTTCCGTTTGCCAACCGATGTGCTCGATAGCGGCCGTCATATTGATCACATCATCGCCCGATACATCGAACGTGTAGGGATCGTGACCCTCACCCCAGAATCCCGGACCGTAGCCCGAGAAGCCACCGTTGTTGACGTGGACGATCGTGATGCCCATTTCCAAGCGGGTAAGCACTTCCAGATTGCCAAGCATGTAGCTAAGCGCCGCATCACCGATCACGGCGACACACTGGCGGTCGGGATAAGCGAGCTTCGCACCGACCACAGCCGGGAAGCTGTAGCCAAGCGACGAAACGTTACCCCAACCGAGGAAACCTCGTGGAATTAGCGTTTCGTACGCTGTGCTTAACTGATCACGAGTGTTCCCTGATTCGTGAGTAACAAACGAATTATTGCGATCGAGAACCTTCATTAGATCGCCGTAAATTCGGTACGGATTAATCGGTGTAGCGTCCGATTCCATTACTTCGTGGAACTGCGCCATCGCACTGTCTTTGATTTCCTTCACGGAAGCTGTGACATCGGCTCGACTGGAACCGCCGTTTAGCGAAGCCGTAAGCGACCCAAGCGTCGATTTTGCGTCGCCGATCACAGCGTGGTGAGTCGGGTACATTCGGTTGATGTCATATTCATCGATGTTGCACTGAATAATCTTCTTGTTAGCCGCATCGGGAATGCCGTGACCAAACCTGCCCGGCGATATCGATGCTCCGACCGCAAACACGAGGTCGGCATCGTTCATGAATTTCAGAACGTGATCACCACGGGTTCCGACCGAAAGAGGATGGTTCTCCGGGAACGCACCTTTTGCCTTTAACGTTGTAATAACTGGCAAGTTGGCCTTCTCGGCGAATGCCTTTAGCTCGTCAGTGGCGTTGGAGTACAAAACACCTTCACCAACGAACAAAATCGGACTTTTTGCAGCATTGAGTTCGTCGACAGCGATTTGAATATCTTCAGGGTCAGGGAGTGACTTCCAGCCCTTTGGTGAACGGTACGGGTCGGCTGTTTCGTCGTAGGTAGCGGCTGCGTTCGGAATGCCGAGAACCACTGGCCCAGGTCGACCGGATCGGAGCATGGTGAACGCTCGACGCAGAAATTCGGGAGTGCGTTCTGGCTTGTCGATATACCCGTACCACTTCGAAACGCCGCGCAAGCTGGCATCCTGATCGAACCGAGTGTTCTGGCTTGATCCGGCTGGCACCGCATCGACTATGCAAAGCACTGGCGATCCGTCTTCGTATGCCTGCGCTATCCCTGAGTAGGCAACCTGCTCACCTGCTGCGTTGATACCGCCAGAGAATGTACACACGCCAATCTTGTTGCCGTTGTTGACTCGGGAATACGCATCAGCAACGCTCACGGCGTAGCGGTCGTCTCGCATCATGAGGAGTTTTAGGCCTTCTCGACCGAACGAGTTGTTGACCTTGCTGACCGGGAAGGTGGATACCCACGGAACGCCTTCTTGCTTGAGGATTCGTGCGATTCCGGTGGCGACGTCGATGGTCATGCGATTTCTCCGAATTATTTTTCTGGTGCGTTTGCGGATACCTCGTACCGGCGGGAGTTTACGCCTAAATAGGCTCATGTCCAGCATCGCCCATCCTCACGAGATGCTCAGGCATTTTCGGCTTCCGCTCTAAAGGTGCGAGCTAAGGTTTTGGAGAACCCCCTACAAAGCATTGTTCCGTCGGGGGGGATTTACGGCGGTGAGTTGGGCTGTCCCGCAGCAATCCCACTCCGTGTGGTCGTTTGTATTTAGTGCTTTTCACGAGATCAGACCACAACGCAGTCGGCGGAATCGTGGAGACTTTATGTCTGAAAAATACGATGTCGCAATCATCGGTGGTGGAGTAGTCGGGAGTGCAATCGCACGTGAACTGAGTCGATACGATCTCAGGATCACCGTGCTCGAACGAGCTGCTGACGTAGCTCGTGGAACAAGCGGCAAAAACAGTGGTGTTGTTCACACTGGCATTAACGTTCCATTCGGATCGGTGAAAGCGAAATTCAACGTCGCTGGCGCCAAGATGTTCGAACAGTATTGTGCCGACCTAGACGTTCCCTTCAAGCGTGTCGGCAAGGTAATTGTTGCTCTAGGCGAAGCTGAAGTTCCCGATCTTGAGGGACTAAAAGCCAAGGGCGATGCCAACGAAGTCCCTGATCTCGAAATCATCGACCGCGCCACGCTCAAAAAGATGGAACCGAACATCGAAGGCGCAGGGGCACTAAACGTTCCAACCGCTGCCATCGCGTGTCCTTACTCGCTGACAATCGCATTGGCGGAATCTGCTACTGCCGGCGGCGTAGATATAAAACTCGATTCGCCAGTTACCAGCATCAAAGGCACTGAAGGTGCATTCGAAATTGAGACCCCAAACGAGACGATCAGTGCGGGATTGATCGTCAACTCAGCCGGTCTCAACTCCGACAAGATTGCTCGAATGACCGGCGTTCATCGCTGGCGTGTTTGGCCTTGTCGAGGTGAGTACGTAATTCTCGATAAGCGAGTTGGTGGGCTCATCAACAGCATGGTTTACCCGGTTCCACCAAAGGGTGGCGCAGGACTCGGCATTCACATCACTCCAACGACTGATGGCAACATCCTCCTCGGTCCATCTGCCGACTATACGAATGATGGTGACGACGTTCGGACTACTTCAAAGATTCGTCGACAGCTTCTTAAGGAAGCCGCTGAATTCTTGCCAGGGCTATCGCCTCGTGATGTGATCACCGCCTATTCCGGCATGCGACCCAAACTCGTGACTTCAAAAGAAGGTGGATTCGGCGACTTTGTTGTGGAAGAAGTCGAAGAGGCACCGGGTGTGATGCAGCTAGTTGGTATCGAGTCTCCAGGGCTTACAGCCGCTCCTGCAATTGCCGAACATGTTTCTAGTTGGGTGCGTGAACGTATCCCCGCAGGCGAAAGTTCTAACTTCCAGAAGACGTGGTCTTCGGTGCACCGCACAAGGGAAGAAACTCTTTCAACTGTCGATCGCTTGATCAACGAAGACCCCGGTTACGGCGAAGTGGTTTGTCGCTGCGAAATGGTGACCAAGACTGAAATCGTCGACGCCATCAACAACAAGCTAGATGCGACTTCTCTCAATGCAATCAAGTACCGGTCACGGGCGACGATGGGACGATGTCAGGGTGGTTTCTGCGGCCCTCGAATTGTCGATCTGCTGCTCGAGAACGGTAAATCTCCTGAAGATATAACTCTCAATGGTGGCGATTCGTGGCTGTTCCTCGGAACGACTGAAGATCTCCGAGCCGAGAGCAAAGCGAAGAGAGCCAAAGAGAAAGCTGGGGCGAAGTAATGGTGACAGCATCTAGCGCTCCCGAAATTGCCGACGTCGCTGTCATCGGCGGAGGTCCTGCCGGGCTTGCTGCTGCTGCAGAGGCCAAAGGCGCTGGCGCAAAACGCGTAATTCTTCTCGAACGTGATGATCGTGTCGGCGGCATTTTGAACCAACAGGTTCACGATGGCTTCGGAACGAAAGTGTTCAAAGAGGCGTTAACAGGCCCTGAATATGCTGCGATTTACGAAGACCGCGTAAATGAACGTGGGGTCGAAACGTGGCTCAAAACTACGGTTACCGATTTGACGGATGATCGCCTGATCACCGTTCGGAACGAAAAGGGTATTCAAACGATTCAAGCTGGTGCGGTGATTATCTCCACCGGCTGTCGTGAGCGAACTCGTGGCGCTATCGGAACTGCTGGAACTCGACCTGCTGGTGTCTACACTGCCGGGTCGGTCCAGAACTATATGAACGTTCGCAACTTGGCCGTTGGCAGAAAAGTTGTGATTTTAGGTTCCGGCGATATCGGGCTGATTATGGCTCGACGACTCACGCTCGAAGGGGCTGAAGTTGTCTGCGTGGCTGAGATTCTCCCCCAGCCAAGTGGAATCGCCGGAAACTTAGTTCGATGTCTGGAAGATTTCGATATTCCGCTTTATCTCAGCACTACGGTTGCCGAGATTCACGGCAAGGAACGTGTCACTGGGGTGACTCTTGCCGAAGTCGGACCAAAGATGGGCG
>Ga0233439_10002052_pt1 | contig 23555 bp, 20 predicted proteins | sample SI_123_September_6_FD_182713 | JGI IMG/M metagenome (GOLD analysis project Ga0233439, IMG submission 182713) | Seawater microbial communities from Saanich Inlet, British Columbia, Canada - SI_123_September2016_100_MG | ecosystem: Environmental > Aquatic > Marine > Inlet | place: Canada: British... | reverse complement strand
CGGGGATATGCTGGGCGGTATACTCTGCATTGGCATCACGCTGTTCGGCCGGCAAGTAGAACGAACCATCAAGTATCTTAACATTGGCCTGGCCTAAGTTGTCAGCCAACCAGGTCGTGGAAACGGTCTGGGGATTATTCATAATTTACCTCAAGAAGATATTTTAATTATCTGATATTATTCAGAAAATTCGATTGAAATTCTGCGATTTTGTTTGCCTTTTTTCTCAATCTTGCGCACCCGAACCGGTCCGATTTCCGAGGTGTTGGCGACGTGGGTGCCGCCACAGGGCTGTAGATCACAGCCGTCCACATCGATCAGACGAACCCGGCCCTGGCCCATGGGGGGCTTCACGGACATGGTCTTGACCAGGTCCGGCTGGGCGGTCAATTCTTCATCGGAAATCCAGCCGACGCTGACCGGATGGGCCTGTGCAATCAGCTCGTTCAGGCGTTCCGTTATCGCATCTTTCTCCACCGTCATCTCGGGCATGTCGAAATCAAGCCGGCCCTTGCCGTCGCTGATCTGGCCGCCGGTGACGGGATATTCCACGACGGATGACAGCAGGTGCAAGCAGGTATGAATGCGCATCAGGCGGTGGCGCACATCCCAGTCAATGGCAGCCGTTACGGTCGTGCCCACAGCCGGAACATCCTGTCCCTCGGCGGGAACATGGATGACACCATCGGGGCCGTCGCCCTTGACCGTGGTGGCGATGGCGATTTCGCTGCCGTCACTAAGGCGCAGGACGCCCGTGTCGCCCGGCTGTCCGCCACCCGTGGGATAAAATATGGTGCGGTCCAGCTCTATCCCGCCGCGTTCGTTGATGGCCGTGATGGTGGCCTCACAGGTTTTTGTATAAGGGTCGTCGCGGAACAGCAGTTCGGTCATATAAGCCTCTATCCAGTGTCCTGGTTCAGGAATACGCCGTGTTTAGGACGGCCATATAGGCCCCTCGGCCCGATGGCACTGGGAGCGTGGTTCGCCGTGATGCTATCATCACAAGGATCGCGCGACAACGTCCGAGGGGCCTATATGGCCGCCAATTTGGTCGCTTCTCCACGCCTCCGGACGGCGTCGGCACCGTTTAACGATGCACCACATCGTCGGCGCGGCACCTCCTACCCGGAGGCACGGAGAAGCGATCCTAAACACGGCGTATTCCTGAACCAGGACACTTGTTGCTACCCGTTGTTTGCCATCCAACTTGGCACAGGCAGGCCATTCTCTCGCAAAAACGGCACATTGAACATCTTACTTTGATAACGCTGTGCGCCATCACAAAGCAAGGTCACAATTGTGTGCCCGGGCCCTAATTCTTTGCCCAGACGGATGGCACCGGCAACATTCACCCCGCTGGAGGAGCCCAGAACCAAACCTTCTTCAATAATCAGGTCAAAGACGATCTGTAAAGACTCTTCATCGGGAATTTGAAAAGGACGGTCCACAGCCAAACCCTCCAGGTTGGCGGTGATCCGTCCCTGACCAATGCCCTCGGTGATGGAGGACCCCTCTGACTTCAATTCACCGTTGGCGTAATAATTGTACAATGCCGCCCCGGGCGGATCAGCCAGGCCGATGGTGATGGCGGGGTTCTGCTCCCGCAAATATTGCGCGATACCAGCCAACGAGCCGCCGGAGCCGACGGCGCATATGAAGCCATCGATCTTGCCATCCGTCTGCCGCCATATCTCCGGCCCCGTGGTCTGATAATGGCCCTGGCGGTTATCCACATTGTCGAATTGATTGGCCCAGATGGCACCTTCAGGGTGCTGGGCCGCTATTTCGGCGGCTAACCGCCCTGAATATTTGATGTAGTTATTGTCGTCGCGGTAGGGCAGGGCGGCGACTTCCCGCAGATCCGCACCACACATGCGCAACATGTCTTTCTTTTCCTGGGTCTGAGTTTCAGGAATGACGATGACCGATTTGTAGCCGCGTGCATTGGCGACCAGAGCCAGGCCGATGCCGGTGTTGCCGGCGGTGCCTTCAACGATAATACCGCCGGGTTTCAGATCACCCCGCGCCTCTGCCGCCTTGACGATGGCCAGGGCGGCGCGGTCCTTGACGGAACCGCCGGGGTTGAGGAATTCCGCCTTGCCCAGAATTTCACAGCCCGTCACCTCCGAAGCCTTCTGCAGGCGGATCAACGGCGTATTGCCGATGCTGTCGATAAATCCATCTCGTACGTCCATGTCTCACTCCGGCACCTAATTCCACAATCAATTGAAATCTAGGTACGATATCCGAAGGAAACAAGTAAATACGAATTTAATACAAACAAATGCTGTAAAATTAAGCCAGCCAGCGACGGCGAATATCATCCCGGTTCAGGGCCAGCCATTGGGCCGCAATAATCGCGGGCCCGGCGGTAATACGACCATCGGACAGCGCCGCCATGACATCATCGAAGGCCATGACGATGACCTTGATGTCCTCGCCTTCCGCTTCTACCCCGTGAACGCCGCCGGCGTTGGCGGCGTCTGTTTGGGCGCAATAGATCGAAATTTGTTCACTGGTAATACCGGGGGAGGTATAGCAATCCACGACATGGGTGATGTTGTCCAACTCGATACCGGCTTCTTCCCGCGCCTCCCGCCGGACGACGTCTTCCAACGCCTCGCCGTCTTCAATAATGCCGGCAACCACTTCCAGACACCACGGATCATCGCCACGGGCGTAAAGGCCCATGCGGAATTGCTCTATCAAAACGATCTCATCGCGCGCCGGATCATAGGGCAGGACCAGGATGGCGTGGCCCCGCTCCATTACCTCGCGTTTGATCTCCGCACCCATGCCGCCTTGATAGAGGCTGTAGCGTAATCGATATTCATCGATCCTGGTGTAGCCTTGAAATGCCGTACGCTTTTCAATGATTTCGACCTTGCGGTCCTCGGGCTTACTCATATGGGACTTACTCTTATGGGGCTTACTCATGTTGCGCGTCCTAATTATCCTTGGGCACAACCCGATCAACCAGGCGGCTAATCGTCAGGCCTTGAACCAGGATGGAGAATACGACGACCGCGTAGCAGATCGTGACGATGGCGTCCTTTTCCGTACCTGCGGGAAGGGATAATGCCAGGGCGACGGAAATGCCGCCGCGCAGGCCGCCCCAAGTCAACACCGGAATAGCGCCTTTGGTGAAATCCCGCCACAGGCCCAACAGCCCGATGGGTACGGCAACGGCGACAAAACGGGCGCCAAGGACCAGGGGAATGGCGATCAGGGCAACCCACATCAAACCGGGTTCCATTGAAATCACCACGACCTCCAAGCCGATTAACAAAAACAGCACGGCATTGAGAATTTCATCGATCAAGGTCCAAAAATTGGTTAGATGGTTACGCGTAGTCTCGCTCATGGCCAGGCGGGTGCCGTGGTTGCCGATCAACAGCCCGGCGACGACCACGGCGATGGGTCCCGATGTGTGCAGCAGGTGGGCGATTTCGTAGGTCACGGTGACCAGAGCCAGGGTGATGATGATTTCCAAATTGTATTCATCTATGGAACGCAGGGCCCAAAAGGCGATGGCACCAGCGGCCAGACCAAGGATGGCACCGCCGACGGCTTCCCGCAGGAATAAAATGGCGATGCCCATCGCATCTATGGCTTCGCCCGATCCATGCCCGGCATCCGACGTGGCCATGGCCAGCAGGATGAGGAAGACAACAACGCCCACACCATCGTTGAACAGGCTTTCCCCGGCAATCTTCGCTTCCAGGCTGGCGGGGACTTTGGCTGTTTTCAGAATGCCCAGAACCGCGACCGGATCAGTCGGCGAAATCAGGGCACCAAACACCAGGCAATAGATGAACGGCAACGACTGCCCCACAAGTTCAAAAGCCAGCCAAATGCCGCCGCCTACAATTGCCGTGGACATCAACAAACCGCCCGTGGCCATGGCCGCGATGGGCCAGCGCCGCGCCGCCAATTGTGCCAGATCCACATGCAGGGCACCTGCGAACAGCAGGAAACCCAACATCCCGTTCATCAGTGCGGCGGTAAAATCAATCTCGATCAGGGCGGCCCGCAACCCCGGCCCAACCCCCCAACCGGGTATCAGGGCATCAATGGCCAGGGCGGATAGGGATGCGGCCATGGCGATCAGTACCAGCCCGATGGTGCGCGGCAGGTGCAGGAATTTGTGGTTGAGAAATCCGAAGACAGCGGCCAAGCCCAACAAGGTCGCAATATCGCGGGAGAGATTTTCCATGGCAGCGTTAATTCGTCCCGTCTTGGAATGGTGCCAGAGAGGCGACCGGATCATTGTTCACGGTTAGCTGTCCGTCCGGGCGCACCTGAAGCTCAAACAACCGCCCCTTGTCGCCATCGATAGGTTTACCCTTGTTAAAAATCATTGCCATGGGGCCGCCCTTTTGATCACCGGCGATGGCCCGCAATTTGTCCAGGCCCCGGATGCGCAGATTGCCATCGCCCAGAAATCCGGCTTTGGCTGCCTTATCCGCCAATAGTGTCATGGCCATGGCGATGTCGTAATCCTGGGCCGTTATATTGGCGCGTTTCAGTTGCAATACCGCCCCGGCCGCACTCAATTCATCGCGCAGACGTTCAAACGTCTGTGGGCCTGAGCTTAATTGACCCAGCAAGGCGACTTCGATCACCGCGGCGACGCCTACATTGACGACGGTTTCACTGGGTACGCTGTCCAGAACCAGGGCGATATCCAAATCCTTGGGCACTAAGGCTTCGGGTGCCGCGCTGCCCGTGCCGACCAAACCGTGATGTTTTGTCGTCAGGCTGAGTTTTAACATCCTGCCATCGTCAGAGGATAGATCGATGCCGTAATCCGCACCGCCCAGGCTAAAATTCCCCTGGCTTGGATGGGTCAGGGCAAGGCCATCAACAATGGCACGCAGCCCGACACCGTTGGCCAGACCCAGCGCATCTTTCAATGTCGGCATTGTTGGTACGGTGTTGGTGTCTGTTTCTTTTCGGTTGGCATAGGCGGCAATGTCCAGGCCGCGCAGATCCAAAACCAAATTCACCCGGTCTAGTTTCAAGTTCCCGCCGTTCTCCGAGGTGATGTTGACCTTGTCCAGGGCAAACCGCATGGGGCCGGTCCAAAGGTCGTCCGCCTCCTTTAGATCGGCCTGCACCAACACCTCAGCGACCCGTCCCATTTCACCCTTGTCGTCCAACAGAAACACCAGATCGCCGAAACGGAATTCAAAATCCGTGCTGGTTTCCAACTGCCGGTCCCAGCGTATGGTGGCAAGGCGTCGGGCGATGGTGATGCGTCCCCAGGCACCGCCAAACGGTTGGCGAAAGCGCACGACGCCGGGCAGGGCCAGGGTAATATCATCGAACCGGGCATCAAGGTGGCGGACATGGGCGACCACGGTGCCGAGAGAGAATACGCCGCCATCGGCAGCATTGATCACCAGATCCGGGATCGTGATCTCAATTGCGTTTGGTGCATTGGCCAACTGAACGGCCTTTAGGTCGCCATATTCAAGGCTGCCGTCCTTGGCCACTTTGCCGGCAATCTGTTGCAAAAGGTCTTCGACCGCAGCCTCCACTCGCTCCAACTCGGTCATGGCGCTGAGTGCTTTTCTGGGTTTCTTGGGTTTTCTGGGCTTGCGCGGTTTTTGCGCGGTCTTCACATCGGCTGTTTTGGCGAATTTTTTAGCCGGCTTTTTCCGCTCCAGGCCCTGCAATAATTTTTGCGCTGGTCGATAGCCCTGGTCTGCGGCCTTTCGGGCCCATGCTTTGGCCTCTGCCTTGTCCATTGTGACGCCACGGCCTTTTAGATACATGATCGCCAAGCTGTATTGTGCTTTTGCCTCGCCCCGTTCTGCCAAAGGCTGCCATATGCTTAGGGCACCAGTGTAGTCGCCAAGGGAATACAGCCGCTGACCATAATGGAATTCACCGCCCCCCGCAGCATGCGCCGCCTGCCAGGGGGACAGCGTTGTTGTCAGCGCCGTTGTCGCGACTGCGGCTGCGATGATGGCAGCAAAGACGGTTGTTGTGGTGGCTGTTGTCTTCATGCCGTGAATTCCTTTGGTCAGCTCTAATCATAACTAACACAGGCGGCCATCACAGGCTTTTTTGCCCAGAGCAAAATAGTAGAAGCAGAGTAAATTTGTAGATCCAGCGTAGGTTTATGGACCCCCGATGGAATTTAGACAACGCGTTCCGTTGGCAGGGTCAGGATAATATGGGATTCGTCTGAATTTGGTCCGCCGACTTCCAAGCTGCCGCCATGCAGTTCTACAAGACGGCGGGCGATTGGCAGGCCGTAGCCGACACCCAGGCTTTCCGATCTATTATCGTTATTATTCCCATCAGGCGCATCCAGGGCCATGGCCAAACCCTCCGGCGATATAGTGCTGCCGGTGGATCGGATCAACAGCATGGCTTCTTCTTTGGCGGTCTTGGAAAGCTGCACTTCGATCTGCCCGCCGCCACCGACAAGGGCGATGCAATTGGACATCAGGGCAATGATCACCTGGCGTATCCGGCTGTGATCAGCGCGCACCATGAGGCCGTCGCTGGGCAGATTTTCCGACAATGCGATATCCCGGGCCTGGGCCAGGCTGTTTACCGATTTGCGACATTTTCTGATCGCCAGGGCGAGATCGAATTCCGTATCGGTCAATTCCAAATCACCAGATTCAACACGAACCAAATCCAGAACTTCATCAATGACGCCCAACAATTGGCGGCCGCTGCTTTCAATATCAGAGGCGCAGGAGCGATAGCGCTCGTCCGCCAGTTTACCCATCAACTCCCGTGAAATAATCTGCGAGAAGCCGATTATGGCATTCAAAGGCATGCGTACTTCGTCGCATATGGCGGCAATGCTTTGCCCTTTGGTTTTGGCGGCGGCTTCAACCATATTCCGGGCCCGGGCCAGATTATCGGCGGTATCTTTGTGGCGGGCGACCTCCGTACGCAGAACATCGCGGGACAGGGCGTAAAGGTCCAGATAGGCCCGCGCCATGGCCGCGACAAGTACGGCCGCCACAATAATGCCGGCCATAAACAGACCGGGCAGCTGTGATGCGGGTAGGAATTGCGGAAAGCTGTGGCCGTTCACATAAAGTGTGATGAGAATGCCATAGCAGGCCACCAGGGCACCCAGGCCCACAATTTGCCCCAGACCGGGCAAGAAAAACAGGCAGAACATGGGGACGACAATGGAAATCGGTAGGGCGGGGGAGAGATGGCCACCGTAATTATAGGCCGCAACCAGGATCATCGCGTTCAATATGACAATGGAGATCGTGGCCAGCAGATTGTAGGCCCCGGTAATGCGAAACAGCACCGGTTGCAGCAAAAGGAATGTGGTCAGGGCCAAAAACAACCAATAAGCCGGTGGGATCTGGGCGCTCACCTGAAAGATCCAGGCCGCAAGGCCCAAGGCCAGCAAGCCGAATACCAAATGACAGGAAATAAACCAACGATACAACCGCCCCGTCCGATCATCGGTGCGCAGGCGGGGGGGGACCATTATTTCGGGCAGATGGTTCATATTCACTATTACGGTCACGTTGTAACTCTAACCTGTTGAACGCTATTACCTTGAGTAACTTGAACCTGCAGCATAAGGGGTGAAGTCTTACAATTTGATGAGCGGTTGTTACCAAATGGTTTCCCGATAGACCTAAAATTCTCCTAACATCTCTCAAATTGGTACAGCCAAAACAGCTAATTATTCTCGTTTTGACACATGTATCAGCAGCCTCAAACGGCGTTTTGGCAGTTAACAGCCATTTTCCAATTTCAATAAAACTGGCACGGATTCTGCACCTTAGGACATATCGATGCATACGAGATCCGCATCGAAAGAGATTTTTGAGGGAGAGATCGAGATGGAAGCGTCAACAATGAAACATTCACAGCCGGTATTCTTCGTGGTCGCGATGGGTTGGCTCATTTCTGTCGCCGGACTGGCATACATGTGGCACATGCTGTCCTGATCAAAGTCTTTCGAGGCGTCCTGCGCCCACAAAATCCGCGCTAAAAACGAAGTGGCATTCGTAAAAAATTGGGTCGGTCACCAAGAGGAAACCCCTCGGTGGCCGGCTCTTTTAGTTTGTTTGCAGTCCTAGTTGAGGAGAGTCAGCCAGATATACCCCAGGCCCCGACAGATAGCGGCCAGCGGGGATCAGGTCAGCTATGAAAACAGCCGTTTATGGCTACCAGCTGCCGGTATTTTCCATTGAGGCCCAGGGCTCGAGGTTGGGCAGGGCGTCGCCCGCCTGCAACAGCTCAATCGAGATATTGTCCGGCGTCAGGATGAACGCCATGCGGCCATCCCGTGGGGGGCGGTTAATGTCGACGCCGGCATCCATCAGCTTTTGGCAGGTGTCGTAGATATTGTCGACCTCGTAAGCCAGATGGCCAAAGTTGCGACCGCCGGAATATTCTTCGGGGTCCCAATTATAGGTCAGCTCCAGCACCGGTGCTTTGCTGTCACGGGCCACGCCCTCGTCGTTGCCTGCGGCGAGGAAAATATTGGTGAAGCGGCCCTTTTCGCTTTCCATACGCCGGGTTTCGACCATGCCCAGCAGATTGGTGAAAAAATTCAAAGTTTCATCCAGGTTCGATACCCGAACCATTGTGTGAAGATATCTCATGCGCTGCTCTGCTTCCTGTGGTTATAATAATTATCTGTTTCGATATTCCTCTGTTCCCGGTCTTGACGCAATCCCCCCCGATTGTCCACCATAACAAAATCCGATCATCCCTAAGAAGGAAGACGCCTTATGAATGGCAGCACATCGTCTGAGAGCAAACCCGCCTTGCATGGTATTAAAATTCTGGACCTGACCCAGTTTGAAGCGGGGCCATCGTGTACCGAGGCCCTGGCCTGGATGGGCGCGGAAGTCGTCAAGGTCGAAGAACCTAAACAAGGTGAGCCGGGGCGGTGGAGCTTCACGGACAAGCCGGGTATGGATGCGAATTATTTTCTCTATTTCAATCTCAACAAACGCTCCATCACCTGCAACCTGAAGTCAGATGAGGGCAAGGCACTGTTGGCCAAATTGATCGAAAGCGTCGACGTGGTGATCGAAAATATGGCACCGGGCACCTTCGCCCGCCTGGGCTTTGACTACGAGAGATTGAGCGCCATAAACCCCCGGGTCATCTTTGCCCAGATCAAAGGCTTCGCACCGGACAGCCCGCATGCGAATTATCTCTCTTTCGACATGATCGCCCAGGCCACGGGCGGGACCATGGCGATTAATGGCGAGGCGGGCCGCCCGCCGGTCCGGCCCGGTTCAACCATTGGGGATACGGGAACCGGCATGTTGTGTGCCATGGGTATTCTGGGCGCACTGTTCCAAAGGCACACGACGGGCCGGGGCCAGCATATTCAGATCGCCATGCGTGATGCCATGTTGAACTATTGCCGCACGGCGATGTCGAAACAGGTGGCGTCTGAAACACCCCTGCCGCGGGCCGGTAACGCAATCGTCGGCTCCTCCCCCGGTGGGCTTTATGCATGTAAGCCGGGCGGGCCTGATGATCATTGCTTTATTTTCCCATCCCGTGCGAACGAAGAACATTGGCGTCGCCTGGCGCGGCTCATCGGGCGGGAGGATATGATCGACGACCCCAGCCTGCAGAACCCCGATGCCCGTTATGAAAAACGTGAAGAGGTGGATCGTGTGATCACCGAATGGACCATGCAACATACCAAGGACGAGGTGATGGCCATTATAGCGGGTGCCGGTGTACCTTGTGGTGCGGTCTACAATAGTTTGGAATTGATGCATGATCCGGATCTTCATGCGCGCGGCGTCATGACCAAAATCGATCATCCTCAACGGGGCGAAGTGAATGTGGCCGGCTGGCCGCTGCACATGTCGGACAGCCATGTGCCGGTTGAACCTTCGCCGTTGTTGGGTGCGGACAACGAAACGATCTACGGTGATTGGCTGGGATATTCCAGCGACGAAGTGAAAGAGATGCGTGACCGATCGGTCATCTGAATATTTATTAGAAAAGAAATGGGAGTTGAGAATGGCTAAGGTTACGGGCGCTATGTTGATGGCGCGGAGTTTGAAGCAGCAGGGTGTTGAATTCATGTACGGGATCGTCGGTTTCCCCGTACAGCCCATCGCAGCTGCGGCCCAAGAGGTGGGCATCAAATATATCGGCATGCGGAACGAACAATCCGCCTCTTACGCCGCGCAGGCAGCGGGTTATCTGACCGGCCGTCCCGGTGCCTGTCTGACCGTGTCGGGCCCTGGTGTTGTGCATGGCCTGGCTGGTTTGGCCAATGCCCAACAGAATTGCTGGCCCATGATTTTGATCGGTGGTGCGGCACCCACCTATCAAAACGGCATGGGCAGCTTCCAGGAAGAGAACCAGGTGCAGATCGCCTCTCCCTTCTGCAAATTCGCCCACGCTGTAGAGCATGTGGAGCGTATTCCATTCTATGTGGAGAAGGCGGTGCGCCAGTCCATCTATGGCCGCCCTGGTGCGACCTATCTTGATATGCCCGATGACATCATCCAGGGCGAGGTAGAGGAGGACGATGTGCAAACCTTTGCCACTGTGCCGGAGCCGCCGCGCATGGCGGCTGTGGCCGAGAATGTTACGGCTGCCTTGGATGCGATGGAATCTGCCGAACGCCCCCTGGTCATCGTTGGCAAGGGCATGGCCTGGTCCCGGGCCGAGAACGAGGTTCGTGCCTTTATTGAACGGACCCAGCTGCCCTTCCTGGCATCCCCCATGGGTAAGGGTGTTCTGGATGACAATCATCCGCTTTCGGTCGGTGCGGCCCGTAGCCATGCCTTGAAGGAAGCCGATGTGATTTTTGTCATGGGCGCGCGCCTGAACTGGATCATGCATTACGGCCTGCCGCCGCGCTTCAAGAAAGATGTCCGCGTTGTGCAGCTGGATATCTCGCCTGAAGCCATAGGCGACAATGTGCCCACGGAAGTGGCCTTGGTCGGTGACGGCAAAACCATTGTCGGGCAGTTGAATACAGAGTTGGAGAACCGCCAGTGGTTCTATCCCGCCGACACGGATTGGAAAGCCGCCATCGCCGAGAAGGCAGCGGGCAATGCCGCCGCGATCCAGCCCATGATCGATGATAATTCCACACCGACGAACTATTACCGTGCCCTGAAGGACATCAGCGCCTGGGCCACGGAGGATGCCGTGATCATCGGTGAGGGAGCCAATACAATGGACATTGGCCGCACTCAACTGCCCAATGCCTCACCCCGTCTGCGTCTTGATGCGGGCACTTATGGTACGATGGGCATTGGTATGGGGTTTGCCATTGCGGCTGCGACCGTGCATCCCGAACGCCCGATCATCTCCGTTTCGGGCGACAGCGCCATCGGCTTTTCCGGTATGGAGATCGAGACGGCCTGCCGCCACAAGCTCCCCATCAAGATCGTGGTGCTGAATAATGGCGGCATCGGGCAGGGTATCGCGGAATTTCCTACCGATGCCCAAATCCCGCCGGGAATTCTGACTATCGGTGCCCGCTATGACCTGATGATGGAAGCTTTCGGCGGCAAGGGCTTCCTGGTCAACGACCCCGCCGACCTGGCCGGAGTTTTGGAGGAGGCGAAAGCCTTTGATGGCCCAACCCTGGTCAACGTCATCCTGCATCCCCAAGCAGGCCGGAAACCACAACAGTTTGGTTGGTTGACGACCTAGAGCAATTTTCAATTAATTAGGATCGCCCCCGTCGCTCAATTGGCGCGATCTAAGTGATTGGTTCAATTGCTCGATTCTTAAAAGGTAGAGCATGTTTGAAAAAAACATGCTCTAGACGAGACTGCGCCGCCCCTTGGCCCCCTGAATTGTAAATTCAGCCCAGGGGGCGGTATCGTTTTAATTACCCGCGATGCGCCGTTCGTGACCTTCCCAATATGGCTCTCGCAGGACCTTGCGTTGGACTTTGCCGACGATGCTTTTGGGCAGCGGGTCTGTCGTCAATTCCACAGCTTTTGGCCGTTTGTAAGATCCTAAGGCATCGGCGCAGATCCCGATCAGTTCCTCTGCCGTGACCTTTGCGCCTTCAATCACTGTGCATACCGCCATGGGGGTTTCGCCCCAGCGTTCATCAGGTACGGCAAAGACAGCCGCCTCAACAACGTCATCATGGTCAGACAGTACGTTTTCCAGCTCCGCCGGATAAATGTTATAACCGCCCGAAACGATCATATCGCCGGCCCGATCCAGCAGGTAGAGATAGCCGTTACGATCAATCATACCGATATCGCCGGTCAGGACCCAACCGTCCACAACCCGTTCCGCCGTCGCCGCTTCATCATCCCAAAAGCCGGCCATCTGGCCGTCGCAACGGACAGAGATTTGCCCTTCCTTGCCCTGGGCCAGGGGTTTGTTGTTGTCATCCCAGATTTCGACGTCGGCAAAGGGTAATATCAAGCCGCAGGACCGAAGGGGTTCCGACCCCTCGATCTCGGTGAACCATTGCCGTGGGCCCATCATGGTGACCGGTACAGCCTCGGTCTGGCCATAGCCCTGCCATAACACATCGCCGAAAATTTCCCGTGCCGTCAGGGCCGTATCATCTGCGATAGGGGCGGCGCCCACCTGCATGCATTTCAGTTTCGAGAAATCTCGGCTGCGGGCCTTCGGGTCCCGGTTCATCATGTTCAATATGGCTGGTACAATAAAGAGATACTGGATCTGTTCGTTTTCAATGGCATCCATTGTTGCCGTGGCATCGAAATGATCCAACAGCACATTGGCCGCGCCACTAAGCCACATGGGCACGAAGAAATAGCCGGAGCCATGGCTGATGGGGGCGATGTGCAGGCACCGGTCGCCCGGTTCGATGGGCGGGAACAGATACATCCAATCCCGCCCCGCTGCCAACCACGCCCGATGGGTATAGGCCACGCCTTTGGGCAGTCCCGTGGTGCCGCCCGTATGACGGATGATGAAATAATCGTCGGGATCGACCGGCACATCCGGGTCCGTATCGGGAAATCCCGCCAGCCAGTCTTCATAGCCGTCATCGCGGGTTATGATCCGTTCAAGGGCCGGCAGTTGATCCTGCAAGCCATCCAATTCGGCAACATATTCCTCCGCTGCGATGACGGCACGGCAACCTGTATGACCGAGCATATGGACATGGGTCTCCCCCTTGTTGCGGGGATAAAGGGGGACGCGAACCAGGTTTGCCACGGCGGCGGCAACAAAAAAATCCGCTGCCGGGATACCGTTGTCCTCTAACGAGCCAACCCGGTCGCCTGGTTTCAGGCCCATGGCCAGCAGGGCATTTGCCAGGCGCAGGCCCCGCTGCCAGGATTGTTCAAACGTCAGGCGAATATCGCCATGGACAATGGCCTCCCTGCTGCCATTGAATTGTACCGCGCGGCGCATCAAGCTACGAATATCCATCCCTAAACCTCATAAAACCAAGCAACACCAACACCACCATTGGCACTAAGGGCAAACAATAACGATCTGCCGGACCCCGGCAAGTGGCCCTATTGACGCTGTTGCTTGTTGTGATACAGCAGCCAAATAAGGCATCCGGCCAGAACAATGGGCCAAAGGGATATTTGGCTGTAGCGGGCTAAAAGCCACAATGCCACCGGTGCCACCCACAACAATCCCAGGATCTGGCGGCATCCGGGAAGCCATCGCATGGATCCGAGCCAAAGGATGGGAAAAATCAACACGACCAGGTCGTAGAAAAAAGCATAAGGCGTCGCCAAAAATGTCGCGAACAAAAGCCCCGACGCGCGGATAGGTAGGGACACAAGGTCGGCGGTCTTGCGCCGCCAAAGATATAAAACCGCCAGAATGGCAAGGATCGCCGCAATGGCCTGGCCTGCATAGGCGAGGGGAAGGTCTGCGCCGGCCAGACGCAGGGCAGCAAACACTGTGGCCATCTTGGCCCAATGGGTCTGGCCGTATTCCAGGGCATTGGCGCCCACGCCGGCGCTTTGGAAAAACCCCAGCCACGGGGCCGTGCCGAATGCCAGCAGACTTACCAGCGATATGCAGATGGCAGAAGACAGGGCGGCGGCAATGGTGCGCCAGGCACCCATGGCCAGTAGCGCAAAGGGCAGCATGATCCCCAGGTGGGGTTTATAGATCAATAGACCAAACAGCAGGCCGGCCAGAACGGGGCGACGTTGCAGCACCGCCAACCCACCACCCAGCAGGGCCGCGCTAAGGGCCCCGTTTTGCCCAGCCAGCATATTGTTGACCGTGGCAGGAAAAACAAATGCTGCCAGGTAAGCCAAAGGCCCCAAATTGTGCCGGGAAATCAGGCTCCTGATTGCAATCAACAACAGGGCGAACTGCCCTAGAATCCAGACCCCCAATGCCGGGATATATGGCAGGCCGGCCAAGGGGGCGGCAAGCAACAATAATGGCGGCGGATACAGCCATGGCAGGTATTTTACCGCCTCGCCAATGACGCTGGCCTGGGCCTCTGCCATCGCGGACCAATCGAATATGGCCGCTGGGTTGTTGGCAAGGCTCAACAGAGATGCGCCGTAATAGATAACAAAATCGGCGCCTGGGTTCGGCCCTTCCAGGCGCTGGATAAAGATATAGATGCTCAATAGGGCATAGCCGCCGACCAGCTCCCACAATAGCAGGCGTCCGGCGATGTTCAGCCAGTTCTTAAAACGTATGCTGTATGTTACTGGAAGCTGTTTTCTCAAATTATCCTCGCATGGGACCTCATCCTACATCGGTATGGCCACAATTAGCCAACAGTGCTCCATTAACTGCAGCTTCATCTTTGCCGTGTATTTTTTTTCAGCTATGGATACCCTCGGTTTGACGAGGGGCATGTGGTGGAAAATGAACCAGAATGATAAATCAGGCGGCGATGTTAAGCGGGATAGGGACCGTTTTGTCGCCTTTGCATTTTCAGCAGCGGACGCCTTTGTCGAATTGGATGACGAGCAGTCGATCCGCTACGCCACCGGTGCCATAAAATCCCTGACCGGCATGGATGGGGGGCAATTAATCGGACAAAACTTCCTTGATTTAATCATCTCTGAAGATCGTTCGATGGTCGCTGTTGCCTGTGAGATGGCAGCTAAACAGGGGCGATGTGGCCCTATTCGCCTGCATTTGAAGTCGGACACGGGAGAGCCTATCAGACTTGAAGTGCGTGGCACCTATCTGCCTATTAATGGCGGCGGTTTATTTCTGTCCCTCAATCATGGAGTTTCCACGCAAACAAGCGTTGCCGAGTTGATGGACAAGGACGGCTTTGCCGAAGCCGCCAAGGAGGCGATAAATTCCGCCCGCCTGGGCGACCGTCCGGCCATGATGACCATGTTGGATCTGGATGGTTTAAGCAGCGTGATGGAACGGATGGAGGCGGGTGATGCGGACGAACTTATGTCCGATATCAGCGCCAATATTCAGGCCCGCGCGATTGCCGGAGAATCCGCCGGTCGTCTGGACAAAGATCTGTTCGGCGTTGTGCATGATCCCAGCGTCGATATTTCAGATCTGGAAAAGACAATAAGCAGCCGGGCCCAAGAAGCTGATCCTGAAGGTGAAGGGATTACCGTTCATACTGCGTCCGTTGATTTGGGCAGCGAAGAATTATCCGACTTCGACGACGCCAAGGCGTTGCTGTATACCATCAACAAATTCTCAGAACAGCGCAGCAAATTTACGATCAAGGATTTGCAAGACGGCTACAAAATGATGCTGGAGGATACGCGGGAAAAAATCCTCACCTTCAAATCCACGGTCACCAATGGCGAGTTTAAAGTTTTCTATCAACCCGTTGTGGAGTTGAGCAACCGGGATGTGCATCATTATGAGGCGCTGGTGCGGTTGAATGGCGGCGGACCGGAAGATTCACCCTTTCGCTTTATCACCTTCGCCGAGGATGCCGGTATTATTTCGGATTTTGATCTCTCCATGTGCGGCCGGGTCATGCGGTTTCTGGACAGTGTCGAGAAACAGGGACGGGAAATTTCCGTCGCCGTCAATATTTCCGGGCGCTCACTGGAAACCCCGATCTTTCTGGACAAGTTGACTCAGTTATTGAGTCACTTCAAACCGCCACGGGATTGGTTGCAGTTCGAAGTCACGGAATCCGCCACGATCCATGACCTTGAAGGTACCCGAAACTTTCTCAATTCCTTACGGTCCCTGGGTCACAAGGTATGCCTGGACGATTTCGGCTCCGGGGCGGCGGCGTTTCAGTATCTCCGCGCCCTGGATGTGGATTGTGTCAAAATCGATGGCGTCTATGTGCAGGAGGCCCAACAATCCGCCAAAGGTAAGGCCTTCATGCGATCCATTGCCTCCCTTTGCCGGGATCTCGGCATTTCAACAGTTGGTGAGCAGGTGGAGACAGATTCTTCGGCTGAATTTCTGCGTGAAATTGGCGTCCGCTATGGCCAGGGATATCTGTTCGGAAAACCAACCAAAGATGTCACTGGTTGGCGGCCTCGGACCGCGAAATCGATCCAGGCGGCTCAATAAATAGCCTATAGGCCGATGGTTGTTCTTCTGAATGGCATCGAACAATTGACCCAAAGCAGTATTTGGTGACCATCGTCACTACCCTTTCCGCGAAATATGTTTAATTTCCAATTAACTATAAACAGACCGCCCGTTTGCGTGCTTACTAATTTGCAGTAGGCTTAGAAAACGCGGGCCGGACCTCTGTGAACGATCGTTGGGTGGATAAGGGAATGGGGCAGATGTTGGAAGGGGCGGTAGATGACGTCAGGATTTTGTGCCCGACTGGTCGTATAGATCATACTTCGGTGCAGGGATTTCAGGATGATCTTTTGCCACAATTGAATGACTGCCACGAGGACGGGGTGGCCATTGTACTGGATCTATCCAAAGTGGAATATATGAGCAGTGTCGGACTTCGAGTGCTGATGTTGGCCGCCAAACAATGCAAGGGGCAGCAAGGCAATATCGTTGTCGCTGCACTTAGTGCGCAAATGCAGGAAATTTTCCATATCAGCCGATTTGACATGGTATTTCCGGTCTATGAGGATCGCGCCGCCGCCGTAGCTGCTTTAGCCAAGAAAGATTAATGATGCCGGTTGGTTGTTTGTTGAAGGCCAGGGCGTTCCTGATTAGGAAATGCTTCGACTCATAAGAATCGAGCAATTTTTTCAATCACTTAGGATCGCCCTAAGCTATAGGGCGGTCCACGTTGGATCGGAATTGCTCTTGCCACCGGGTTCAGTCTTAAGCATGAGGTAATGGAATGATATTTCGGTTTTGGGGCACCCGAGGGTCCCTGCCAGTAGCCCTAAGCGGCCCCGGCGTTCGGGACAAGGTGCGCAGGGCCTTGCAGCAAGCGGCTGGGCGGTCATTCGCTTCCGATACGGATTTGGACCAATTTATCGACAATGAACTGGATTTTCCAACGTCCCACGGATTTGGCGGAAATTCATCCTGTGTTGAAGTGGTCGGCGGCGATAATTATGTGATCTGCGATATGGGTTCAGGCCTGAGGCAATTTGGCCAGCAGGTCATGGCGGATCTTGGACCAGGCGTGCCCCAACGCTATGACTTCTTTATGTCCCATGTGCATTGGGATCACATCATGGGATTGCCGTTTTTCGCACCAGCCTATATTCCCGGCAACGAAATCCATATCCACGGCTGTCACGATGTGATGGAAGAAGCCTTTCGCCGCCAGCAATCGGATCCTTGTTTCCCGGTTCATTGGGACCAGATGGGGGCAAATATCATTCTTGATGTAATCCAGCCGGACAAGACCTATCAATTCGGTGGCTTTGATGTCAGGGCGGCGAAGCAAAACCATGCCGGAGACAGCTACGGCTACCGGTTCACGCGCGGGGGAAAAAGTGCGGTCTATTCGACCGATGGCGAACACACCCAAGCCTCAGAGGTGGAGACGAAGCGCTTTATTGATTTCCTATCGGGTGCGGATCTACTGATTTTTGATGCCATGTATTCCATGGCGGACATGGTCTCGGTCAAACAGGATTGGGGCCATTCTTCAAATATCGTCGGGGTGGACATGTGCCATCGCGCAGGCGTCGCCCATTATTGCATGTTTCATCATGAGCCTATTTATGACGATTATGCTTTGCAGAAAATTCTGGACGAAACCAGGCGCTACGAGGAAATAATGAACCGCGGCCCGGCATTAAAGGTTTCCATGGCCTACGACGGCCTGGAAATCGAACTTTAATTCGCGTCCCGGATCCCGCATCCCGGATGCCAGACCCCGCGCCCCGCGCCCCACACCCCAGGCCGAAGAATATTCCTTCCGGTGGGCGAGTGAACGGGGAGTGGACCGCACAGCGATGGCCGGCCTTGATATTATTGCTGTTGTTTCTGCCCCAGCCATGGTTGCTGCCCAGCCTTTGGCCCGGAATAAGCAACAGTGTCTTTGATAGTTATCAGCGTATCTCGCCCCGAAAGATTGAGCGCCTGCCCGTTGCCATTGTGGATATTGACGAGGCCAGCCTAAAGGCCATCGGCCAATGGCCCTGGCCGCGCACGGAATTGGCCCGGCTGGTAGAAGGCGTTGCGGCTGCCGGGGCCTTGGCGGTAGGCCTGGATATTCTGATGCCCGAGGCTGATCGTTTCAACCCGGCCCAATTGGTTGCCCGTTACCCAAATTTGGAACCGACCGTACGCGACCATTTGACTTCCCTTCCGGGCAACGACGACCTTTTTGCCATGACATTGTTTCCCTTGCCTGTCGTGATTGGTCAGGCAGGTTTGAACGATACGGACGCCTCGGCTTTGGGTTCGCCACCTCCCGCTCTGACGACGGTCAAGCTGAAGGGACGCCCGCCGCACGACAAATTACTGGGCTTCACCCGGCATCTGGGCAATGTGCCGACGATCGAAGCGGCGGGCCAGGGGCATGGTTTTCTGAATAGCCAGCCTGGACCCAACGGTATCGTTCGGTCGGTGCCCGCGGTCGTTCAGGTTGCGGGCGGGATCTACCCAACCTTGTCCACAGAAGTGCTACGCTTGGCTTTGGGGCAAAAGCATGTAATTCTGGAGGCGAATGATAATGGCGCGGTGGGGCTGCATATTGGACGTTCCTATTTGCCTCTTGATCCCGACGGTACCGTGCGCTTGCATTTTTCTCATGCAGATTCCCGTCGTCGTGTTTCTGCTTTGGATTTGCTCCAGGGAAAATTGGACAAGAACATCTTTGCCGATCAAGTGGTCCTGATCGGGGCCACTGCCCTGGGTCTGCGCGATGCGCCGCCGACGCCGTTATCCTTTCGCATGGACGGCATAGAAATTCAGGCCCAAATGATCGAAACCCAGCTAGCTGGGACCCGGCTGATGCGCCCATCCTGGATGTCAGGTGTTGAGGCGGTGTTGTTGCTGTTGTTGGGTGGCATGCTGGTTCTGGCCGGCCGGGATGCCCCTCCGTGGCGTTTGGCGATTTTATTTCTTGTCCCCGGTGCTGTCGCGCTTGTCCTTGGCGTGACCATGTTTATCCAAGGTCGATTGCTGTTGGACCCTACATCAGGGTTGCTGGGCAGTGGCCTGATATGTGCCTTTCTTTTGACCACGGGCTATGCCCAGGCCAATCGGCGCAAACGGGCCCTGGATGAAGCCCTTGCCCTTGCCCGCTTGGAGACAGCCCGCATGGCGGGTGAATTGGGTGCTGCGCGGGAAATACAGCTAGGGATATTGCCCGACCCGAAGGCCATAGCCGGGCAGCCTGATAGTTTGGATTTTCATGCATTGTTGGAACCGGCACGGGAAGTGGGCGGCGATCTTTATGATGCCTTCATGGTCGATGAGACGCGTTTCTTCTTTTTAATTGGGGATGTATCAGGCAAAGGCGTTGGTGCCTCGTTATTCATGGCGTTGAGCAAAGCCCTGTGCAAAAGCGCGGCCCTGCGCGGCGACGTTAACCTGGGCAACGTTGCCAGCAGCGAGATTGCCCGGGAAAATCCCGCCGTGATGTTCGTAACGGCCGTGGCCGGGTTATTAGATACCGCGACAGGTATTTTGCAATTTTGCAATGCCGGCCATGACGCGCCGATCTTGCTTGGATCGGATAACGTAGTGCGAAACTTGCACTCCAAGGGAGGCCCACCTTTCTGCGTGCTGGAAGGCTTTCCCTATCCGGTTGAGGAGGTGCAACTGTCGCCAGGTGATGCCGTGGTGCTGTTTACTGATGGAGTGTCAGAGGCCCAGGGCTCGGACACCATGCAATTCGGGATGGATCGCATTCATGAACACTTGGTTCAATGCAATCCCGATCTGGATGCGGAAGCAATTTGCACTGGACTACAGAGTGCGGTGAATGATTTTATCAGGGGTGCGCCTGCCTATGACGATGTCGCCATAATGGCCCTGCGCTGGGTGCGGGCGTCTTAAAGGCTAACGAACAATAATCTCGACCCGGCGATTGCGGGGTTCGGCGGTTTCATCTGCTGTCTTGATCAACAATTCACGCTCCCCCCGGCCGGCTGCCCAGACAAAGGATGCTTTCAGGCCGCGTTCCATCAACATTTCGCGAACCTTTTGGGCCCGTTTCATGGCCAGTTGGTCGTTGTCTTTCTTAAGGCCAATGGTATCCGTATGGCCGGTCACCAAAACTTCGACCGCTTGACGGCCAGCGACTTCGTCAAATAAGGCCACCAGAACTTTCTGACTTTCGGCCTTAACCCGCGTACTGGCCATTTCAAAATACAGAATGAAATGCTTCGATTGTGCCGGCAGGGTTTCCAGGGTTGCAGCAAAATCTTTATCCAGATCCTGTTGGCTGGCCGTCATGGTCTGTATGGAACCGGCACCGTCGATGCGGGTCATCTGATTGACCTTGTTCATGACAATGCCTTTATCGGATCCATCCTGGTTCAAAAGCGCCAGGGCACCGACCTTACCGTCGTCGTCGCGTAATAGCACCAGAGTTTCATTGGCACCGCAGGCGGATAACACCAGAACCATGGATAGCAGCAACGGCACAATGCATAGACGTGATTTCATTTTATATTACCGGACCCTATGGCGCGACTTTGACGAGGAATTTGGTGCCCCGTACACCCAAGACGGAGGACGGCGTGCGGACACGCATGGCATCGGGGCGATGTTTTGCAATATTGCCTGACACCACGGCCAGGGTACCTTGATCCACTTTGGTGACGAATTCGCCTTCGTGCGTGGTGGCATTAAATTTAAAAGTCGTCAGCTCGATCCGGCTGTTGGGCCCGGCGGCAAAGCGGCTGTCGTCGGTGAACGTGATGCCCAGGCGGCCATCTTTGCCGGTAATAATGACGTCTGCCGCTTCGACCAATAGGCCAACTTTGGCGGGGATTAATTCGCCCTTGCGTTCCAGTGATGCCTGGCCAAAGCTCAACTTAATCTGACCTATTTCCGCCCAAGCAGTAGATGCCGTGGCGGGCAGTAGGAATAGCAGAATTGCCAATATCCAACGCATTAAAACGTCTCCCATTAATCGCAGTCGTAGGGTCGCGAACTGCGCGCCTCTTGTCAATTACCGTCTTGTCGCCGATAGGGACCAAATCATCGCGACCAACCAGCCGACACCGGTCCAGCCTAATGAAAATACCAGAATGGTAATGGGCCAGCGCCGGGGATGATTGCGCAGAAAGGCGACTATAGCAGGGGTAAACAATAATAAGGTTAAGGCAAAGGAATAGCCTGATGCCCAATCCAGCCCGTCTTTAAAGACAGCTTCCATTCGCCTATTCCAATACGTACCTTCAAGACGTGATCAGGCCACCATCCACATTATAGCATTGCCCGGTGATATTTCTGGCCCCGGGGGATGCCAAAAAAACCGCCATGGCCGCAATATCCGATGGTTCGTTGATACGGCCCAGGGGGATGGGACGTGCGGCGCGGGCCTCGGAATCCGCTTTGCTGATGCCTTTTGTTTCTTCCAGAGTTGTGAAGACCTGTTCCAACAGCGGCGTGCGGGTGACGCCGGGGCAGATCGAATTAACCGTGATATTATGCCGCGCCAATTGTTGGGCCGCAGTTTTGGTCAAGGCGATGACCGCGCCTTTTGATGCGGCATAGGCAGCGTTGGAAGTGCCGGCATAGCCGCGCCCGGCGATAGAGGCCATGTTGATGATCCGCCCGCCTGTCGTGCCGCTCGCCATGTCGCCTGACGTGCTATCGCCCTCGTTCTGCTCGATCATTCGCCGTGCCGCCCCTTGCAGGCAAAAGAACACGCCTTTTGAATTGACCCGGTGAATGCGATCCCAATCTGCCTCGGTCAGATCCATAATATCGGCCTTGCGGGTGACGCCGGCGTTGTTGACGATCACGTCCAGGCGACCAAAGCGGTCAATCGCGGCATCCAACATCGTCTCAATCCCATCGATATCGCCCACATCGGCCATCACAGCCAGGCTTTCCGCGCCGATTTGGGCAGCGTTATTCGCGGTGCGTTGTGCGGCGTCCAAATCAATATCTGCACAAACCACGTGGGCCTTCGCCTCTGCCATAGCTTGGGCAATACCCGCGCCGATGCCGTTGCCCGCACCGGTGATCACAACGACCTGATCTTTGAGGCTCATGGGATTTCTCCTGCTTTCCATTTCTTTGAACACAGAGTAGCGGTGAATAGTTCCAATGGCTATGATTGCGGACCGTTTTCGCAGGGACGATTTATGGAACGAGCAGAAGCTTCAGCACAGACCGGTCCGCCGCCGACGCCCGTAAAGATTTATCCGTCGAAGGCCAAGTTGGGGATATTGATCGTGCCGTGCCTGTTTGGCGTCGGTATGGCTTTGCAAACAGACGGCGCATCGGAATTTGTCTTGGCGGAGATGAGCTGGACCAATATTGCCGCAGTCGTCATCTCCCTGTTCGTCGCGGGCCTGATTGTCCAGATGGCATTTGATCGAAAGCCTGTTTTGGTGTTCGACGAAAAAGGTATCTATTGTCAACGCCCGCCCTTGGGCCTGATGCCATGGGCGGCAGTGATCGGCATGGGGGCGGCGAACGCAACCCTGGTCCGCAGGGTATTAATGGTTGCGGTAGATCCCAGCCAACTGAATGAAGAGGCGCGCACCTATATCTCCAACTCTATGGGTATGTTGACCATGGTCTCGCCGCAACTGCGGAAATTCAAAGACCAGTCGGATGGTTATCCGTCTGTCCATATCCCTATTTCCCAACTATCCATGCCCGTGCGAAAAATTGAAAGCCTGGCGCAGGAATTCGTGCTCTATTATGTCGCCAAGGAAGAATGATCGCGGTCGAACAACGGCTGGAAGCGGTAATGAAGGGGAGAGAAATGCAATACGACTATATCATTGTGGGTGGAGGGTCCGCCGGTTCCGTACTGGCCAACCGGCTATCCGCACGTAGCGCCAATAAGGTACTGCTGTGCGAAGCGGGGCAGGACACACCGCATGGCAAGGTGCCGGAAGAGATCCTGGATAGCTATCCGGGCACAGCTTATCTGGACAAGCGATTTATCTGGAATGACTTAAAGGTCACGACGGAGGTCATCTCCCACAACAACCCGGATGTGGATCGCCCGCCCCTGCGCAAGTATGAGCAAGCCAGAGTGTTGGGTGGTGGCTCCTCCATCAACGGTCAAATGGCCAACCGCGGCGCGCCGACGGATTTCAATGAAT
>Ga0233439_10002048_pt1 | contig 23581 bp, 20 predicted proteins | sample SI_123_September_6_FD_182713 | JGI IMG/M metagenome (GOLD analysis project Ga0233439, IMG submission 182713) | Seawater microbial communities from Saanich Inlet, British Columbia, Canada - SI_123_September2016_100_MG | ecosystem: Environmental > Aquatic > Marine > Inlet | place: Canada: British... | reverse complement strand
AGGGAGTATGAGGGAACCTAAAGGTTCCCTCAGTATTTCATTATTTGGTTGATTAATTTCTCTCGGTATTCTTCTTTTTCTTTCTTTTGTAAAATGGAAATGGCTTTTGTGGTTCTATGATTTTCTTCATCTAGTAATTTATTCACTTGTTTATACATCATTACATATATACTGTACAGATCCCATGTATCATAGTTCTGGTCTAGTAATGCGTCTATGAACTCACTATTTGTTATGTTTTCCAATTGTTTTGTTCTATACTTTTTTCCATTGTACTGCTCGACTTGAGCTTTCATTTTACTGAGACATTGTGTCTCCTTTTTTTGCATATAGCTATCACCTTTGTCTTTTCGTATAGAATCATATATTGGATTTGTATGATATACATTGTGTATTGTTTCCTTAATTTCATCCCATTTGACCTTCTTTTTTTCGTACTCGGGTATATTGACAATCTTTCCTATACATATAACATCTATTGGCGATGATGGATACTTCTCTGAATAAATTTCAAATGCATTCTTTATTTCTTCTTTTGTCGACAAATCATGTACGCAATAGGATAATCCGAAATCAATTAAGATGGGACACTGTAGTAGATCACTGTACATGATATTGTTTTGTTTGATATCATTATGTACTATGCCTATTTTACTATTGGCCATTTGTTTTACTGCTACTTCCAAATGGGCTTGGTAACTCTGTAGATGACTTAATGTTGTACTGGGTAAGTTTTCTTCGATCATTTCGATTTGCTCCCCTAATGTTCGTGTTCCTACATAGGGTATTTTGGAGACAACGATTTGACGGTCTTTGTTTCTCTCCAATACTTCACATTTGTTGATTTCCTTTTGACTAATCGCTGATACTACCAATGGTGATACATTCTGACTTGGTGCATAATATCGACGATAATGCGGTATGGTTCGTAGTTTTTCTCCTAAATATGGTTCTTTTTCAGTTGCCTTTTTGGCTACTTGAATCTTGTTAATATATTCTGGTTGTAAATGCCCTTCCGGTGTTACCGCCGGACTATATACACATCCATATGCTCCTTCTGCTATCTTTTTGGGTGCTTTACTTCTTTTCATTTCTTGTGTTTTGGTTTTGGTTGTTTTTGTTTTTGATTTTCGATTTTCGATTTGATCTAGATTTAGATTAGTAGAGAGAAAGTTTATTGATTGGATGGATTGATATATTATTGATAGATATTTACTATTTGTTATCCTTTTTGTGATCCTTTTTTGTTTTTTTTAGAAATACTCTGTATAGATAAAAACGAATATGTTCTGTAATTATCGTACTTTGTTTGGTGAAGTCAATACTGGTTTGCATTCGTACAGACTGTTTGATATTGCAGTAGTAGATGTTATCATGACTATTTTTATTGCCTGGATTATTCACTATTTTATTTTGATGGGAAAATATTCTTTTTGGCTCGTATTAGCGGTTTTATTTCTTTTTGGAATACTTGTGCATCGAATATTTTGTGTTCGTACTACTGTAGATAAATGGTTGTTTGGTTAGTTTTTATTTGCGTCTTTGAAATAATAATATACCTTCTGTGCGTAGGTTTGGTTATCTTGGGTTGTGTTATCTTGGGTTTTATCTTCTAATGACCATGCTGTAATTCTAGGTCTATCTTTTCTAATATCTGAATTATTTTCTTGTATAGTACTCATATCTGTTTTTATAATAGTTGTAGTAGGACGTCCATCATCTGCATATTTTATACCCCATGAATTCTTGTATGTTAGTGTGTATGAATCTGAGTTAGTACTTGGTTCTATTTTTTCTATTGCTACCGCATGACCGGTAGGAGTGGTTGTGGTTGTAGGAGTGGTTGTAGGAGTGGTTGTAGGAGTGGTTTTTATTCTACTTGTCATATTAGATGAAAATCCAAATATGCCAAATAATTTGTTATTCTTTTCTTTTTTATCATTAATAAAATTATCTATGGATTGTGCTTGTTTTTCTATTTCTTTTTCTTTTTCATCATTTTCTGAGAACTTTTTTTCATTCAAAGAATTATAATCCCAATGTTTTATTACTTTGTCGTCTGGGATGAATTTCATAAGTTCTTCATATTTGGTGATTTGGTGATATATCGTATTCCGGAATTCCCTACTGGAAGCGAGTTCATGTAGAGAAGAAGGGTCCCTTTATATAGTACCTCAGGTCCTAACCTCAGTTGGACCTTTCGGTTTGAACAGCGTAATATAGTAGTTATGGAGAAATGAGTAGGATATCATATATTGAGTGTTTTATTGAATATATGAGATTGGAGAGAAAAGAATGACATGTGTAGTAAATATTTGGTGGGGGTCAATAGTAGTACTGTACGTTTTTTCTATGTTTGTTTTGAAGAGTAGAAAATATTGCAAGGGGGGTCCGCTTAACCCTTAGGCTCGACAATTCGCACATGGACCTTTATTTAGGTAACCAAAATATGATTACTAAGAGTTGGTAATATGTTGTAGAAACAGTTGTTCATCATTGCGATGTGAGAAGTAAAGATTGACAAGTTGTGCAGGACTCATGGAATACGGTTTATAGAGTTTTACTATATGGTTGGGAATAGATTTATGGAAGAAGGCGTTGTGCATGTCTTGTAGTACAGTATAGGAAACGTTGTTGAATTCATAGGTGAGGTCGATGCGTCCTGGTCGTATGAGTGCAGGGTCAAGTTGGTTGTAATGGTTGGAGGTGATGACGATGATTCTGCCTGGTGTTTCTCGTATTCCGTCCCATAGGTTAAGGAAGTCATCTAGGGTTACTGGATCATTGGGAGTATCAGTACGTGTGTATGTCCAGCCATCGGGTGGTTGTTGTTGTTGGTTATTGACGGTGGTGGGTGATGGTGTGACGGATGTAGGTATGATGGTGGTAAGGTTATTGTGTGATTTGGATTGTTTGTGTAGGTTGTCTCGTCTTTTGACGATCTCTCCGATGCAGTCAATGTCTTCGAAAACGATGATTTTTTTGTCGAATGTTTTACTGTTGTGTATGTTATTGCAATGGTATGTAGATTCGTAGAAGAGACGGTTGAGTTGTTGTTTGGTTCGAACAAGTTTTAGGGGCAGTACGATAATATGTCGTTTGGTTTTATTGGCGAGTGCTTTGATGAAAGATGTTTTACCGGTGCCGGGATTTCCATGTAGTCCAATACCAAGGTTGTAGGGAATGCCTTTTTGGTCGTACCATTCTTTGTTGTTGAGGAAGAAATCGACTTTTTGTATGATGTCTGTTTTGTGTTCTAGAAAAAGGTTATCAAATGTTCGATTGGATGTGAATACTTGTTCGTCCCATAAATCATATTTGGATTCACCTTCTTTGATATCGGTTTTCATGGCGGTATATATAAACTGTTTGGTTTTACGGTCGTCGTGTAATTTTTTTCGGTAATTGGTGGTAATATCGTCGATATAATCAGTAAGATGATGGATGTTGTATTTGTAGGAATAGATTTGGATTGTAATGTTTTCGACTTTGGTGGTTGGTTTGTTACTGGATCCTTCGTGTGTGTCAGTATCGTAGTCAATGTGGAAGAAAATATCAGAGTCTATGGTGAATCGTTGGTTTTGACATACGATGTATTGATCGTTGCATTTATTGTCGTTGTTTGAATTATTGGAGTAGAGTTCTTTCATTTCGTGTATGGATTGGTTTGTATTGGTTATGATGTACTGTAGAACAGAGTTGAATCGGTCACTATAGATGGAAGATACGTAGAATTCACCGTAAGTGGATGGTATTGTACAGTTTTTTCCTGATATGATTATTTTACTAGGTCTGTAGAAGTAGTATAGTAGAGAGAAATAGGTTGATTGTTTCTGTTGTTTATCGAAAAGGTGGTTTAAATAGTTGGCTAATCTTGCGAATGCAGTAAAGACTACAGTAGTTAAGATGGCGTCTAAAAATGGGTTATTTGTTTTCAACTGATTGAATACGAGCATTTTCATGGTATGCTGAAAGGAATGAAAAGTGGATTCCATAATATAGAGTATAGGTTGAATAGTAGAATAAGAAGTGTTTATTAGCGTTTTTGGTATTATATATCCTGTTACCGAGGTGTTTGGACTATAGGACAGCCCGCCCGCGAAGCGGGTGGGCTGAAAGGTCGGGCGTAAGCCCGACCAATCCTTTGGGTTTTTCTCTCGATCTTCTATATATCCAGAAATGAGTAGGATATCAGTAAATGAGTTATGTTTCGAATCTGCAAAAAATCTGGATTCTGGAGTCTGGAATATTGCTTTAAGTTATTAATCTGCACCATCCTCTACGGAAGCGGTGATACTAAACCATTATACTACTTGATTGAGTATAATAGATTAGATCTATTGATTGCAGTAAAAATTAAGAATATAATTCGAGAGAAATTAATAGTATTTTACTGGGGTATTGGACTTTAGGACAGCCCACCCGCGAAGCGGGTGGGCTGAAAGGTCGGGCGTATGCCCGACCAATCCTTTGGTTTTTCTCTCGGTATCAGATTTTTCTTTTATACCACATTTCTTCATAATTATTCATATGTTGATATAAAGGAGTTTGTTTTATCTCTTCTTCCGTCATATGTATTACGTTATTCTCATTTTGTTTTTGTGGTGGTTTTTGTTTATTCTCTCTCGAAAAACAATATTTTCCTTCTATACAGTTTTGACAATGGGAAGATAAATGTGGTCGACGCTCATTAATACGTCTATGTTTCAATACTTTCTGTATATGTCGTAGTGGTTTATTGGTATTGTAATATATTATTTTAGGAAAACATTTCGTCTTATTGCATGCTTTACATAGTTGATAACTATTGTTGTCATAATTACCACTATACCATTTGCGACCACATGGATTACAAGCATACTCCCCGATTTTACCTTTGTTCATGTTTGCTATACAGAAGATTTTTTGTAATGTATTTATATGATTTTTTGTAATGTATTTATATGATTTTTCAATAAAGAGACTCTATTGATTGCAGTAAAAAATAAGAATATACATAGTGATCTTAATTGAGAGAAAACTATACTATTTTACTGGGGGTTTGGACACTAGGACAGCCCGCGGGCGGGCTGAAAGGTCGGGCGTATGCCCGACCAATCCTTTGGTTTTTCTCTCGATGTTCTTCTATATATCCAGAAATGAGTAGCATATCAATAAATGAGTTATGTTTCGAACCTGCAAAAAATCTGGATTCTGGAGTCTGAATATTGTTTTAAGTTATTAATCTGTGCCTTCCTCTACGGAAGCGGCGATACTAAACCATTATACTACTTGATTGAGTATAATAGATTAGATCTATTGATTGCAGTAAAAAATAAGAATATATATGATGACCTTAATTGAGAGAAAACTATTCTGTTTTACTGGGGGTTTGGACACTAGGACAGCCCGCGGGCGGGCTGAAAGGTCGGGCGTATGCCCGACCAATCCTTTGGTTTTTCTCTCGATGTTCTTCTATATATCCAGAAATGAGTAGCATATCAATAAATGAGTTATGTTTCGAACCTGCAAAAAATCTGGATTCTGGAGTCTGAATATTGTTTTAAGTTATTAATCTGTGCCTTCCTCTACGGAAGCGGCGATACTAAACCATTATACTACTTGATTGAGTATAATAGATTAGATCTATTGATTGCAGTAAAAAATAAGAATATACATAGTGATCTTAATTGAGAGAAAACTATTCTGTTTTACTGGGGGGGTTGGACTCTAAGATGGACCACAATGGTTGGAAACAAAATACTTTTCATCTATACGTTCTTTTGTTTTTTCATTTAATACCATTGGTCCAAGATCTAATGTTCCAAATATATAATCGTACAGTAGATCACCGAACCCCAAGTTTTTGGACTTAAATATATGATGTTTGTAATGATGATAAAAAAGGGTCCTTAATATTGGTATTTTTTCTTGTTTTTCTCTCGATAAATGATGACATAATCCATGGAAAATTAAAAAAGTAGAACCAATGATTATGAAACTCAGTAGATGAGTTATTATGTTTTTGTAGAAGATGAATATATGGACTACATATAGAATAAATGCTATATAATAGATTCCTATAAATTCTGATTCTATTGTTGGACTACCGTACCATGTTATTTCACTTGGTATATTATGATGCATCCTATGTTCGTTTGATAACTTGCGCGGACAATCTTTATTATGAACTATGGTATGCAGTCCGTATTGTACTCCATGTGCTAATAAATAGTGGTATAAAAGTGTTGTTATCATTGTTACTTTTTACTGGACTTTTATTTTTATATTTATTAGATGATGGCTTTTCAACTATTTTACCGAGGGGTTGGACTCTAGAACAGCCCGCGAAGCGGGCTGAAAGGTCGGGCGTATGCCCGACCAATCCTTTGGCTTTTTCTCTCAATCTTCTTTATCCAGAAATGAGTGGGATATCAATAAATGAGTTATGTTTCGATCCTGTAAAAAATCTGGATTCTGGAGTCTTGCTATTTCAACAAACTAGAAAAATACATTCTTCAACTATCCAAACCATTATATTACTTGATTTAGTATAATGATTGGATACATTGATTGCAGTAAAAAATAAGAATATACACGATGATCTTATGTGAGAGAAAACTATACTATTTTACTGTGGTTTTAGGACTCTAGGACAGCCCGCTTCGCGGGCTGAAAGCTCGGGCATACGCCCGAGCAATCCTTTGGCTTTTTCTCTCAATCTTCTTTATCCAGAAATGAGTAGCATATCAATAAATGAGTTTTATAATTATTACAATCCTTTGCTTTGGTACTTTGTAGTTGATCTAATTGTTAAATCCTGTAGAAAATATATTGTTACAAAAGATGATTGGAGAGAAATATATGATCCTTGATTTTTAAATCCTTGAATTATGATCTTTTGTAGTTGATCTAATTGTTAAATCCTGTAGAAAATATATTGTTACAAAAGATGATTGGAGAGAAATATATGATCCTTGATTTTTAAATCCTTGAATTATGATCCTTGTTTCGGATCCTTGAATTATGATCCTTGTTTCGGATCCTTGATTTATGATCTTTTGTAGTTGATCTAATTGTTAAATCCTGTAGAAAATATATTGTTACAAAAGATGATTGGAGAGAAATATATGATCCTTGATTTTTAAATCCTTGAATTATGATCCTTGAATTATGATCCTTGTTTCGGATCCTTGATTTATGATCCTTAATTATGATCCTTAATATAGGTCCTTAATATAGGTCCTTTATATTTTTATATTATTTATTATACCAGTAAAAAATATTATTTATACCGCCTCATGTGGGGATTGAGGGATATATTCCTCCTTAAGGCTCGCTTCGCTCGCCCCACGTGGAACGGAGGGGAGTAGGGGGAACCTTTAGGTTCCCCTCCCTCCCTATACGGACCTTTTTACTCATCGTTTCTTCATTCTCAAACACATACACTCTTATCTCTTTTTCACTTCCGATTTCTTCCTCTCCCTTTTCCATTTCTGTTATCCATCCCAATCTTGAGACATACATCACATCCTTTTTTTCTGTCTTACTTATTATTTCTCCGACATACGTCCTTGACATCACTTCCGGGCTTTTTGTCACTTTGTTTAAGATTCTTACTTCTCTTACCACTGACATCTCTTTTATTAGTCTTTGACTTCGCTTTTTCATTCCTTCCTCTTTTGTCTCATTCTCATAATATTCTAACACTTCTTCCTTTTCTCTACTTGGGATAATGTGATGGATTACCCATCCTATCTGATTAAGCAAATCTATAATTCTACGTATCGGACTAGTACTATGAGTATATTCCTTTAATTCTAACATTTGATGCTCTAATTTTTCACCATACTTCTCGGCAGATTCTAATGTAATATATTTACCATGTAACCCTTGTTCTATAATCATTCGAATACGATCACTAGCTTTGATCTTCTTTTTTTCTTCTGTACAACCCGTAATCTCGACTGTACCACAATCATCTCCATCATTTCGCGTTTTTACTACACGAAATATACCGAATTTCTCATATTTCATATGTTTTGCTAAATACTGATTCATTTGAATCATCCAGTACGCAACCACATCATTACTATCTTCAACTGTATTATCTAATATTTTTGTAATTTGTTTTAAGTCTTTATATGGTTGGTATTTTAATAATTTCTTTTCTTCATAATCAAAATTGTGGGACACTTTGATTCGACATTGATTATACGATGGTTTCAATCCATCCAAATGTTGAATATATACACCACGTCTAGGGTGCTCTACCACTGTAAATTCCATTACAAATCCTAATCTCACATGATCTTGATCTAAACTACACAATTGTTCCCCTATTATTGTTGGTAACATAGGACGTTTCATATCTGGAAAGTAAATAGTAGATGAACGAGTACCCACCACATCCCATAAATTCATGATATGCAACCAACACCATACATTCGCAATATATACACTTACCATGTACTCCGTTATTTCTCCTTTTTCTTTTATCTGAATTGATAACGCATCATCCCTTTCCGTAGTACCCTTGGGATCTATGGTAAAAATATCCTTACGATCTTCATAATTCATAAAATGCCCATATTTTTCAGGATTGTTTATAATTGTGTTCATAGTAGAATCTATGCTATTTGTTCGCATAAATTCTTTTGTTCTCGCAATCGCTGGAGTAATTGAATCATGGATGTTTTTACAGTACAATCTATACTCACTATACGCTGTCAAATCATAAGTATCGCCAATATTCTGTGATATAATCCCACATGGATGTTTGTCATTCCAATTTTGAAAATAAAAGGTAATATACTTGTTTTTGAAATTTTTTTGGAAACCCATCGGCATATCATATGGAATTAAAAAGTACGGCAATCTACTATCATATGGTCTGCATTTATAATATAACCGCTTCTTGTTATCAGTACGACCATATGTACGATTGTTTTCTAATAATAAGACTCCGGGTATATTCTTACAAGAACGGACTGGAGATTCGGTTACCTTACATATTTGTTTGTCAATGACTTCATCGTTATTCGTTGTAGTGAATTCATCACCATCAAATAACTTCAATTGAATGGGGGTAGCAACTGTACTTGAATCTGTATTTTCAGATGTTTCAAATATTTTAGTTTCATCTTGCACATCCGTATATTTCCACGATTTGTAATCTCTCGATTCGATTTTGCATTTATACATCATTGTTTTTTTCTCTCGGTTTGTATTAATAGTAAAAATATATTATAAACTATATTCGGTTATAAAATATTTTATATTAACTCATAAATAATCAATTTTAGTGAAGAATATAAACATAAATTTTGGGTTTAATATAACCCACTGTACAGTAGAATAATATGACCAACTCTTTATTATTGAAAAAGAAAGCCAAAATGATGGCGAGTACAAATGTAAATCTCTCCAATACCCCCTTTCTTGTTATTGTAGAATCCCCGTCTAAGTGTCCTAAAATCGAAAAATTTCTCGGTTTTCAATACAAATGTATTGCTTCTAAAGGACATATTCGTGAATTGGTAAAAGTCGGAACTTTAAAACAACATTATGATCCTACCTATGAAATCATATCTGAAAAAAGGTCCCATGTAGAATGGATGAAATCTATTATTTCACAATTCTCTCCAACTAATGTTTTCCTAGGTACTGATGATGACCGCGAAGGCGAAGCAATCGCCTGGCATATCTGTAAAGTATGCAATCTAAATGTTGAAACCACAAAACGTATATTATTTAATGAAATTACAAAACCTGCCCTCGTTAAAGCTGTACAAACACCTACTTACACTCGTATGAATATTGTACATGCTCAACAAGCTCGACAAGTCCTAGATCGTATGATTGGCTTTAAAATCAGCCCTTATTTATCGAAGTTTGTTCCCCATGATAGTCAGAAATATTTATCAGCCGGTCGGTGTCAAACACCGACATTGAGATTAATATATGACAAATTCAATTCGAGCCATGATAAGGAAACTTCAGTACAATACAAGGTCCGTGGTATATTTTTTCCGGATCCTTCTTCTCTCCAATTCAATTTGTCTAAACCTTTTTCAAATGAAAATACAATTGTTGAATTTTTAGAAGATTCAAAGAAATTTTCTCATATTTTCCATGTTCAAAAAACTGTAGAAAAAAATAGTATCTCGCCTAAACCTTTTAATACATCGAATCTATTGCAACATGCATCATCTAATTTAGGAATAAGTCCAAAGAAAGTGATGGATTGTTGTCAAACCCTTTACCAAGACGGTTATATTACTTATATGAGAACAGACAGTAAAAAATACTCGATGGAATTTTTGAAAAACCAAATGAATGATTTCATTGGTGATGAATATGGTTCGGATTATTTAGGCGATTTTAATACAATATCTATTCAAGACAATCAAAACCCACATGAAGCCATCCGTGTTACGAATTTAAAAACACATTCTGTAGAATATGATGATAACAAGGTTATTGCTGTTTATCGTGTAATATGGAAACGGACAGTAGAGAGTTGTATGTCAGTTTATCAGTACAAAGAACACAAATTTACGATTGACGCTCCTCATGATTTATTATACAATACATCCGTAGAAGAGGGTGTATTTTTAGGATGGAAACGAGTCAATACAACAATTAACCAGCATAATGATCAACTAACTGAGCTACATCGGAAGATGAATATGTGGAAGCGTTATGACAATAAACATATACAATATGAAAAAATCGAAAGTACATTGAGCGTTACCAATCAAGAAACTCATTATCAAGAGTCTGGACTAGTCCAAGCATTGGAAAAACTCGGTATTGGACGTCCATCTACATATTCTATGCTAGTCGATGTAATACAACAACGCGCTTATGTTAAAAAAGAAGACATAGAAGGTATCGAATACAAATTCAATGAATATACTTTAGTACAACATGATGACAAATTAAGAATAAAACCCGTAGAAAAAACTTTTGGGTCATCGAAAAATCAATTGTGTATTAAACCGATTGGTATTCAAAGTATTGATTTCTTGTACCAACACTTTCCATCGTTATTCGATTATGAATACACAAAACATATGGAAAATCAATTGGATGAGTTAATCAATAATATTGATTTAGAATGGTACAAAGTATGCGAAGAATGTGAAAAAACTATTAAGAAAAGTATTGCTCCTATACAACAAAAAATGAAACAAGCATATTCATTAGACGATACTCATGAATTGATTTTTGGGAAAAATGGCGCTGTTATTCGCGTTAAAGATACGAAGACATACAAATCTGTAAAAAAAGATGTGATGTTGGATTTTGAAAAATTGGAAAATGGTAGCATGACCTATAATGATTTAGTGGAATTACCAGAGGGATCTTTAGGAAAATATGACAACGAAGACATATTTGTAAAAAAAGGTCCATATGGTGCATATGTACAATGGGGTGAAAAAAGAGAAAATATCGAGAAACTAATACGTAAAGTGAAGATTCCCCTGGCTTCCATTACTTTAGATATAATTGCGCCATTTTTAGATGACTGTAAAAATAAATTACCTCCTTCTGTTTTACGTATTTTACACGAAAATATGTCGGTCCGTAAAGGGAAAAATCGCGCTAGTAATTATATTTTTTACAAAACAGAATCCATGAATAAACCTTCCTTTATTAATATTCGTAAATGTCCGTTGAATGTGATAACCGATGACCCTGAGCTAATTATAAAATGGGCAATGGAAACATTAAACAAATAAGAACAGTTGATAAAAATGACATGTAAGTCTATAGTAAATGTATGGCTCAAAATACCGTAGATTGGTCTGATACAATTTTTGATATAAACAAATGGGAAGAAATCGGAGATACTACTGAAAGTAGAGAGGTCATGAAGGTTGTTTATTATATTATGAGTATAATTCTGTACATTATCAGTTTCAAGTATTTATTCGAAAATAAAAACACAGAATACTCGGCATATATATTCCTTTTTATTTTAAATAGTATTTCCCCTTTTTTGTGGATCGAAGACTTTAGGAGAATTCTAAATGGGTTGAATATTAATCCACTAAAAAATCCAAATAAAAACCTTTTGATGACGTTGAAATCATTTTCAATGGGTATCAGTAGCATATTTGTATTTATCAGTTTTCTTTTAGTGATTACTACCAATGAAAGAATCCGTAAAATGAAGATGAAAATGGAAGGCGAAGGTAATAATATTAGTGATTTGGATGTTAAGTTTATTGATTATAAAGAGTACAAAGACAAGGTTATATTGATTTCTTTTGTATCCATTATTGTGATTATTTGGGCTATGATAGGAGAGACATTTAGTAGTAGCAATACTATGTTCTCGAGTTTTAATAAAGATGAGTTTTTCGAAAAAATACCGCTTGCTGAATCTGGCTTTACGAAAATTATCAAATGGTTATTGGATCAACCATATGCAATAATACAAAACATAGAACAATATATTCACAACTTTTCTAGTAAAATAAAATTAGAACCCATGATAAAAATGGTGGCGACTTATTGTGTCACTTTTATTGTTACATTTTTCGGCTTATTTGTACGAATACCAAAACGTCCTGAAGAAATAAAAAATAAAATGGATCGATTCAAGGTTATTAATATGTCAAATATTTTTACTCCTGTATTTTATCGTAGATTTGAACAATATAAACATTTATCATTATTTACATGGGGTACCATTATTAGTTTATTTATAGGGTGGTTCTTTTACTATTGGAGAGCGTCAATATTACCTTTAACAAGTTTTTGGAAAAATTGTACTATTGGTATTTATGGTATATTGGTTGTAGGTGTTTTTGCTGGTCTTTTTGGCGGTGGAGCAAAACTTGGAGTTCAAGAAACCAAGGTATTGGTTATGAGTGTATTGGCGTTTATGATGGCTGTTCTTGGTACTCCTGTAGTAACCGGGTTATTCTCTATATTGAATAAAGTAAGCTATGGATTGATTGGTCTTATATGGAATAAATTATTAACCTTTGGAAATAGTACAGATAATTCAACACCAAGTTTCGGTCTATCGATTCTCTCATTTATTGCAATATTTTTCGGTGTTATGATTAGTTCTACCACAAAAATTGTTACAAACCCACTGGATAGAAAACTGAAAACGAATAAAATAGGAAGACCCACTAATACAGTAACAAATACTGATATAAGATGGATAGATCACCCTAAATCAATGAGACTATTTATGGTAGTACTAGTTTGCATGTTAATATCCCTTGTACTTGCATTGTCTATGAACTACAAGATTTTTACTCATATTTATACACTAATCAAATCACTACTAGAAATGACAGTAGTATATATTGCACCATTTGGAATCATTGCGATTGCAATCATGAACTTTGTATTTTCAAAAAAGAACCATGATAAAATATTGAATCGAATTCCAACAGATACAAAATTGCGGTAAATACACTTAAATATTTCCTTTCTTCATTGTAAAATGAAATATTATGAATCCAATTTTGATGAATATGTCCAGAGCGTACATAAATACAATTTACATCCAGAATTGGATGAAATTCTAAATAAATTACCTTCTAAAATCAAAGATCTACCTAATATGATTTTTTATGGACCATCTGGTGTTGGAAAATACAGCCAATGCTTACGAACATTATACAATTATAGTCCATCTAGATTTAAATACGATCGAAAAGTTTCAATCGGAAACGACAAAGGAGAAAAAAAAACAAAAACAGCTGTAAAAGATGTTAATAAAACAAACAATTCATCGAGTACATCCAATAAAAAAGCATCGTCTTCTACAACCTACAGTACAAGTAACAGTAGTAGTGCAAGCAAAAAAGTCGATAACAGTTACCGTATTAGTGACATACATTATGAAGTAGATATGGCGACCCTTGGTTGTAATGCGAAATCGAACTGGCATGAAATCTTTTTCCAGATTATCGATATTATATCAGTAAAACCAGAAAAGTCCGGTATTATTGTATGCAAGAATTTCCACATGATTTACAACGAACTCCTAGACATTTTCAATAGTTATGTTTGTCATCCTTTTTACAATATAGATGTACGGTTTGTTATTATTACGGAACATTTGAGTTTTATACCAAGTTCAGTGGTCGACAACTTTTTAGTACTACCAGTAAAACGACCTACCAAGGAAAACTTGATTGAATTTGTAAAATTGCAAAATAAAACTATTTTCGGACAAAATAATAATTTCATAATGACATCGGTTGAGAAAGATCAATTATCATCTACATTAGATCGAATCCAATGCAATTCAATCATTAATTTGAAAGAGTTACAAATTATGAAAACCTTACCTTGTGAAAAACTTCCAACCGATGTATTTAATGTCATAACTGATAGCATTATCCGTAAAATCATAAACCCGAAAGAAATAAAAATACAAGAATTTCGAAACGAACTGTATGACTTGCTTATTTATAATATTGAAATTACCGAAGTCTTACTGTACATAATACAGTTTTTGTTGGAAAATAAATTTATTAATACTGCACAAAGCAGTGGAATATTAAGCGAATGCTACATTTTCTTGAAATACTACAATAATAATTATCGACCAATTTATCATTTGGAAAATATTATTTATTTTATTATTTCGAAAATTCATTTCAATACAACTTGTTTATAAAGACTATAATATCACCCCCCTCTTTTTTCTATGAACTACAAAAAGGCGTGTGAAATACTCGAATTGGACCCCGTTGCAGATAAGTCAAACAAATGCGCCATTAAAAAGAAATATCATATTTTAGCACTCCGGTATCATCCTGATAAAAACAAAGAACCAAATGCGAATGAACGTTTTTTAGAAATACACGAAGCATACCAATTTTTGATGGAAAATGAAAATTACGACTCAACTATACCAACATATGAAGCAATTGTCCGTTTTTTTACTGGTAGTTTAAGTCCGGAAGTACAACAAGAGTATTTACAAGTAACTTTAGAGAAAGTAGTATCAATTTGCGAAAAACAAGCGATTCATATGATCGAAACCGTACCATATGATAAGTTTAAGCAAATATATAACATTCTCACTAGATATAAACATATATTTCCATTGTCGCAAGAATTCCACCAGGCTATGGAAAAAAAGGCAATTTACTGGTTTTCTCAGGGTTCTTTGAAAAAAAAACGTAATACCGAAGATAATGAATCCAATAATGATTTTGAATACAATTACGACATGAGTAGTTCCAAAAGGTCATCAAATAATTCAGTTTCTACAGAAGAATATTATCAAGATTACAACTTCGAAATGACCGAATCCGAATTCGATTTGTGTGACAATGAAACAATGATTTTACGTCCAGTTTTAGATGATGTTATTGTAGATAATGTGTATAAATGTGTATATGCAGATGTAGAACAGTCTATGAAATTAGCCAAACCTTTATATATACCATTATGGCACCATGAATTGACCTATGACAAAACGGATGACACCGAATTAACTGTAAAGATTATTCCGAAACTTCCTTCTACCAATTATTGGATTGATGATGAAAATAATTTGCATCAACGGATTGAATATACTTTATGTGAATTATGGGATTACGTCGCAGAAGAAAAATATTTAGAAATCTTTTTCGGAAAAAAGCGATTCATATTTTATCCTCAAGATCTACAATTAATGATGCATCAAACATGGACATGGCGAAATCAGGGAATATCCAAAATAAATATGACCAATATTTACGACGTTTCTTTACGGGCTGATGTAGTCCTGCACATTCATATTACCGGAATTTTATAAATCATTATTATATACAATGTTTTATCCAAAAATAAAAAAATTATTTCAAGATGCTCGTATAAAGGAGGAATGCACTATCCAAGAATTACTCGAACATTTCGGTGAAAGTACCATTATTATAGGTATTCTTTTTGTTACTATTATTACGAGTCTTCCTTTACCTCCATGGGGCGGAGGATTTGAATCAATACCTAGTGGAATTTTATGTATATTTTTCTCTTTCCAAGGGTTAATCAATCGCGAATATTTATATTTACCGGAATTCGTGTCTAATTATACAATCAATGTGAAAACAATAAGTGAAAGTGAATACATTGACAAAACGTTTGATTTCATTGACCGTTATATAGTAGAGAGAAACCTATATGTATTCAATGGTTTTACCAAGGTATTGTTTTATTATTTGGTTATTTTGAACTCTTTGCTTATGATAATACCAATTGTATTTACGAATGTGTTACCATCACTATGTATAACTATAATGTCACTATTATGGTTACTAGGAGATGGTCTATATTTCATACTTTCTCTCGGTCTATCTGTTTTCGTTTTTCTTTTTTATCTTTCAATTGGAATGGTTTTTTCCAAATGGTTATATCGAAATCGTAATTATTGGTCATTCGGTCTATTTGGAAAAAAATAAAGTATCAGCTATTATAAATATTATTTCTACTGTAGAAAAAATATTGGGCTTTTGAAAAGGTTAGTCATTATTTAAGCTTAGCACTTTCTATGAACAATACTAGGACCACATTCTTCATAGTCTTCTCGTGTTATCCATTTATCTTGGAATGTATTGAGAGAAGTTAATATAGATCCTCCAATCCATACACTATATTTTCTCTCGGGTGGTGCTACAACACGAACATTTGTATTTGGCGGGCACATTGTTTTCAACTCTTTTGTCAATCTTTCGCTTAATCCAGGATACATTGTTGTACCACCTGATAGTACAATATTGGAGAACAAATCTTTACGCAAATCAATATCACATTTCATAATCGTATCGTACAAATAGGTATCAATTCCTTTGCTTTCTTTACCAATAAGAGTAGGATTAAACAATACCTCGGGACAACGGAACCGCTCATGTCCTACAGTTACTATATTTCTATCCGGTAATTCATACTGCTTTTCGACTTCTGCGCTTACTGCCGCTTTCTCCATTTCTTTGTTGTAATCTAATGCTACATAACATAAATTTTCTTTCATATCACGTACAATTTCTCGTTCTGCAGTAGAAGTGAATGAATAACCGCGTTCCATTAAGATTTTCATCATATATTCGGTTAAATCACGTCCTGCTAAATCCAATCTGTAAATAGCGTGAGGAAGTGAATACCCGTCGTATATGGGTACAGTATGAGTAACTCCGTCACCAGAATCCATGACTACACCAGTAGTACGTCCGGCTGCGTATAAAGACAAGACTGCTTGAATACTAACATACATAGATGGTACGTTGAATGTTTCAAACATAATTTGTAACATACGCTCACGGTTTGATTTTGGGTTCATCGGTGCTTCTGTTAACATCACCGGATGTTCTTCGGGATTTACCCGTAACTCATTGTAAAAAGTGTGGTGCCATATTTTTTCCATGTCGTCCCAATTTGTCACAATACCATGTTCGATTGGGTACTTGATACTTAAGACACCTCTTTTGACCTGGGCTTCGTCACCAATATATGGTCCATTCTCTTCAACACCGACCATACCAATATCGTGTTTTGCATGACCAATTATTGATGGGAAAACCGCTCGGGGAGCATCATCGCCAGAAAATCCGGCTTTACACATTCCTGATCCATTATCAATGACCAAAGGCATATAATCTTCTAGAAAATCCATTGTAAAATGTGTATAAAATGAACGGACAAATTGCTAAAGTAAATAGAACACATTTGGGGGAACATTTAGGTTCCCCCATATCCCCTCCTAAGGGAACCTAAAGGTTCCCCCATACCCCCTCCTAAGGGAACCTAAAGGTTCCCCCATACCCCCTCCGTTCCACTTTATGCTTTTTGTACAGGATAAAAACATACATATAGATTGAACCAATTCACCTCGCTTCACTCGGTGAAAGGTCGGGCTTTAGCCCGACCAATCGGTTACACCCAAGGATCAGTCTAATGTTTTTCCCATTCTTTCATTCCGCCAGGATAAATCTCTACATTAACGAACCCCTTTTTCATCAATTCATAAGTAGCTAAATGTGACGCATTGCATTTGGAATGTGCGCAATACGATACAATTGGTACTTCGGCTAAACCAATTGCCCCTTTTTTCACTTGTTTCCATAATTTAGGATAATTTCTCTCGATTACCTCTTTCATCCATTGTTCTAATTGTTTCACCGACATACGTTTGATTGTTTCATAATGCAAATTGTAACTATTGGGTATATGCTCTTTAGCATAATATTCTGCCGGTAATGTATTCAATACGACACTGTACCCAGATGACAATCTATCGGTGATTTGTTTTTTTGTTAGTTCGCAGATCATCACTTGTGTATAAAGTTTGAACTTCCATGCTTTCTTTTGAGAATCACTATAAACAAAATGCAAATGTCGATAAAAAGGTTCGGCTTTTGTTTTACGGTTCATAGTGGTTTTGTAAGGCTGAGGACACTGTAGATAAACAATGGCTATACCATCACCGTTAATGCTTGCAACACCATGATTGGTAAAATCCCCATATGCTTGTATCGCGTCTTGTATTTTTAAATTGCTTTCCTGTGTTGATTTTGGATTAGCCGCCCAATATAGTATTTTTTGCCCAGCATGTTGTTTTCCTAAAGTAAGTGTGATTTTCTGGTTCTAACTCGGGGCTTTACGAATGCGAAAATCCGTTGTTTTAGATACAAATTCCTGTACAAAATCCTGTTCTTGTAACCAAAGGGGGCGTTTATGTACAGAAGCCAATACAGGGTGTTCATAATCAATAGTATAGCACGTTGCACAAATGCTTTTCATGTTATATTAATATATAGTAGAATTATATACTTGTGTAGTTGTATCTAGTACATTCTTTATATTTAGACAACCATACTATTATTTATATATTATGCCTTCTGTTAGTAGTGATGACAATAAGATTATAGTAGATAAGAATGGGGTTATTTTTAGCAAAAGTAACGATTTTATACCAGTGATTCGTGCATTGGATACCAAACACGATTTTGAAGATTATTATAATGTAAAAAATATTTATTCCCATTATTTTAGCAATCCTGATATCATGGTAAATAAAATAAGTAAAGTCAAATTAGAAAAGTCTATTAGTACAGGAGCCAATTCATTGCATCCCATTGTTGATTTCAAAACAAATGTAGAATCCAATCAAGATTGGAAAATAACTACTAGTAAAAATGAGACAAATTTGGATTATACTGTAAAAATGCCTAATATTATTGGTCCAGTAAAAATAACCGACATTTATGAAAATTCAAGCCTAAACGATTTTTACAATTTATTACCAGTAGAAAGAGATGTGTTGATTTATTTACAAGGAAAAAAAGCTGACTTTTATGAAAATCCAAAAGGAATCAATGCTTTACAAAAATTAATGGGTGTTACAAACAACGGTCCGACATTTGTCTCCAAGGATACATTCCCTTTTAGTACAGACAAAGTGAAAAAAATATTCAATGTGGCGGCAAATAGTAATTTTAAATGCTATACAACAGAAATAATGGACCCAGCAACCGAATCTAAAGATATACTAAAAAACTCTGAGTCTATTAACTTCAAATTAGTATTTTGTTATTTAAATAATGAACCAATTTACATAAATATCACAAAAGAAAAGTCTGAAAAAATTTCTATTACATTCTCTCGAGGTGATAATAATAACAAAAGTAATACATTTGATATGAATAGCAAAATTAAAACTCCTTCTATTTTGGACGTTGTCATACAAATATACATATATAAAAATAAACTTATGAAAACTATGGGTGCTAAAATATTAAAAGCTTTAAAAAAAACAGGAGCGAATGAAAGTACAAAAAATATGCAAGATAATTATTTTAATCCTATTGTGAATTGTATTCAAGTCCTGTACGAAGAGCCATTAATTATGGGTGAAAAAGAAGTAATCACCATTGCATCCAAAACGATTGGAGATCAAATGTACTTGTTTGATGCAGTAGGATATGAACATAAAAATAGAACTGAGTTAAATAACATTAACGGTACATTTGTAGTGTCTATTGATACATTTTTGAATGACTACATTAAACATACGAAATCCTGCAATTCATTTCAAGCAAGTAAATTTGGTAAAAAAATACCACGCACGCCGAGTAATTATGAAGTATGTATTTATTTAAAACCCCTTCCTGAAAAAGCAAGGAAAAAAATTGAACAAGAACAAGAAAAGGCTAACGAGTCATTGAATAATAACATTGAAAAAAAGAAAACGGAAATTAAAGCTGGAGAACTGAAAGAACTAAGTGATTCTTACAATAATTTTCTACAAAAAGCGGTTACTATTTATGCGAAGATATTTGAAGAATTTACACCAGTTGGTAATGGTCGTATTGTCAAAGAATTTACAAACAAAGAACTTGATGGTGGGAATATTTCATCTACAAAAGTGTCTGAAATGTACTATACTGCTTGTTATACATTGCAAAATATTATACAATTTTACTATTTATTAAATGCAACCAATCAAAAATACAACGATTTAATAAAACCAAGTACAGGAAACCAAAATACACAAGATTTGAAAAATTTGTACAATGGATTAAATCATTGTACTGCTGTATTTAACGATGCAAAAAAATTCATTGAAGATATGAAATTAAACGAAGACCCCACTAAATTGAAATCCACGTTGATTGATAAATTGGAAAATGATGAATTAGTTGATAAATTGAAATTATCTACACCAGGTTTAGAATCGGTTCGAATGAGTTTAGACAAAAACGCCTTGTATGTTGCGAAACTGTACAAAATCAAAATACCATCTACTGTGCCCGTTAATAATTGTTTTACAAAGGTACAAAAGTACATCGTTGGGTATTTTAATCAATACAAAGACTTGACTAATAGAAAGGTTTCCGGTGGTGGAAACGATAAAGTAGATATAAAAAGTACAATTGAAGATGATATTAAATTTATATTAGAAAACGGAGAAGATACTGATATGATAGCGGAATTATTCGACCTTTTACATTATTTCCATTATAGAGACATATATGAACAAACCAATACTGATGAAAATGATAACTATTTTGAAGATATATCTACTGTAATTCTTAAATCAATTAAAATAGAAAATATCCATTCATCTCATGTTAATTTTATTACAAATATGAAAAACATCATAAATAAGAGTTATTCTTTATTCAAATCACAAAATAGTAATATAAATAAAACTAAAACTAAAATTAAAACTAAAAGTAGTACCAGAAATTTCAATTTACAAAATGATATACAATTTGAAAACATGGATCATCAATTGAATCCTACGACTAGTCAAATAAATAGTATTAAAAGAAAAAAAGATAGTAAAAAAACAAGAAAACGTAGGCGCAGTGGCAGTGCAACAAAAAACGATTCTATATCTAACGACGACAACTACTATGATAATGAAGATTTCTATAATACAAATAGAACTCGAAAAAATAGGAAAAAAATGAATTCAAATAAACTAAAACGTAGTCAATCTATTCCCAATATGAATTCAAATAAACTAAAACGTAGTCAATCTATTCCTAATAAATTTTCAAGAAAAAATTTAAAAGCAATCAGATCACAAAGAAATACCTTTAAAAAATCAAGAGCTATTGGAAACCGTTAAAAATATATTGTACAACTATTACAATACATTTTTCTCTCGGTTTAGTATAAAAGATTTACTAATACTAATCATATTAATGAGTCTCCCACAAAGACCAGTACAAACAAATACAAATAATGATGTTCTTAATGCACGAAGTGCAATGCCTAATAAGTCAATTAACAGCATAAACGAAAATTCTTTTTCAATGAGTCGTGTTTTGTATTCCAACACGATCAATACATTGAATCAACAAACTCAAAATGATATACAGTACAAAAAGTATTATGGAGAGAAAAACCGAGATGCATCTTCTATCATTGACCGAAAGAAGTATTTAGCACAAGGTTCGAAGAATCACCAAGAAGTTCCTATTTCTTTTCAAGGAAAAAGTTCAAATACTGAATCGAGACAAGCTTTATCTAGAGTACGAAACGGAGGGTCAATTGTACCTGCAAAGAAAACCGGTAGAATTGCCTTATTTTAAGGGTTTTTCGTTTTACGTTACTGTTTTCGATTTTTACGCGTTTTCTTACAATCACGATAAGGAGCACATGAACTTCTCATTGTAAAACCTTTTATTTTCTTCATACATTGTTTCCGAGAGAACTTTCGTGGTAATGAAAATATGCGTCCATCTTTTTTACGAATACAAGTTTTTGCATTTGTTTTCGTTTTTACACAACAATTTACAACCATTTTTATTATCTGCTTTATATTATATAATACGATGCAAAAATATTTAGCAGAATTTTTGGGTACATTATTTTTCGTGTATGTCATACTAGCTACCAATAATCCATTGGCGATTGGTTTAACACTTACCTTGGTAATCTTTTTACTACAAAAGATTTCAGGTGGTCATGTCAATCCAGCAGTAACAATTGCAATGATATCTAATGGAAAACTTAGTACAAACGACTTGATTCCTTACATCATAGCACAAGTGTTCGGTGGTCTTGCTGCTTTAGAAATATACAAAAAATGGAAACTATAAATACATATAATCACAAGTTGATTCATAAATAAAATCCATTATAATAATATACATCAATACGTATTATTATAATGTCAGGACCTTTGAAAATTTTAGGAGGATTTGATAAACTTGGTAGTGCGTCAAAATCCAAATCGAAGACAAAAAAAAGAAGACCTAAAAAACAAAAACAATTAGTAGGCGGTAAAAAATGTACTAAAAGAAGGTATGTGACGAGAAGTGGTAAGAAAAAATAAACAACATACCAACTAATAGTTTCGAATAATCATTATTTGCAACTATAGGTTCTTATTTATAAATACTGTTTTCCCTTATCACGTAATAATCGGAAAATAGCGTATAATCCAATGACTGATAAACTTCCTAAATACAATTGGATTTTAAAAGGGAGTTTTCCTTTAAAAGTATCATCTGCGTAAATATCAGTAGGATATGTCTGTGTTATTTTGCCTACATGCGGGAGTTGTTCGCTTTTATTTTCTCTCAAAAAAATATAATATTCTTTATTTTCTTTACTAAATACTCCGAAATTCATAAATCTATATAATGTCAATAGTATTATTTTTTTAACTCTATTTATTTTACGAAAATAAAATTCAAATAACCATCTACAACTGAATTTCCGTATTCGAAACGTTCCAATTGCTTTGGTCGGAAAATGAAATACATTCCCGCACTATGATAGGTATAGTATTTTTCCGAATGTCTTATTTCGCGTATAAATAAGTTATCAATGTAAGCATAGACATTATTACTATTATTCTGGATCATTTGTTTCTTAACTTCTTCCTTTTTCTCCAAAAGACGATTCATTCTCTCTAAATCTCCAGGTTTTTTACTAGGAAGACTTTCAATTGAATTATGGCGTTCCCATTGGAACATGATATACCGTATTTCATTTTTCACGTCTTTGTACTTCATAATTAACTCTTTTTTATGATGTTCAATCTTTTTAATAAAAGAAAAAATATTAATATGTGAAATAATAGGATTCATTAATTGGACTTCGTACGGTATAATAACAT
>Ga0233439_10002047_pt1 | contig 23599 bp, 19 predicted proteins | sample SI_123_September_6_FD_182713 | JGI IMG/M metagenome (GOLD analysis project Ga0233439, IMG submission 182713) | Seawater microbial communities from Saanich Inlet, British Columbia, Canada - SI_123_September2016_100_MG | ecosystem: Environmental > Aquatic > Marine > Inlet | place: Canada: British... | reverse complement strand
TGGGGTGAAGGGTTGCCGTCGCGAGTGTTCATCTAGTATTGGCCCGTAGTTGTTGCCAGGCGTTGTTACTCGACTTGCGTGGTGCGACTGGAGAAAAATTCCAGAATAGAGCCATCTTCCATCGTTGTCAGATAGAGCTGGCCTGCTGTTTCGCTGGCCCAGTTGCCACGGCCCCTATTGCAATCAGCGCGAATAGCGACGCTACCATCTTTATGGAACTCCAGCGTGTATAAACCGGGAGCGCGTGGCTGGTCTGTTGAACCATCCATTGATTGGATTTTCGTCAGTTTCCAAAGTATGCCGGTGAGTACGGGCTTCTCTTTAGTAGTGTCGGACCTTTGTGTTGCGCTGCATGCCGTTAGCAATAAGCACAGGGTAATAGTAAGTAGTGAGCGCATCTTGAATCCGTGTTGGGTCAGTCAGGATACCAGTTTATTCCCTGCAACGGATTAGGCGCCGTGGTGTGATTAATCGGTTTGTTGGCGGATTTGGATGGCTGGAATGAGGAAAAGCGGGGCACTGAAGTGAAATAGCCTCAGTGTCCCTGCAGGCTATTCGGCCATTAATTTTTTGGCTTGTTCCATCTTCATTTCTGCATCTTCATCTGATTTCGTCATTGCTTTCTCAAGTTCGGCGACTGCACTTTTGGCATCATCTATTGTGCTGCCCATCATTATAACCGTATCTGCCATGGTGGCATCGCCTGCCTCCGTTTCTGCAGGCATCGCTTCACCGCTGGTTTCTATTGCGCTGCTGGTGTCTTCTGCTGCATTTTCCGTTGCATTGTCTTTTTCGCAGGCAGCCAGCACGAGAACGGCTGCCAATACCAATAAATATTTCATCATCGCTCTTCTTTTCCGGTGGGTGCGGCATTGTAACCTACTTGTTTCTTATGCGTGGTGCACGCTCGGACGTGATGTGTGAGCCGCGCTGAAGCATCAGCAAACATGGTCCGGGGTATTTTAAGCAGGCTTATAGAAGATCCCGGCTTCAATCCCTGGGTACCCAGGTCGGTGTTGGGCTAATTTGAGGGGCCCAGGGAGAAATCCCAGCAATAGGTGGCGGCAGTGAGCAGGTATCTGGGTTTAACGCTGGGGCTCCATGAATCGTCTCCACCGACACCCATATGAAACCCATCTATATGAATAAACAGTCCGTCCTCCGGAATTAATTCGTGCTCGTGCTGTGCGGCCATCAATTGTTTCACGCTGTATTGGCTTACACCGAGTGAAAACTCCCCCTGTATCAGAATGCGGCCAATTTGTGCTTTGCTGACGTCGCACCTGAGGCCGTTTTCCGAGGGGAATATATAGGGGGTGTGCATATCTGGGGTCGATTGAGTCCATTGACCGAAAACTGCACTGTGTTTCCTGTCAGGATAATTTTCATGCGGCCCGCGGCCAAACCAGGATACCTGACCAGGGTCTTGTGACAGGCGAAGGGCAGCGCCTACTCTTGGGAGAGGCGGTGCAGATTCGCTGACTTCAACACGGATAGTGATCGCAACCGTGCCGTCCACGCTAAACACATAATGCCAGGTAGAACTCACCATCAACCGGTTGTTGTCAAAGTAGCCGTGTCGGGCGGTGAGACGCTTGCAGGACTCGTCCAATGAGATGTCCAGACAACGATGCTCCCAATCGAATAATCCCGCTGCCTGCCACTTCGACAACCAGGAATTGGGAGAGGGATGATCAACCTGGCTGCTGCATATATCGTTGTCGAGAGGTGCCCTCGCGAAGCTGTCACTCATTGGTAATTGAAGCTGCTCCGTTCCTTCGAGTGACCAGTTGGTTAGTTGGCCGCTATTTTTGTTTATAGCGAAGGTCGAAGGGCCACATCGCACAAGGTACTCATCTGGTTCATTGTGAATCTCTGCGTGAATCTCTGCAGTTGTTGTATCTTTTTCCGCCCCATCCCTGAAGTTCTTTTCTGAAAGTTCTTTGACGACAAACTGCTGGCGCGCGATCTCGTGGTTTTTACCGGCGAAATGGCTGTCCACATTTTGCTGAACCCAGACGTCCAGGTAAATAGTGTTTGGATTGTCACAGGCTGGCTCGCACAGAGTGAGTTGAACTGAAGCACCTGCATCGAGCGCCAGCTTGGTATCTCCGGCGGCAAGCGTTGAATCCCCCGCCCACAATCGCCAGTATAGTTGTTCATTGTCCGTGGTCCGGAAAAGATGCTCACTGGTGATCGAAAGGATGAGGACTGGTTCACGCGAAATTGAAAACTGGAAGGGTTGTTGCATTCGCTTTGCTTCAAGCAAAGCTGGATGAATAGACCTGTCAGGAAAAACCAGGCCATTAATACAGAACTGGCGATCGTTGATCTTGTCGCCAAAATCTCCGCCATACGCCCAGAACATCTTTCCATCTTCAGTTCTCGATTCCAGGCCCTGGTCTACCCAGTCCCAGATAAAGCCGCCCTGTAGTCGCGGATAAGCCCGGAACGCATCCCAATAGTCACTGAAATTACCCAGGCTGTTACCCATCGCGTGCGCATACTCACAAAGTATGATTGGCCGGTCTTCATTTGGTTGTTTCGACCACTTTTTGATGCCGAACTTGGGATGCTCGAATGGTGCTTCCATATCGCTATCGGTTCGCGCGTACATCGGGCAGATAATATCGGTTGCATCAGTGTCCGATCCGCCACCCTCATATTGTACTGGCCGTCCTGGATCCGTTTTCTTCACCCACCGGTACATGGCATCGTGATTTCGGCCATAACCGGATTCATTCCCCAGAGACCAGATGATGATGCATGGGTGATTGAAGTCACGATTGACCATACGTGTGACCCTTTCCAGGAATGCGCCTGCCCACGCAGGGTCATCTGACAAACGATTCATTGGGCTAAGCCCGTGAGTTTCGATATTGGCTTCGTCAACAACGTAAAGCCCAAGCCTGTCACATAAATCGTAAAAGCCCGGTTGGTGTGGGTAGTGGGAACAACGAACAGCGTTGAAGTTATGCTGTTTCATGAGGCGCAGATCTCTTTCGACCAGTTCGAGACTTTCCGTGTGACCAGTTTTTGGATCATGTTCATGCTTGTTCACACCCCGGATCAGGAGTGGTTTCCCATTAAGGCAGAGCTGTCCTCCAGTGATTTCGACTTTTCTGAAACCAACATAGTAGCCCTCGACCTCGAGGGGAGTGCCGTCCTGATCCAGCAACAACACCAGAATCCGATATAAATTGGGTGCCTCTGCACTCCAGTGGTCAGGTGATGGTACGTTAAGCACGGTGTCCAGTCGGTCCCGATAGCGACCCATTTCATCTATCAGGGCCGTGCCCAGACCTTTCGTTATCTCCTTAATCAGTTCGTTGGATGAATTGAATATTTTGACCTGGACCTCGCACCCTCTTGCGTTCTGCGTAATGACTTTCGTTGCCAGTAATCCATGCTCGTTGCTGTCGTCCAGTGTGGCGCTCAGCTTTACGTCAATTATTCTCTGCCCGGGTTTCCGAAGCAGCCTGACGGATCGAAATATTCCTGAAAGATTCCACATGTCCTGGTCTTCAAGGTAACTGCCATCACACAGGCGGAGTACCATGACGGCAATAGTGTTTTCCCCTGACTGAAGATATGTAGACAGGTCAAATTCAGCTGCGAGTCTGCTGTCCTGTGAATATCCGACAAACTGGTTGTTACACCAGAGATAAAAAGCGCTATCAACACCATCGAAGCAGATGCGAGTTTGTTCGTCCGGGGGCCAGTGACCAGGTAAATCAAAGCTCGTCAGGTAACAGCCCGTTGGATTGGCTTCGGGGACGCGGGGAGGGTCCACCGGGAATGGGAATTTGACGTTGGTGTAGATCGGTTTGTCGAACCCCTGTGTCTGCCAGTTACCGGGGACCTGGATATCTGAAGAATCAATGAGTTCTGTTGGCCAGGAGTCCGGGACCATCAGAGGGTTATCGAACAGACGGAATTGCCAGGTACCGTCCAGACTCAGTTCGCTGGTACTTTCTCCGTTTCCCAGTGCCGATTGCTCATCTCGCCAACTGTGCAGTGGGCTATGAGACGGCAGGCGGTTCAGAGAGGTCACTTCCTGTGTCTGCCAGAATTTTGTATAAAGGAAGTTCATCTGTTGAAACTGGCGGCCTTTTGATCTCGTAGAGTTGAACAGAAAGTAGTCGTTGGCTATGCCATAAGCCTACACTAACGGGCTCAATTACTGGACTTAATATGATTACACAACCAGAAGTACCCTTTAGCCTCAAAGACATAACAGTGGATTGGTTTACGATGGCGTTGCGTGAGAGCGGCGTTATTAAGGATGAGGAGGTCGTCAGTTTTACGCATAAGGTTATCGGCGAAGAAGCCGGGTTTAACGGCGAGGTTGCCATATTCAAGCTGGAGTATTCTGGCCAGAGTAGCAGTGCGCCGAACTCGATGGTCCTTAAAATCCCTACCGCGTTGAAAAACCGTACGCTTGGTCAAACCATGGGCCTGTACGAGAAAGAAATCAGGTTCTATAGAAACCTCGAATCTTCGGTCAATATCCGAACTCCTTGCCACTACTACAGTGCACTGGATATTGCGGATGATCCAGATGTTGTCCTGGAGAGGCTGACGGGTCTCAACAAACTGCCCATGTGGTTGATCGCCATTCTGTCCGTCATTGCCAGCTGGGTCATCAGCTTTACGCCTAGACGCTATGCGTTGCTAATTGAAGACCTGAGCGGCTACCGGTTAGGCGATCAGGCGGCGGGTTGCTCTGAAGAAGATACGAAACATGTTCTGACTGCCATGGCAAAACTTCACGGTCAGTACTGGAGCAGCAAAGAACTTGCGGGCATGAGTTGGATCGCGCCGGTGGCAGCTACCAGTAAGATTATTCAAATGATGTATTTGCAAAATGTAGGGAAGTTCATCTCGGCAAATAAAGACACATTATCGGAACGTCAGCTGCAGTTGACGCAATGGTTTAAGGATAATGGAGAGGCGCTGACAGAAAAACTGGGGGAGGAATCACCGACGCTGCTGCACGGCGACTTTCGGTTGGATAATATCTGCTTCGATGATGCGAAAGGCGAAATAATATTGTTCGATTGGCAGACAATGTCGAGCGGGCCCAGCGGGCTGGATATGGCTTACTTTTTGAGCGCTGCATTACCGGTTGGAACCGGTGAGGAAAAGATAAACGAGCTGATCAACATCTATCATGAGGCGTTAAAGATGGCGGGCGTAGAGGTTTCGGCAGCCAGACTCCGGTGGCAGTATGAGATGGGTATGCTGGCAACGCTACAGAGGATTATACCTGCTGCTCACACGGCGCAGCTTGATCTGGGTTCCGATCGAGGACCCCAGATGATGCAGGCCTGGCTTGACAAGATATTCGATAAGGTCAAGCACGTGCAGTTTGAAACGATCCTTGATCGTATACCCGATTAGTTCTGTTTCGGGTGGCCGTTCTTCATCGGGTACCTGATGATCTAAAGCCAGACCTCAAGATTGTTCTGCCTTCCGATTTCCCGGGACAGTTTCATCTTCAGGATGTCAGTCATTTGACAGGCATCGAGTAGTGATGTGACTTCGTCCTGTTGCTGTTTATCCAGCGATTCAAATTCATCCTGAACACGCTTTAACAGATAGAACCTGAAGGGCTGTGCCAGCGCATTGATGGTAACGCCTCTTAGTTGGAAGTTGGCCATTCCCACACCTCGTGTGCATTCTGTTCCCGGTTCCAGATTGTCCTGTTGGCTGATCCAGCTGTTGATGCAGGCGGCGGCTGCCTGGGTTTCGGGAACGAAATCTATGGCGATATGTTTCAACACATTCACCAGAGAGTCCGGAATTTCGTCAGAGGCAAGATACTGACCATCCTGAATTTCGAATTCACCAACGTCGAGTTCCGGCCTGTTCATCCGTTCGACCCACCGGAAGACATGGATTGCATGTTCCTGCATCAGGGAAAGCGGTTTGGGATCACGACCCAGGTGTGCGTACAAAGGTGCAAGCATCCCAAAGTCGGCAATGGAAGGTTTGCCTCCTAAAAGGTAAGGATGCTCCGAGAAGTGGCTATCAAGAACTTTCAGTAACTCGATGTAGAGCATTTCGATGGTGTCGAATGTGTCAGGCTCTGCGCCGAAAGCCTGCCCGGCGCCGCGCATCCGGTTCATCGCCTTAGCGGCTCTTTCCTCACGGCCAGGCCCTCGGGGCATGGCCGTCTGGAAGTGAAACCGGAGGAATTCCAGGTTTTGTTCCGGAAAGTTCCAGCGGTAGTGCATGGCGGGACGAAGCAGGCCCTCTGCACCGATAACATCGAGCAGTCTGTTGATGACTCTTTGCTTTGGTGTGCCTGGAGAAAAACCATGACCAGTTTTGGTCTCGAAGTGATCGATGATGGCAACGCCATCCCGGATAATCTCTCCATCGGGCAATTCCAGGGTAGGCATACTCTGCCTGTCGCCAGCCGCTGGTGCGACGTTCTTTATATAGTGTTCCGTAATTGGCATCGTTTCGCGATAAGGAACATGGGCTTTGATGAGATAACTTCTTGCCCTCCCCGTAAAGAGAGAGAACGGCGCGCCGTAGAGGATTGCTATAGTCAAATGGAGTCCTTCTTCTAGTTTGGCCAGTAGATGTATTCGTCGCCGTCTTCATATTCCTGGCCACCATGCTTATCAATCAGTTGGGGCGAGTTCAGGAAGCTGGGCCACAGGGGGTCAGCCTGTTCGGCGTTGTGCGCCGCCAGCAGTGCTTCGAGTTTACGGACGGTTTCCGGTTCGCTTTGCGCAAGATTGTTCCGTTCCGTTGGATCTACTGCAAGGTTGAACAACCACCGTTTATCTGGCCTGCCAGCGCGAATTAACTTCCAGCCATTGTGCAGCACAGACTGGTGATGCCCTTCTCTCCAGAAAAGGGTCTCATGAGGTTTGCTCGACGCCTCACCTCTGACATGGGGTATAAGGTCTACACCATCATACTTCACATTATCAGGCGTGGTGGCGCCAGCGGCTGCGGCAATAGTATGGAACAGGTCGATATGGTGCACGGGATCAGTGAACCTGGAATTGGGCTCGATCTTCTGCGGCCACTTCGCCATAAAAGGCACGTGCGTTCCGCCTTCAAAGTGCGTCAATTTCCACCCCCGGTAAGGTTTGTTGATGTCGGGGAGCCCGATATAACCTGCGCCCCCGTTGTCACTGGTGAAAATGATGAGGGTGTTGTCACTGAGCCCAAGCGCTTCGAGTTTATCGGTGATCATTCCCACGCTACGGTCAAGCGAATGAATCATCGACGCATAAACCCGAAGCGTGTGATCTTCTAAGTGTGAGAATTTGTCGTAATCTGCACGGGTTGCCTGCAGTGGGTTGTGAATACCCCAGTGTGCCAGGTAAAGAAAGAACGGTTGATGCTGGTTTTTCTCAATAACTTTGACGGCTTCATTGGTGTAGTAGTCGGTAAGGTAGCCGTCAGGCTGGAAGCTTTGTGAATTGTTAAACTGGCTTTCGTAAGTGGCGACTGCCCAGACCATTTCCTCTATAACATCTCCCTCGCGTTTTGCGTTGACAACATCGGGATGGTCCGGTGGCAGGTACGAAAGGCCCTTCATATACAAACTGTCATCGAATCCTTGATTTTGAGGTCCATCTGCTGCGCCGAGGTGCCATTTACCAATATGGGCGGTGTAGTAGCCAGCCTCCTTCAGCACTTCCGCGATGGTGATTTCGGAATCTGGCAGTACCAGTTCTTGCATTGGAGGAAGGGATTCTGCCATTTCGTGGTCTATCGATGCCAACAGAGCAGGCTGTTCTATGTCCTGGGTCCATTGGGCAATCGTTGCGACAGTGCTAAATACAGGGGTGAACTCGAACCCGAACCGGGTTGAGTAGCGCCCGGTGAGAATACTCGCGCGGGAAGGTGCGCAGATTGCGTTGGCGGCGTAGCCATTGTCGAATCTGGCACCTTGTTCAGCAATAGCATCGATATTGGGTGTCATCAAAGAACCATCAGCGGCGCCACCGTTATAGAGCGATATATCGTTGAATCCCATATCGTCGGCGAGGATAAGAATGATATTGGGCGGTCGTTCGTTGATAGGTGTGCTGGCTTCTGCGGGGCCGTCTGGCCAGGCAGTAGGTACATTGTCGCGGATAGGGTTTGCCATGCCTCGAATCTTCGGCACGACAGATATCAGGATATCCAGTCGATACTGCCAGGCAAGTGTGCCGGTTAGTAGTAATGTGATTGCGGCGATGCTGAGCGTCTTTTTCATGTCAGACCTGAATAGCTGTAGTTTGGAACAAAAAAAGGAAGTGTACGAAAATAATTAATGATATGCATTATAAATAATGACAGGCAATCACCCTTTCTACATAATGTGGAAAATTGAAAATGGAGCGAGGATAGATGAAAACTGTAAGGACCGATGAGACGCGGTTCGCTAATTTGCCGGGTTATCCGTTTGAGCCCAATTATATCGAGATTCCCGATGGTGAGGGTGGGGCCCTTCGCATGCATTACCTGGATGAAGGCGTCGGTGAGGTGATTCTGTGTCTGCATGGGCAGCCGTCGTGGTCATACCTCTACCGAAAAATGATTCCTATTTTCAAAGACGCGGGGTACAGGATTATTGCACCGGACATGATCGGGTTTGGTAAATCGGATAAGCCAACCGAGCGGGACAACTACACCTATGCCAATCATGTGGCCTGGGTCCTGGCGCTGATCGAAGCACTGGACCTGCAGGGCATCACATTGGTCTGCCAGGACTGGGGTGGGTTAATCGGTCTGCGGGTCGCTGCGGAAAACCCTGGCCGTTTTGCCAGAATAGTCGCTGCCAATACAGGGCTCCCGGATGCGAAGGGTGTCCCGGATGACAAAATAGGAGACGCCAGCGATCAGATGCGCGTCTACTACGAAAGCCTGCCCGTTCACGCGAATGTGCCGGAAATGTTTATGGCCATGGCGGGCGATACGTCGGGGATGGGATTTCTGCATTGGGTGAAGTTTTGCGGTGAATCAGATGGATTCTCGCCGAAGGATGTTCTGGCTATGAGTCTTGGAGACACCTTGACCGCTGAAGAGCAGGACGCCTACGGTGCACCTTTCCCAGACGAAACTTATCTGGCCGGGGGTAGGCAGTTCCCGTCGCTGGTACCGATTATTCCGGACAACCCGGCCATCGGTGCAAACCGGGCCGCATGGAAAGTGCTCGAGCAATGGGATAAACCTTTCCTGACGGCATTTTCAGATTCCGACCCTGTCACCGCCGGTGGCGAAGTCAGGTTCCAGGAATCGGTACCCGGTGCCAAAGGCCAGCCCCACATAACGATTCAAGGAGCGGGTCATTTTCTGCAGGATCAGGCCCCAGAGGAACTCGCAGCAGCGACCATTAAATTGATTGTTGGTAATCCAGCCTGATACGGTACTTAAATTTAAGAGGAGATGTCCGTGATCAACAAAATCTTAAGAGTAGTAACCGTGCTGCCGGGCATTCTATTTGTCGTGATCGGTGTTGGTTGGGTTGTTGACCCGGCTTCAGCGGCAACCGGAGTCGGCATGCCACTGCTTGAAGGCGTTGGTCGCAGCACCCAAATCGGGGATCTGGGTTCCTTCTTCCTGACAATGGGTTTGCTGATCCTGGTTGGGGTGACGACACTCGAGCGAGTCTGGTTCTACCCGCCCATGATGCTTCTTGGTCTGGCTGCCATCTTTCGTATTGTTTCCTGGCTGGTTCATGGCGCAGCGCTCGCAGGTAGCATGATAGCGGTGGAGGTTATCGTTACGGCGCTGCTATATGTGTCAACCATTCGTCTTTGTGAAAAACGCAGCGAGTGAAGCGAATCCCGACGAGATCCCTGAAATCTTCGGCTTTGGCACTACCGGCCTTTCTTTTCCTGACTTTTCTTTTCCTGGGTATGGACGCAGGGGCAGTCAAGGCGGCGCAACAGCCAAATATTATCCTGATCCTCGCCGATGACCTGGGCTTCACCGACATTGCCCCTTATGGAAGTGAGATCAGTACACCCTCACTGACTGCGTTAGCAAACGAAGGTATCCAGTTTACCAACTACCATACGGCGGCCAGTTGCGCGTCTTCAAGAGCAATGTTGTTAACGGGCGTGGACAACCACAGGGCCGGAGTGTCAAACATCCCTGAGGCAATCCCGCCGGGCCTAAGCGCCTTTGATAACTATCGGGGAGTACTCGGTAATAATGTCGTGACAGTAGCGACCCTGCTGGAAGACGCGGGATACCATACCTATATGGCGGGTAAATGGCATTTGGGAAAAGAGCGGCATCAGTTACCCAGTCGCCGGGGCTTTGAGAGGACTGTCGCAATGGCTGATACCGGCGCCGACAACTGGGAGCAAAAACCTTATATCCCAATCTATAAAAAGGCCAACTGGTTTGCAGATGGCGAGGAAATGGAGCTACCGGAAGATTTCTATTCGTCCCGGTTTCTGATCGACAAGACGATCGAGTTTATTGATTCCAACCATGAAGATGGCCAACCGTTCTTTGCCTATGTGCCTTTCCAAGCTGTGCACATACCGGTTCAGGCGCCACAGGACTTTATTGATCGGTATATGGGGGTTTATGACACTGGCTGGGAACAGCTGCGGCAAGACCGGCTGGCGAAAGCGGTTGGCCTTGGTGTCGTGGGTGAAGGGACCGAGATGGTAGACATGTCGACAACGCAGGACTGGGATGCGCTGCCCGATGACAGGAAGCGCTACGAGGCTAAACGTATGGCGGTCTATGGTGGAATGATTGAAGCGATGGATTTTCACATCGGGCGCTTGATCGAGCACCTAAAAACTACCGGCCAGTATGAAAATACGCTGCTTATTTTTACATCAGACAATGGCACCGAGGTAAGTGGCCCAACTGATCCCGGCAGGGTGCAGGCTCAGATTTTCCTTAGGAATCAAGGCTACACGTCTGAGTATGAAACGCTGGGTTTGAAAGGTAGTTTCAATTCAATTAGTCCCAGCTTTGCAAGTGCGTCTGCTTCACCGCTGGCATTCTACAAGTTCTACGCCGGGGAAGGTGGTCTGCGAGTTCCCCTGATTATTGCAGGACAATCTGTTCTGAATAAGGGTGAGCTGAATCACGCCTTATCTCATGTGACGGATATCACACCAACTATTCTGTCCCTGGCTGGTGTCAAAGCCCCGGATGGACGTTTTGGCGGACGGCCCATCGAAGCGATGATTGGTCGCGACCTGATGCCCATAATCAGAGGCGATGTTGAGCGAGTTTATGCGGAAGATGAAACCATTGGTTACGAAGTCGGCGGGAATGCAGCGCTGTTCCGCGGTGATTACAAAATTGTTATGAACCGGGCTCCGGTCGGTGACAGGCAATGGCACCTTTATAATATCGTTTCCGACCCTGGAGAGACCGAGGACCTGGCAGATGCAATGCCAGAACGTATGCAGCTCATGTTACGGGCATACGATCAGTATGTGCTGGAAAATGGTGTTTTACCGGTTCCAGTTGATTACAAGCAGGTTTCTCAGGTGGGTATCAATGGACTCCGTGAAATATATGGCAAGCAGATGTTGGTGCTCCTTGTATCCATGCTCATTCTGGTGATTTTTCTTGTGGTAGCCCGCAGTATCACCCGGCGCTGATGCCACCCCTCACAGCCCAATCTTTGAGTGCGGGTTGTCTCAGTAACATGCTGTTACAGTAAAGCGTGCTAGCTTCCTGGTTCCCCAACCCGGATCATGCGCTTACCGCGGTTCTCTCCGGCTAACAAACCAATTAAGCCGCGGGGTGCGTTTTCAAGGCCGTCGATAATATCTTCGACCACCTTCAATTCAGCCTGCTTCGCCCACATAGAAAGGTCATGGTAAGCATCGTTATCCAGGTCCCGGTAGTCAGAGACGATGAAACCTTCCATTCTTAATCGTTTGGTGACCAGCAAGCCAGGTACGCCAAACGGGCCAGCGCTGGGTTTGCCGTCATACATCGAAACGGCGCCACAACAAGAGACTCGTCCTTTCATCTTCATCGCGAACAACGCGGTTTGGAGTATGTCACCGCCGGTATTATCGAAGTAAACATCCACACCATCTGGTGCGACTGCTGCTAGCTGGTGGCGCAGTGGTGCGCTTGTGTCCTTGTAATCGATGCAGGCATCAAACCCCAGTTCATCTACAACCCACCGGCATTTTTCTGTGCCGCCAGCAATACCAATAACCTTTGCACCTTTGATGCGCCCGATCTGGCCAACGATCGAACCAACTGAACCGCCCGCGGCAGAGACGAGCAGTACTTCGCCCGCATGAATGCCGGGGACATTAATCAGGCCGTGATAGGCAGTCAATCCCGCGACACCGAGCAGAGATAAGCTGTGGCTAAGTGGCCCGTCGTGATCTTTCACGGGTGTCAACTGGTGTCCGGGTATCACGGCATATTCCTGCCAGCCGAGGTCACCTGACACGATTTGTCCAACCTTGAAACGATCAACATTTGATTCAACGACCTCTGCGATCCCTCCGCTCGACATCACCTGCCCTGAACTGAGCGCGCTTCGATAGGTTGCTCCCTGCATCCAGGCACGGTTCGCAGCGTCCTGGGAGAGGATAAGCGTCCTGACAAGCACCTCATCCTCACCGGGTGAGGCCAGTTCTATTTCATCCTGGGTGAAATGTTCTTCGGTCAATTTGCCTGTTGGGATTTCGGAGAGGAGAATTCGTCGATTTGTTGCCATGAGTCTGGGTCGCTTGAGCTTAGGGTGTGCCTAGAGTAAACCTTTTTCTAAACCAGCGAAAATATTGAAAGCGATGACCAGGGGATCTATGGCCATTCGAATAGTGTTGTGACGCATAGTGTTTCGCTGTCTATAGCCGCGCACGGTCGCTAGATGCCTTTAGGTCTGGTGCTATTTCGAACGTTTTTTCCAGAGAAGTGAATCAAATGGAATCCTGAATCCCGATAGAGTGTTGTACCCTGTGGGCTTTACGGAATTCGTTCTACGGTGTTTGAAAAAGTCAGTGTGGTTTTGCAGATGCCGGTCGCGCCAGTAATTGCCGCAGCGCTTGTCGGTGCAGGCGTGCAGGCTAACGGCAAATGCCCTTCACCGACGAAAAGACCCGATGTCTGGTCAAGGCCAATCCAGCCTGCCCCGGGGAGAAACACCTCTGCCCACGCATGAAGGTCAGTGAAGTCGCCGTCGGACCCGCAGGGACGACCGAGAGACTTGCTGTCTGAGCCTAGCTGGACCAGGTAGCCAGAGACAAATCGAGCTGCCAGCCCCAGGTGCCTGAGTACTTGTATTAATAGCCAGGCGCTGTCACGACAGGAACCCCGTTTTAGTGTGAGTGTTTCCTCACAGGACTGAATGCCTTCTTCCAGGCGGCGTTCATATTCAACGTACTGTTGAATATGCTGGTTGATCTCGATGAGGAACGGAACGACCGCCATTTTTTGGCGATCGATGCCTCTAACCCAGGCCACTAGCTGCTTTCCGCGTTCACTAACTTTCAGGTAAGGGGCCAGGTCATCTTTGAGTAACGGGTCATAGTCAAAAGGGAAAGTTTCCGCTGACTCTTCCAGAAAGAAATCGAACGGGTTGATCACTGCCAGTTCAGCGACAAGCTCGACGTGCAGTTTGAGTGACCGACTTTTTTCGGGGAATACAAACCGGGCAAGGTGGTTCCCGAAGGGATCCTGTTGCCAGTTAACGAAATGATTCTCCGGCTCTACTTTTAAAGAGTAAGACTTAATCGGTGTTCGGCAATGAGGGCCAGGGCGAAGTCTTACCACATGCGGGTGTATCGGCACAGGTCTGTCGAATTCGTACTCAGTGTTATGTCTTATCGCTACCTGAATCGCCACGCAGAGTCACTCCTGAACAACCATTGTCACGCTAGGACGAACTCTCTCTGGATGACCCGATTGCTTCAGTCTCCTTGTCCCAGGTAGCACTCCACGCGACCGGTGGTAGCTTTTTGAAGGAGTCCTTGAGTGATTGATCCCAGTTTCTTTTTAACTGCCTCAGATATTCACTGTCTTCTTCGAAACGGTAGTATTTTCCCGATGCAAGAGAGTCTCGCGGGTAGATGGACAGTTCAATAGGTGGCCCCACTGACAGATTACTGCGTATGGTGGAGTCCATCGATACCAGAGCGCACATTGCCGCAGTTTCCAGACTCACGTCAGGGGTAAGAATCCTGTCGAGTATCGGTTTGCCATACTTGCTTTCACCGATTTGCAGGTACGTTGTATCAGCGGAGGTTGAAATATAATTTCCCTGCGGGTACACCATATAGACCGCCGGTTTATGATCCAGGATCTGCCCGCCAATAAGGAAGTAGGATCGCGCATTGACGCTGGGATCTGTCTTTTCCTGTTCAGCTGTGCTGATTTCGCCGAGGTATTCGGCGACTTCCGTCATATGTTCCATGGTCAGAATATTGTGATTGCTGGACTTTTTGATGTCCTTTTTGATGTGGTTGATAACGGATTGTGAGGTTGCAAGGTTACCGGATGTCAGTACGGTAAATTGCTTCTGCCCTGGGATGCCGAACTCGTACATTTTGCTGTAGGTACTGACCATATCAACCCCCGCGTTGGTTCGGGAATCCGAAACAAATACGAGGCCAGAATCAGTTGCGATGGCGAGGCAATACGTCATTTTTTGAGTACCGGGTTGTAACAGTAAAGATGGCGCTATGTTGTGGGTTGTGGCCAAGGAGTGTCAAGCTCAATCACTTTTATAATTGGCTGCTGACAGAGACCTTTGTGAAAGCCTCACAGGTCATGTAAAACAGCAGTTCTGGGAGACAAGCGCGCAACAATGACGGGTATCGCAGGTCTCTTCGGCTATGCACAGTAGTGATGAAAAACAGTTGATTGCAGTAATTGGGTAAACTGTTGTACTTGGTTTTACGGTGGTAACAGCATGTCAGACAGTAACAATCACAGCAGGGATGGTGATGACTTATGGATGCGCACCAAGTTTGGTCCGCATTCCAGTCGGCTTACGGTAATAATGGGGCATCGTAACTTCCGGCCGTTGTTTCGGTTTGTACTCATTCTGGCTGGTCTTGTCACCAGTTACGCGGTTCTTTTCCAGCTATTGATGGCCTATGAGGGGCAACAGCATTCGATAGTGACTGGTTTTTATTGGACCTTATCGACGATGTCGACCCTGGGCTATGGTGATGTTCGATTTATCACCGACCCGGGCCGCGTGTTTTCGATTGTCGTACTGCTGTCAGGTATCGTTTTCATGTTGGTGTTGCTGCCATTTATCTTCATTGAGCTTTTTTATGAGCCCTGGATGGAAGCGCGGGCGGCCGATCTGATACCCAGAAGTGTACCGGAGGACATGAATGACCATGTGATTCTGACCTTGTACGGGCCGGTCGCATCCGTACTTATCGAGAAGCTGAAACACTTCAACTATCCGTATGTCGTTGTTCTGCCCGATGTAGAGCAGGTTGCCGAATTGGTTGAGGCTGGAATAAATTCGATGCTGGGGGATCTCAATGACCCGGAAACCTGGGAGAAAGCCAGGGTTGAACATGCCGCATTGGTTGCAACGACCCGTAACGATATCGACAATACCTCAGTGGTGTTTACGGTTCGGGGCATTACCGATAAAACGCCGGTTGTTGCTACGGCGCGGTCTGCAGACTCGGGCCAGATATTGAAACTGGCGGGCGCCAATAGGATTCTCGACCTGACTCGCCTGACCGCTGAATCCCTGGCGCGACGGGTATCGGGCGGTGCCAAGATCTCTCATGTGATAGGTAAAATCGATGATCTGTTGATCGCAGAAGTGGATTCGGGCAGGACGTCCCTGATTGGCAAGAGTTACGTTGAAGCCCAGCGGTTAACCAGTGTCAGCATTGTTGGTTTCTGGGCGCGCGGCAGCTTTGAGATTGGTCAAGCGGACAGCATGATCAGGGAAAACACGTTACTTGTCATGGCCGGCTCCCGCCAACAGCTCAAGGAGTTTGACGCTGGTTTTAAGGCCGAGGCTGTGCAACCCCACTCGAATCCCGTCATTATCATTGGTGGTGGCCGAGTCGGTCGGGCAAGTGCAGCCGCTTTGAAACGGCGTGGTGTGGAATATCGTATTGTTGAGAAGTCGGAGGAACGATTGCGTGAGCCGGAGATATACATTCATGGCTCCGCTGGTGATAAGTCTGTACTGCAACTGGCGGGTATTGAAACCGCGCCATCGGTCATCATTACGACGGCTGACGATGAAACCAATATATACCTGACCATTTTTTGTCGATTGCTTCGCCCCGATATCCAGATCATCTGTCGCACAACTTTTGAGAGAAACCTGGCAGCAATGCATCGAGCGGGTTGTGATATGGCGCTGTCTTATACCTCTCTGGGTGCGAATGCTTTGTTTAATCTTTTGCACCGGGTTGACCTGCTAATGATCGCGGAAGGGCTGGATGTGTTCAAAGTGCCGGTGCCAGAAGAGCTAATGGGTAAAACGCTTGCGGAGGCTGATCTCAGGCAACGGACAAACTGCAGCGTCATTGGCATTGACAGCCAGGATAAAACAACGACTAATCCAGGGCCCGATTACAGATTACCGGAGGAAGGTGAGATCGTGCTGATTGGGACACCCGAGAGTGAAGCGAAATTCCTTAAACGCTATCCCGGGTCCTAGACTCAGTTCGATCTGTTCGGATGCGATTGCAAAGAATCCAAAGAATCCAAAGAAACCGGAGAAATCATAAGAGTTGACGCGGAGTGCGTATCTCTGGTTTGGTAGCTATCTCAACCTGAGGGGGATTCTTATGGATCTGGAAGAACGAGTAACCCGGATTGAAGATCTGGAGTCTATCAAGCAGCTGAAAGCCCGTTACTGTGAGATTTGCGATGATGACCACAATCCTGACCTTATCACCGCGATCTTCACACCTGATGCGGTGTGGGAGGGAGAGGGAATTGGTCGAGCGCAGGGCCACGACGAGATTCGCACTCTGTTCGAAGGATTTCAGAAAGCCATTAAATTTTCGCAACACATGGTTCAAAACCCTATCATCGAGATTGATGGGCCCGCTGCATTGGGTCGATGGTATTTTTTTGGTACGTTTAAGTACTACAAAGGTGACCAGGCTCGTTGGCAAGCGGCGAGGTATCATGAGAAGTACCAGAAAATCGAAGGTGACTGGTTTATCAGTCATCTGAAGATTATGCCACCGGTCATGAGCGTAAAATACGAGCAAGGCTGGTAGGCTCTTAATATTGAAACCAACCCTCAATAGCCGAATACTGACGCTTCAGTTATCCAGGATAAAAGGATGAGTACATCAAACTGGCAACCGGCGCCGGATTTACGCCGTGAAGAAATTGGCTTTAGCTTTCGGGGTATTAAGTATCTTGGTCATATTGTCGCCCCGGATGAGTCGTTAGGTCCGAGGCCGCTGGTGCTGGTAATACATAATTACCAGGGGCTCAAATATTTTGATATTGATGTGGCGGAATATTTGGCAAGGCTGGGGTACGTCGGGCTCGCGATTGATATGTATGGCGATCTTGTTCCTGCCGATGAGAGAACCTGGCCGGCTGACGCGTCCAGGATTGAGGCATTCCAGGAGAAATGTTTTAAGGGAATGGTCGCCTGTGATCACGATTTTGAGTTCTTCCGTGCGTTACTGGGTGAATGGCTTGATCTTGGTCTGTCCCACGTGACCGTTGACTCGTCGGTATCGGCGGCGGCGATTGGTTACTGTTTTGGTGGAGTAGCGGTTCTGGAGGCAGTGAGGGGTGGGCTGGATTTTTCCGGTGTGGTGTCTTTCCACGGGTTATTGCAAACCGGAGAAGATGGCAGTCCTGCGATGTTTGGTGTAGAGAGGCCCCCGGTCAAACCCTGCGACAATGCCCATAACGTCAATACTATTGTCCTGATTGAAAACGGTAAAGATGATCATCTGGTTTCTGATGAAAGCAAACAGCGTTTTTATGAGGAAATGGATGAAGCAGGGGTTTCGTGGATATTTCACGATTATGCAAAAACGCCTCACGGGTTTGCACTACCCGAAAGCCTGGGGCCCCCCGGGCATCTGCATGAGGATGCTGATCGCCGCTCGACCATGAGCATGCTAAATTTATTCAGGGAGATCTTCCCGGGAGTTCCCCAGAACAGTGTGAGTCACAATGCAGCGGGTACCAGCATTCCAACCTGATCGAGACTAGAAAATTACCAGCAACTCACGGTAAAACGATGTTAAAAATGACCCACGCTATCTATCGGGTGTCGGATGTCGACATTGCACAGCAGTTTCTCAGGCGTGTTTTAGGGCTGTTGGTTACTGCCGATGAGCTAACGGTTACCGGTGAGAGGTTCCTCACCATGGGCTCTGAATCATTTGGTGTTGAGCTGCAGATTGTTGAGTTTGCTGCGCAAGATGAGATAGCGACGCTAAAAAAATCCGCAGGTGTTGTGGATTTTATTCTTCAGCCAGCTGATGTGGTCGCTTTCATGGCGATGGTGGAGGACGAGGGCTTAACCATTCACCGAGAGCCGATCGAGACGCCGTATGGAATCACCGCGATTTTCGAAGATCCCTTCGGGAACCTATGGGACGTTGTCCAAAGGGCAGACAGCTGATGCGTGTCGGCCATGTTAGAGTCCATTCAATAATACGGAGTCATCGCTTGATCTATAAACCTGGTTTTACCTTCCTTTTGCCTGGGCTTTTAATGCTTGTCGCCTGTACTGAACCTGTGCCTGATGTCATGGAGCCACCAACCGCAGTTAGCCCGAGTGCGAAAGAGGTCCACCAGCGCGCACTGGTGCTTGATGCCCATGCGGATATCGAGATCCCCGGCCAGGAATCCCGGTATGCCGGCGCGGATGGTCGTTCACAGGTCGCGCCAGATAAAATGCGGGACGGCGGGGTGGATGCAGTGGTAATGGCCGTTGCCGTCGGGCCCGGGCCAAGAGATGCGCAGGGGTACGCTGAGTCGCGGGCCAAAGCGGAAGAAGAACTCGCCGCGGTAATAAAGCTAACAGAGGATCCATCTAACAATCTGGTCCTGGCTCGTTCGGCGGAGGAACTGGTAGGCGCCCATAGCAGTGGCAAGGGTGCACTCATTCTCGGGTTTCAGAATGCAAGGATCCTTGGCACTGACGTTACTGTACTGGATAGTTTCTTCAACGCTGGTGTTCGAGTGTTTGCGCTAACGCACATGGGTCACAATGATTTTGCTGATTCGTCGCGGCCGATTTACATTGCGGAACAAGGCGCTCATGAACCAGTAGAGGAGCACGGCGGCCTGTCGGAGCTTGGTAGGTCTGCGATCAAACGGATCAATGAGCTGGGTGGGATCATTGATGTATCGCAATTATCACGAGCGGCGACGCTTCAGGTTTTGGCCCTGTCCAGCGCCCCTGTTATTGCCAGCCATTCCAACGTCCGGCAACTATCAGATGTGAGTCGAAACCTTTCTGATCAGGAAATCGACGGGATAGCGAAAAGTGGTGGGGTGATACATGTGGCCCCTTTTAGGGGATACCTGTTTGACTCCACCGATAAAGTCCTGGATGACCAGATTCGCACCGTTCGTCGTGTCGCGGGTATCGAAGAAGACTATTACTATCCCTTTGAGTTGTACTGGGAAATAGACGACGTGGAAATACAGAAAGCGTTCCTTGGGTCCGTCAGTGAGCTACTGGGGCCAGGAAAGATCGACGACATGCTGAACCACCTGGATTACATTGTTGAGCGAGTCGGGGTTGACCATGTGGGGATCGGTACTGATTTTAATCACGGTAGTGGTATAGAAGGTTTTGCTGATGCTAGTGAAGCACTGAATGTGACCACTGCGCTGCTGGCGCGAGGCTATTCGGCTGAAGAAATTGAGAAAATATGGGGTGGGAATTTCTTGCGGGTTTTTCGTGAGACGGGGGGCTAGCGCCGGCCCGGGGCTTCCGGTGACAGCGATGCCGGGATTGTTCCTTTAAAGAGCCTCTCAAGGTAAAGTCGGAGCAAGGATCATTTGAACGGTAACAATTGCTAATGTGTGATGAAGATACAGAAAGAGATGCTGCAGAATACCTGAAATCTAAATTGTCCCGCCGTGATTTTAATACTTTAGCGGCAGGTTCCGCTGTGATGATGGCGCTTCCAGGGGTCGTCGGTGCCGTGGCGGTTACTGGCAACGAAGTGAACGTAACGACACCGGATGGGATTGCAGATTGCTTTTTCGTTCATCCAGCCCAGGGCAAGCACCCGGGTGTCATTATTTGGCCCGACATCCGGGGATTAAGGCCAGCCTTTCGAATGATGGCAACCCGATTGGCGGAATCCGGATACGCGGTCCTTTGTGTGAACCCTTTTTATCGCAGCGCCAGGGCGCCGGTAGTAGCAGAAGGAGAAACCTTCGGTGATCCGGAAGTAAGGGCCAGGATCATGCCTTATTATCAGGCGACTGCGACAAGTGCGACGAATCTGATTGATGCAAAGGCCTTCGTTAAATTCCTTGATGCACAAAAATCTGTTGATGTGACAAGGAAAATCGGCACAACAGGATACTGTATGGGTGGCCCGATCGTACTTCGAACCGCCGCAGCAGTTCCAGATCGTATTGGCGCAGGAGCGACCTTTCACGGTGGTGGCCTTGTGACGGACCAGTCAGATAGCCCGCATCTGCTGATTCCGGAGATGGAGGCAGAGTTTCTTATCGCTATCGCTGAAAACGATGACAAGAAGGGCCCAGGGGAGAAGGAAATTCTCCGCGATAATTATGAAGTTTCAGGGCTTGAGGCAGAGATAGAGGTATACGAAGGCACCCTGCACGGTTGGTGTCCTCCTGATTCACCGGTTTACAACAAGGTCCAGGCGGAGAGAGCCTGGTCCAGGCTGCTCGAATTATTCGATCGTACGCTAGGTTCATCGGTGAAATATTCGTGACAGATTCGGGTGGCCGGAAGAAACGCTGTGTTGTTGTCATGTATGACACGCTTTGTCGTCATTTCATGCCGACCTATGGTAACGAGTGGGTTAAGGCGCCGAACTTTGATCGGTTGGCAAGGCGTTCGGTTCAGTTCCAGAATTTTTATGTAGGATCTATGCCCTGTATGCCCGCGAGGCGTGAGATGCACACCGGCAGGTATAACTTCCTGCATCGGTCCTGGGGTCCATTGGAGCCTTTCGATGACTCAATGCCTGCGATGCTGCATAGTCACGGGATTCATTCCCATAAAGTGACGGATCATCAGCACTACTGGGAAGATGGTGGTGCAACCTATCACCAGCGTTATTCCACTTTTGAGTTTGTGCGTGGCCAGGAAGGTGATAAGTGGATTGGTGATGTTGAAAAACTTCGCGATCCGAAAGGCGGCGAAGGCAGATGGCCGGAACACCGACATTCCCCAATGCACAAGCAGGATAATATTAATCGCGAACATATGGTGAGTTCTGATCTGCAACCACAACACAAGACCTTCAGCCTTGGACTCGAATTTATTGAGCGCAACGTCGAATCAGACAATTGGTATTTGCAGATAGAAACTTTTGATCCTCATGAACCATTTTTCTCCCAGGAAGAGTTTCAGGATTTGTATCCTCATGAATACGATGGCCCGGCGTTTGACTGGCCACCCTATCGAGAAGTCAGGGAAGACGACCTGACGGTAGAGCACATCCGTTACATGTATGCCGCGCTGGTGACTTATTGCGACCAGCAATTGGGTCGAGTGCTGGATGCCTTCGACAAGCATGATCTCTGGCAGGACACCATGTTGGTGGTGAATACTGATCATGGTTTTCTCATGGGCGAACACGATTGGTGGGCCAAAGTGGTGACGCCATTCTTTCAGGAGGTCGCTCACATACCTTTTTGGGTCTATGATCCACGCCATCCTGATTGCGTTGGGGGGACGCGGGAAGCAGTGGTTCAGACAATCGACCTGGCGCCGACTATTCTGGATTACTTTGATATACCGGCCACGCAGGATATGCAGGGAAAACCATTAACAGGGGCGCTGCTGAATGATGAGCCGGTTCGGGAAGCTGCGCTCTATGGTGTGATGGGCGGACAGGTCAACGTCACCGACGGTCAATATGTTTACATGCGTGGGAATGTGACAGAAGACAACTCACCATTGTTTGAATACACATTGATGCCCACACATATGAACAGTCTTTTTTCAGTTCGCGAACTGAGCAGTTGGGAGAAGTTCGAGGACTTTTCGTTTACCAAAGCCTGTCCTGTCATGCAGATCCCCTCCAGGACACCTCGCTTTCTGTTGGCGCGTGATAACCCCTACGGAAAAGGCAGAACAGCGACGCTATTGTTCGATGTTCAGGCAGACCCGGGCCAGGCAAACCCGTTAACTGATGCAGATATTGAAGTGCGTATGATTAAGCTCATGCTGCACGAAATGGCCAGGAACGAATGTCCGCCGGAGCAGTATGTAAGGTTGGGTTTGCCCGAACCCCTTGATGCGGGGGCTGGCGGCCTCGACGAAGTTATCGAGCTGCCTTCCCGGGAGCGTATTGAGGCGGCATGCGTGTTGCGGACTCAGCGAGGTCGAGAAATCGCAGAGCACGGCGGCAATGGGCTTCCCAAGATGCCATTTGGAGATATTTCGTTTCCCGACAATTTACGATTACGGCCAGGGTACATCTTTAGCCAAACGTCGGATAAGGGCTAGTTAGCTATCCAACGATTTTATTAAGTCGCGTCAGACCATCATGGTCCAGTGCGGCGGCGGTATGTCGATTCGCCATGGTGGCGATAAGCTGCAATCCTCGCTCGTTACTAAGGTCCATGCTGCCCCCCGTTAATAGTGGGACGGCGATGCCGCCCAGAAGATGTGCATGGGCGTAGTCTTCCCAGAGCTGCTCATGTGAGTAGTTTTTCACGCCGTGTTCGACGAGCCGCTCAAAGTAGGCGGAAACCAGTTGTTGTTCGTGCTGCCGTCGAAGCTCTGTGTCCATTGAACCTCCAAGGATATAGGCAAGGTCGTATGCGCCAGGACCGCGCCCGATACCCTGCCAATCAAGCACGACTACCTGTCCGGAACCGGGAGGACCAAACATCAGATTCTCGACCCTGTAGTCTTGATGTGCGAGTGTCCAGGGACTGCGGGATGCAAGGGCCGTGGTCAGTTTGAGGTAATTGCCGGCGAACAGTTCGTAAATTTCGAGACCACCTTCCGGGAGGTATTGCTCAAACCCTTGTGCAAATACTGGATAAATCTGCGCGAGCAGCGGATCAACGAACTCGATTCTGGGTCCAACCATTGTCGGAATCCAGTCCATCTCCGGCACCTGCACCCGGTCCCACCAGACGGCGTGAATGCTCGCCAGAATCTCCACCGCGCTCTTCGCCTGCATGACGTTCATACCGGTGCTCTGGTCTACCATCTCAAGATGGCTGAGGTCTTCCATAACAACCACGAAGTCCGCTGTGCCGGATTCGATCTCAGCTAAATACACCTCCGGAACGCCGACTGACGCATCCTGTACCATCTCGTTGTAAAAACGCACCTCGGCTTCGAACATTCCCAGGTCAACGCCCTGGGCTCTGTTTTCCTCGAATGACGAAGGTAACTTTACGACGACGCTGTTCGGTAGGCCGGTAGTCGCTTGTGCGTATTTGAGTTCAACTCGAAAGATGTCACCCATCAGCCCAACGCCCT
>Ga0233439_10002045_pt1 | contig 23600 bp, 26 predicted proteins | sample SI_123_September_6_FD_182713 | JGI IMG/M metagenome (GOLD analysis project Ga0233439, IMG submission 182713) | Seawater microbial communities from Saanich Inlet, British Columbia, Canada - SI_123_September2016_100_MG | ecosystem: Environmental > Aquatic > Marine > Inlet | place: Canada: British... | reverse complement strand
GATAAACCAGATGACAGTGGTTGTCTCATTGCAACTGCAGCATATGGAACTGAACTAGCACCACAAGTACAACTACTTAGAGAAATTAGAGATAACACTCTATTCAGTACAAGTTCTGGTACTGCATTCATGGGTGGCTTTAACACATTATACTATTCATTTGCACCAACAGTCGCAGATTGGGAAAGAGAAAATCCAATGTTTAAAGAAATTGTAAAGACAACAATCACACCTATGCTTTCAACATTATCTATAATGTCATTAGCAGATGAAGGTTCAGAGGCAGAAGTCTTAGGACTAGGAATTTCTGTAATTGCACTTAACTTGGCAATGTATATCGGAATTCCTGTATTAGGAATTCTAAAGGTGTACCAGTTTAAAAGAAACTAGAATTTATTTCTGAAAATTCTAGTGGGGTTTTTAAGGATCTATACAAGTAATTTGTCTAATGAAGACTAAAGCAATTAGCTCATTCTTCGTACTATTTGCTATCGCATCTGTTATAGCTACATCAGCACCAGATGCTTTTGCAGATCATTCAGAAGTTTCAATTACTACTGGAACAGTTAGTCTAACTACTCCAGGTTGTGAAGAAACAAACGAATGCTATGTTCCAGGTACTGCAACAGTAGATGTTGGCGGAAAAGTCATAATGACTAACGGCGATAGTACTGGGATACACACATACACATCAGGAACCGTAGATGGTTTTGCTGCAAGTCCAGATGATAAATTTGATTCTGGAATACTCAATTTTGAGCAATCATTTGAATGGAGTCCTGATACTGTAGGTGAATATCCTTACTACTGCATGCTACATGTTTGGATGCAAGGTACAATCATAGTACAAGAAGTAGAAGCTGAAGAACATGATGAAGCAACAGAAGATGCACATGATGAAGATAATATGCTTGATACACATTTCCCAGAAGGTGATGCAACAACAACAGGTATGTTATCTGATGGCACTAAAGTCTCAATCTGGACTTCTACCGTAACTGCAAACGAAATGATGGAAATTTTCATTGAGTTTGAAGGTAAAGAACATGTTAACCATGACATCATGGTAACACAACAAGGTGGAGAGTACATGAATGACGAAGGTGCACATCATCACGATGGTAAAGGCGCACATGTAACAGCACCATTAAGTTCTTCTAACCCAGTAGACATTACTATCACCTTCCAAGGTTATGGAAATGTCCCACTTGAGGAAAGAACAGGACCAGTGGGTGAACAAGTAGTATTCTCAAATGTTGTACCAGAATTTGGTACAATTGCAATGATGATACTAGCTGTCGCAATTATAAGCATCGTAGCAGTAACTGCAAAATCTAGAGTCGTTCCAAGATTTTAGGAATACCTCTTTTTCTATTTTCTTTTTATTAATGATATAATTGCCAATATGATAGCTGCTCCTGCAATTGACAATGCAAATATTGCAAAGTCATAATCTTGACCGCCATTAGAAGGAGTACCGTTATTTTGTAAATCTAAGATATCTTTTTGCATAGATGCAATTGCATTCTTTAATCCTGCAATATTGGTATCACCCCCACTAGAAGGAGGAAAATCTAAAACTGCTGTAGGCTCTACATCCTCAACAGGGATTTTTATGTCGATTAAAACTCCGCGAATTTCACCTTTGAATTCTACCATGTAACTACCTGTTTTAGTTGGAATTATTGGTGAGAAATAGTATCCAGGTCTTGGATCAGAATTGATATCAATTTTTTTAGATGCACCGCCATACATTACAGTAGCATCAGTGTTTTTGAAAACACTGGTAACTCCTGTGTATGTACCTTCTGTTTCTCCAGCCTCAGTAATTTTGAATACAAGATCATTTCTTATTCCTACAACAGGTGGCTCAATTCCCCATCCTGCTTCAATTTCATATGGTCCAACTTCAACAGTAGTATGTGCAAATGATGGTGCAATCATACCAATTGAAAATAATATTGCTATTAAACCAAAAATTGCTATCTTCACGACCATCATTGACAATTCATCAGTTATTATCTTTATGTAAATTGGTACAAATTTAGAAAAAGGTAAACTGTTTAAATTGTCATAAATGATCTTATCAACAAATGAGAAAATTTCTAATAATTTTACTAGTCATATCATTCGTTTCTATTCCATTTGCAGCAGCTCATCCATTTACAGAAGAAACTATTCCAAGTTTGGGATCAAATGCTCCAGTAGGTACAACAGAAGTAATTGTTTATTTTTCAGAGCCAGTAGATATCAACTTTAGCGAAATCAAAGTTTTTGACAGTAGTGGTAATCAAATCGATAACAAAGATACAGATTACTATGAAGACGAATTATCTCTAATTATCACCACTTCACCACTTGATGATGGAGTTTATACAGCATCAGTTAAAGTTCTGTCAAAAATTGATGGACATTTAGTTCCAAGTGCATTCTTGTTTGGAGTTGGAGATGTTATAATCCAAGATACTAATCCACCTGACGTAGATTCAGAAATAATATTTTTCCCCGAAGCTGGAGCAAGATTTCCTGGAATTTTAGGTCAAACCATTGTTTTAGGTGCAGTAATTGCTTCATTATTAATTTGGGGGACTCAAAACAAACAACTAATCAAAGAAGAATTAGATAAAGTTGAAATTTTTCATCATGGGAAGTTCATGTCTATTACGGGTATTGGGTTGATGTTAGTATTCATCTCAGATATTTTGATGATTATAGTTCAAACACTCAGATTAGAAACTTCGCCAATTGATGTGATTCAAACATACTTTGGAACAATTTGGCTTGCTAGAATGATCATCACCATAGTTTTACTTAGTATTTGGTTTGGTATGGATAGAAAAAAGATCTTATCAAAGAAAAATCAAATCCCAATGCTTATCGCATCTCTAATGTTAATTTCAACTTCTAGTTTGATTGGTCACGGTGCAGCTAGTGAACAAATGGGAGCATTAGCATTAGATTACATTCACAATTTAGTTGCAGCCGTTTGGATTGGTGGAATCATATATTTTGTTTTTACTTTACTTCCAACATTTTCACAACTAAAGGATACAAACAGAGAAAAGATGAGCTTGGTAATGATTCCAAGATTCTCTATTGCATTTATCATCTCAGTAGGTATCGTAATAATTACAGGACCAACTCTAATGTGGTTCTTAGAAACTGACGTAGGATTAATCACAGAGTCAGTATTTGGCCAATTAATAATTCTCAAAATTGCAATTGCAGCAATTATGGTAGGTTTGGGTGGATTTTTCCAACTTAGAGTACAAAAAAGAGCAGAAAATAATTTTTCATCAGGTAAAATTCTAGTTTTCAAAAAACTAAAAAAATCCCTCAAAATAGATGCAGTATTAGGAATTATTCTCCTAGGAGTTGTTGCATTACTAACTAATGGAACATTGCCGGCAGGTGAAATCCAAAAAGTGGATGCTCAAGAAATTATCTATGGATTCAAAACCATAGAATTTTCAGAGAATGCTAAATTTGATATCGATATTTCTCCATTTTCAAGTGGAACAAATACAATTCTAGTTAAAGTGAGTGATTTCGAAGGAAACCAACTTTATGATTCAGAACAAATTCATATAAAAATATCAAATCCATCAAAGAATATTTCTCCAATTGAAGTTCCAATAAATTACAAAAATCTCTCAGATCCAATTCAATTTCAAGGAGAATTAACATTTGGATTTTCAGGTGAATGGTTAGTAGAGATTGAAGCTCAAAGAACTGAGAATGCTAATGAATCAATTATGTTAAATTTACTTGTAAAACCTAGACTAACAAACATTCAAACACAGATTATTGAATATGAATTACCAGAAAATGCAAAGCCACTATTCCCAATTTATGACGGAAAAAATTCTTTGTGGATAAGTGATGCATCTGCTCCCAAATTATGGGAATTCTCACTTGAAACAAATGAATTTACATCTTATCCATTTGATGGTTTAGTTTCAACTTTTCTAACACAAGATAACAAAGGAAGAATTTGGTTTACAGATACACCTAGAAATCAAATTGGATTTATCGATATTGAAAGTAAAGAAATTACAACTAAGACTTTACCAAAACTAGATCCAGTAATTTCAGAAAATACACCGCTATTCATCAAAGCAGATTTTGATGATAACATCTGGATTACAATTCTTAACAAGGATAAAATTCTAAAATATCTACCAGAAGAAGATATTTTTGAGGAAATAGTTCTACCAGATAAACAATCACTTCCGTTTGCATTAACCATTGATGAAGATGGAAAAATTTGGTATTCGACAACTGGAGCTGGTAAAATAGGATACATAGATCCTCAAACTAATGAACTAACTCAGATTTCAACTGAAACAATATTGCAGGCACCTGAAGCTTTAGTTTTTGATGATGATGGTAACTTGTGGATTGCAGAGCATACAGGCTTGGCAATTACTAAATTTAATCCAATTTTAGAGACATTTAGCAAGGTATCTGTGCCTAATGAAGAGGCATTACCATTTGGTATGACATTTGATAGATATGGAAATATTTGGTTTGCACAACATACGGTAGATAATCTAGGAGTTTATGATCCAGATAACAATGACTTGTTAGAAATTCCAGTTCCAACAGAAACTTCTTTTATTCAATTTATAACATCAGATGGAAACGACAATGTATGGTTTGTTGAACAACAATCAAATAAAATTGGGACAATAAAAATGACAGAAGTTCCAGTTAGTATTTCACAAGTTCAAGAATCAAATAGTGTAAAAATAAAATATACTGAACTGGCATCACCATTGATTGCATTAGGAATTATTGCAACATCATTATTTTTCATAAAGAGTGTAAAGGATAAAAGAAGATTAAATTCTTTGATTAGTTCTTAGATAATAACCCGGCAGATTTTATGCCCATAGTTCCTGCAAGTAAACCAATTGCCACCAAAACAATAGTTCCTGCAGGGGTAATATCAAAAATATAAGAGATTAAAATTCCTGAAACAACTGAAAATACTGAGAAACTCATTGAAATAATTGCTGTTTGTTTGAACCCTTTACCATACATAATTGCTGTAACATTAGGAATTACAAACAGAGCTGAAATTAACAATACACCTACAAGTTGTATTGATGTAACTACAGTAATTCCTGCCATAAACACTATCAAATAATTTATTTTTTCTACAGGAATTCCACTAACTTTAGCTTGTTCTTCATTAAATGTTGAATAAAGAAGTTGTCGATAAAATAATAAAATTACAATTAGAATTGCCCCAGTTAACGCCAAAACCAGAACAGTGTCATCTACACTAACAAGAAGAATACTTCCAAATAGAAAACTAAAGATATCAATTGTAAATCCGCCAGATAATCCAATTATTACAAGCCCAACTGCTATGCCTGAAGACAATAAAACTGCAATAGATGCATCACCAGAGATGTTGTATCTATCTTTGATTTTTGTAATTATTAGTGCACTAGCTATAGAGACAGCATATGCAGTCCATAATGGATAAACACCAGCTAGTAATCCTAAGGCAATTCCTCCAAATGATGAATGTGCTATTGCATCTCCAAATAATGAATAACGTCTTAAAACTAGAAACAGTCCTACAACTGAACATAAAATTGCAATTGCAACTCCTGAAATTAATGCTCTATGCATAAAACTGAAAGTTAGAATTTCAAAAGACATGATTAATGATGATGCATGTGTTCCTGCATTGATGCTTCTGAATATTGTTTAACTAGATCATCATCTGAAAAGAATTTTTCAGATTCACCATGAAAGAAAAGAGTTCTATTCAAACATGCTACATGATTTGCTAGTTTATTTACTGCATCCAAATCATGGGATGACCAAATAATTGTAATTTTTTGTTTAGAATTTAATTCACGAAGAATACTGTAAAACAAATCAATGCTTTGTTGATCGATGCCTGTTACGGGTTCATCTAAAATCAAAATTTCTGGATTATTTACCAAAGCCTTTGCAATAAAGACGCGTTGTTGTTGACCTCCAGATAATTCACCAATTCTTCTTTCACGTAATTCATGTATCCATAATTGTTGTAAAACCTCATCAATTTTATTTTCATCGGATTCTTTTCTTAATCCCATTCTAACTACATCAGTAACCGTTACTGGGAAATTTTTTTCAAAGATTGGTTTTTGTGGAACGTATCCAAGTTCTTTTAGATAATTTTTAGATTTTTTTATGTCTTCATCAAAAAATTTGATTGTTCCTTTGTATCTTGTATTAAGACCAAGCATTGATGCAAAAAGTGTAGATTTCCCTGCTCCGTTAGGCCCAATTATGCCTAGAAAATCACCTTGATTAACAACTAAACTAACATTATCGAGGGCCTTAACATCAGGATATTGAACTGTTAAGTTGTTAATTTCAACTACTTTCAACATAATGCCTCCTTTAGATTTTCAAGATTTTGAGTCATTTTTGAAATATAGTTATCTTTAGATACAATCTCAAGTGGAGATAAAACTAAAACTTTACCACCTATTTCATTTGCAATAATTTGAGAAGTTTTTGTATTTACAGTTTCTTCACTAAAAATTATCTTAATGTTTAATTCTCTAGCTGTTGAAATAACATTCTCTAATGTTTTTGCTGTTACTTCTCCATGAGAATTAGTTGTTGTAACGATAGTATGTTGATTCAAATCATATTCATCTGCAAAATAAGAAAATGCATCATGAAATGCAATAAAATCACGTTTACAATCTGTTAAATCAGTTCTAATTTTTGAATCAAGTGAATGTAATTTTTCACTGTATTTTGCAGTATTTGTCATGTAATATTCTCCATTTTCAGGATCTGAATTTGAAAAAGCTAATGCAATATTTCCTACTTGGTTAATTGCAAAAATTGGATTTAGCCAAATATGTGGATCTCCTAGAAGATGATCGTGTTCATCATGTTTCTCTTCAGACTGAATTTTACTAATTCCTTTACTAGTGTCAACTATTATTCCCTGATAATTATTTTCAATTAAATCATCGACCCAATTTTCAAAACCTATCCCATTAATTATTATAAAATCAGACTTGTGCATTTGTTGAACATCTTTTATTGTAGGTTCCCAATCATGTGGTTCGACCCCAACTGGAACAAGTAAAGTTACATCAATTTTTTCTCCTCCCACAATTTGAGAAAATTCATGAAGTGGATTAAATGATGAAATGGCTTGAAGTTTAGAATTATCATTACTTGTAAACTCTTGATTGGTATTGGTGCCATAAACAACAACAGAAGTTAATGGAATTACTACAACAATTGCAATTATCGCCATCTTAGTTTGGGCATTCACGAAGCTGCTCAATCCAGATTATTAATAAATTTATAAAATCTTAATAAGATTTATTGCTAAACTTATAAGATAATTAATAACATTAGGCATATGCCAATAGTTTCAATCTCTCTAAATGATGAAATTCTATCTGAATTAGACAAGCTTCAATCTTCAATGGGATTCTCAGGTAGATCAGAAACAATTAGAGCAGGGATTAGAGCATTTGTTTCTGAAGAAAAACAGAAAGCAGATTTGGCAGGCAATATTCATGCAATTCTTTTGGTTGTGCATAATGATGAATTTGATCATGTAGTTTCTGGAATTACACATAATTTTGAGGATCTAATTACAACTCATCTTCATAGTAAAATTGAGAAAGAAAAATGCATGGAGTTATTTCTAATCGATGGAGATGCAGAAAAAGTGGATACAATGACAAAAGATTTTCAAATTAACAAGAACATGGATACTGTAAAGCTAGTAGCACTTTAGATATTTAGAGAAGTTTTTCTTGTTACAAAAATAATGCTCATTGTAGAAATTACCAATATCAATAATGCAATAGTTCCAAATTCAGGTACAACTACTAAAACAAACTCAGTTTCTTGCCCTGTATTTCTAATATTTTCAAATTTTATTACTGTTGGGCCGGTCTGATCTTCAGTAAATGTGAATTTTTCAAATTCGCCACCTACTTGTGCTATTCCAGAGGCCCGATGAATTTCTTCTCCATTTTGAATTATCACAAAGGTATAGTCAGAGCTTCTTAGAGGTTCATTTGTTCTTCCATCTCTAATTGTAAAAATAAAATTAGTAGCAACATCAGGTTCTACATCTTTTGGATCCCATGAAAGATTTACTTTTAAGTCTTCACTTTTTGTATAAGCTTCTAATGGAAATGCCGTATCTTCACTCATAGAAATTGTAAATATCATATTCTCAGGATAAACATCAAGATCTTTTTTCATTTCATTTTTTAAATATCGTAAATGATCTTGTAATAAAACAAAATGAATTATTCTTTCATCATCTTCTGAATAGTCATCAACAGAGACTGAAGATTTGAATAATTCAATTCCGTTAACATATCCTGAATAACTAGGTGCCAAAAACTCTACAAAATTACTTGGAAAGTGTGTTTCTACGTGAACCACATTAACGTGTGACATTTGTTTTTCACTCCAGTCAAACGGCATTTCAAAAATAACTTGATTAGCCTCATAATCATAATTGAAATTAGAAATTGTATCAAAATATGATTTTGAGCGGAATTCAACATCGTTATTCTCAGAATCCTGTTCAATGAAAGAGACAGTCTCAATTAGGCTCAAATCTGCATTATAGATGCCTGAATCTTCAATGATATTTGTAGGCTCATCAATGGTTCGTATTTCAATCTCAAAATTATACAATCCACCCGAAGTAAATAGCGGACCAACTATTTCAATTGGATTAGATTCTGTTCCATGCCATGCACCAAGTAGAGAATCCTGTTCTCCACGAATTACAAAGTTATCAAATCCTTGTTTCGGAGTTATCTTTATTGGTAATACGCCATTGTCAGTAAAGAAATAATTTCTAAAAATCATTTCATCTTTATGAAATAAACCAATAAGAAAAGTTACATTTTTTGCATTTTCTTTTGTTTCATCTTCTGTAGCAGTAATTGTAATTTGACCTTCTTGATCATTTTCAAAATACATCGGCATCTCTACTGAAATCGATAGTTGTTTTCCCTGTACATCCACTGATGATATAGTATCAATACCAAAACCATGTCCATAAACACTAGTTGCAGGAAACAATAGACATGCTGCTAGCGTGAATATTACAAAATTTTTGAATGATATCATATCTATACTACCAATAGTTCCTCAACTTGCTTAATTAGTTCATCCATGGTAGTTGCTTCTAAGATTGGTTGTAATTCATTTGGATCCTTAGCCCCTATTGCAGATAATGAATATACGTAATCAACTGTAGGTGTGTCAGTGTTTAGATAGTATTGCTCCAAAACATGATCTAGTGAATGTGAATCAACAACTTGAGGCAGTGCTTGTTTGATGATTTTCTTTTTCCATAATTCAACTAGTGCTTCCCATTTTTCAAAAGAAATGTTCTCATCAATTTCAGGAATCATTTCGACTTCTGCTTGTATGTACATTTTTTCTCCTGTTCCAATTTTTTCATGTATTTCAGAAATTTCTCGGTGTCCTTCTACGGAAAGAGGATCATAGTTTGTAGGTTGTGTAATAGATGGCGGAATAATTTTTTTAATTTTAAATGAATTTCTTCCTAGAGTTTCAATGTGTAATTGTAGTCCATCAATTTCTACATCTTCACATTTAGAAATTTTAGCAATCGTCCCTACTGATTTTGGAGAATTCCAGCCATTAACAGAATTATTTTCATCAATCAAACATACCCCAAACTGACCGTCACTAATCATGCAATCATCAACTAATTGCTTGTATCGAGGCTCAAAAATTCGAAGTGGTAGTTCTTGTCTAGGAAATAGTACCAAGTCTAAAGGGAATATTGGGATAATTTTTGTTTCAGTCAACTAGTCATATTGAAACGTCTCTAGATATATGGAATACGGATTATTTTAAAATCTAAAATCCATTCTCATTTAAAATCATACCTAATAGAGCTGCACGGGTATGTTTTCCGTATTCTGCTTGCTCAAAGTACTTGGCATTTTTTGTTTTATCTACATCTGCAGAGATTTCATCTATTCTTGGTAATGGATGTAAAATTATTGAATCATCTTTCATTCGCTTTAACATATCCAACCCCACAACATAACTTCCTTTGACTTTGAGATATTCTTCTTCGTCAGGAAATCTTTCTTTTTGAATTCTTGTTACATAAAGAACATCAAGTTCATCTAAATGATCTTCAATGTCACTAGATTCAGTAAAGTCTAATTTCTTTTTAATTTCATAAGTAGAATCAGATCTTATTCGTAATGATTCAGGAGAAATTAATCTAACATCAACATCATAATTTCCTAGTCCATGTAATAGAGAATAAACAGTTCGTCCATACTTTAGATCACCTACAATTCCAATTTTTAGACCGTCAATCTTTTTCTTTTCTTTTTTTATTGTATACAAATCTTGAATTGCCTGAGTTGGATGTTCTTCTGTACCACTTCCTGCATTGATAATTGGCTTATCAGAAATTTCTGCAGCAAATCTACTAGAGCCATCAAGAGTATGACGTAAAACTAAAACATCTGAGTAAATAGACATTATTCTAACAGTATCAGCAAGGCTTTCACCTTTTTGAGTAGATGAAGATGTAATGTCAGAAATACCTAAAGAATTTCCACCAATGGATGCCATTGCAGAATCAAAACTAAGACGAGTTCTAGTACTTGGCTCATAAAACAAATATCCCAATGTTTTACCTTTGGAAATTTCTCTTCTTTCAGATAGGCTTAGTTTCATAATTTTATCAGTGGCTGTAAAGATAGATTCCAGTTGTTCTTTGGAATAATCCTTAATTGAGATGATATCTTTTTGGTAGAACTCGTTCATTCTTTCAATAATATATACAGGTGACTATACAAAGTATTCTGATGGAACAGTCCGACCTCATGGTTCGACGAATTAAGGAAGGTACTGTAATTGACCACATAGATGAGGGTAAAGGTCTCCAAGTTCTCAATGCATTACAAATTGATGGGAAAGATGGTAGTTTAATCACCTTAGCCCTAAATGTTCCTAGTGGTAAATTTAAGAAAAAAGATATCATCAAAGTCGAAAATAAATTTCTAAAAGATGATGATACAAACAAGCTAGCAGTAATTGCACCGTCGGCAACAATCAACATGATTAAAGAATACAAACTTGTTGAGAAGAGAAGAGTCTCACTACCAAACGAGATTGATAGGATTTTTAGATGTTCAAACCCTGATTGTATCACAAACAGTACAGAGCACATTGAATCTGTAATGGATGTGATTAACAAAGATGGACGAGTTCTCAAATGCAGATATTGTGCACGAGTTTTGGATGTTAACGAGCTAAAATATAATTAAAGAAAAAATCTAAAAATTTGAAAAATATGTAGTTTAGACTATTGTCCTAAGATGATAAACATCATAACTATACCGTAGATTGCAATGGATTCGACCATACCTACGAAGATGAATACTTTTGACTGTAGTGCTGGGTTCTCACTAATTACTGCAAGTCCTGCTGCACCTACTTGGCCAAGACCAATACCTGCACCAAATGCTGCTAGACCGAAAGCTAATCCTGCGCCGAGAATTTTGAATGAATCAGAATTTCCTGCTGCATCGCCTTCTGCAGCATATGCGACTCCAGTAGATCCAATGACGGATATTACTGCTGCTGCCAAAAGTAGTAAAACTATAGGTTTCATTTTCTGATCAGACTCTCTCAAATCCATATTTAAATCATGATAATAAAATTTGAGTTTAACCGAGTGCTTTCTTTTTGAAAGAGGTTAAATCATCTTTAATTGATTTTGAGAAATCCTCATGATCTTTTTCTATAACTTTTTTAGAGTTTTCAAGTAATTTTTTTATTTCTTCTTTTGCCATTATTATCTACTTTCCATCTTTGCCTTCACTTTTTTTAACTTTGCGAATTCTTCTCTTTCTCTCTCTTCGAGAGTAGAGAGAATAAATCGGATATTATCTTTGTATTGAGGAATAATGACATTTTCAAGTGCATTTAGTAATTTTTGGGTCTTTTCTAATGCTTTTGCAAGACTAAAAATTGAATTTTCATATTCTGCTGCTTTACAAATTTTTGGCAATAATTCTTTGATTTGTTTTGCTGCTCTATCAATTGAAGAATTTGTATCTGCAAATCCATAAGGCATTGATTTTGTATCTTTTTCAGTTACAGTAAGTGCAGGGATTTTTACATCAACAACTCTTCTAACATGGACTTCTACTTCCATAACAGGAGGAGTAGATTCTGCAACAGAGTCTACAGTGTTAGTACCAAGTGCTAGATATGCTTCATTTACGGATGTGTAAATATCTTGTAAAGGATCCCAAATTCCACCTCTTGCTTTAGATGCTTCTTGAATCATTTCTTCAATATTTTTTAAGAGAACTTTACGTTTATCATCTAAAATTTGCTGAACCATAACAGCAATTTGTGTTGATTTTTTATATTTGAAAAGTTCAATCTTTGTTGCTGCAACGTTTTGTCCAAATGACATTCAGTTACTCTTCCTTGTAATATTTTTCTACGTGTTTATCTTTGATTTTAGTAATCTCATTCTTTGGTAATTTTGATACAATCTTCCACATAAGGGCAAGTGTTTCTTCAATTGTTCTGTTCTCATCAGTTGCTTGTGTAAGGAATTCTTTTTCAAAAGTATCACCAACATCCATGTATTGGAGGTCAATTTTAGTAAGGCCTGCTTTACCTACAATACCTGCAAGTGCTCTTACTTCTTGTGCTCTAGAATATGCATCATAAACTTGGTTAGAAACTTCACTGTGATCATCTCTAGTACTTCCTTCACCAATTCCGTCTTTCATCAGTCTACTAAGACTTGACAAAATATTGATTGGTGGGTAAACTCCTTGTCTAAACAAATCTCTACCAACTACAATTTGCCCCTCAGTAATGTATCCAGTAAGGTCAGGAATTGGGTGAGTAATATCATCAGATGGCATTGATAAAATTGGAACTTGTGTTACACTTCCTTTTCTTCCATTGAGTTTTCCTGCTCTTTCATAAATTGTTGAAAGGTCAGTGTAAAGATAACCAGGATATCCTTTTCTTCCAGGAACTTCTTCTCTTGCTGCACTAATCTCTCTTAGTGCTTCTGCATAGTTTGTCATGTCAGTCATTACAACTAGAACGTGCATTCCTAAATCAAATGCCAAATATTCAGCGACAGTTAATGCTACACGAGGTGTGATAATTCTTTCAATTGCAGGATCATCTGCTGTATTTAGAAATAGAACACTTCTCTTTAATGCACCAGATTCTTCAAGACTTCTTCTGAAATATTCTGCTTCACTGTATTGCACACCGATTGCTGCAAATACTACAGCAAAGTCATCTTGTTTTCCAACAACACTTGCTTGTCTTGCGATTTGGGCTGCCAAAAGATTGTGAGACATACCAGAACCAGAAAAGATTGGAAGTTTTTGTCCTCTAACTAGAGTCATCAATCCATCAATTACAGATACACCGGTTTGAATGAAATCTTTTGGATATTCACGTTGTTCAGGATTCATTGGTTCACCGTTAATGTCTACAAATTTATCAGCAATTGGATCTGGGAGTCCATCTTTTGGTCTTCCTAATCCATCAAATACTCTACCAAGCACCTCTTTGGATACTGGCATTTCCATAACTTTACCTACAAATTTTGCTTTAGTCCCAGATATTGATAATCCAGTTGTTCCTTCAAAAACTTGTACAACTGCTTTACCGTTTCCCACTTCGAGAACTTTACCTAATCTTCTTTCTCCTTCAGTAGTTTCAATTTCAACTAGTTCATCAAATGCTGCATTTTCAACATCATCTACAACAACTAGAGGACCTTTGATTTCTGCAATCTTACTGTATTGAACTCCGCCTTCTGCTGTCAATTTGATACTTTCACTCCTGAAATTGCTTTGAATTGTTCTTGCATATCTTTATCTAATTGCTCAAGTTTTGGCATCTCATCATCTTTGACATCCATTCTTGCTTTGAGTAAACGAGTTACTACACCGAGTTCACGGATGTCAGATAATGCTGTACCTTCTTTGAGTGCTTGTTGTCCATTTTTGTAAAAGTCAACTAATAATTTCATTAATTTGAATTGTTTTTCTGGACTACAATAAGTATCAACATCATCAAATGAATTTTGTTGTAACAAACCAATTTTTACCATTCTTGCAACTTCAAGAATTAGTTTTTCTTCATCAGGTAATGCTTCAGGGCCTAAGAGTCTGACAATTTCTTTTAGTGTATCTTCTCTTTGTAGAATACCATAAGTTTCACTTCTAATGCTAAACCAATCTTCACTAATATTTTCAGTCCACCATTTTGCAATATCTGAAAGATAACCAGAATAACTGTTCATCCAGTTAATTGAAGGATAGTGTCTAGAGTATGCAAGTTTTGCATCCAATGCCCAGAAAGTTTTGATAAATCTCATTGTGTGAGTTGTAACTGGTTCTGTAAAATCACCACCAGATGGAGATACAGCGCCAATCAAAGTAACAGAACCATTACGGTCTGGACTACCAGATGCTTGAACACGACCTGCTCTTTCATAAAATTCTGCCAATCTAGATGCTAAGTATGATGGATAACCTTCTTCTGCAGGCATCTCTTCTAATCTACCACTCATTTCTCTAAGTGATTCAGCCCATCTACTTGTAGAATCTGCTACAAGTACAACGTCTTTACCCATATCTCTGTAATATTCTGCAATTGTGACACCAGTGTAGATACTTGCTTCTCTTGCTGCTACTGGCATGTTACTAGTATTTGCGACAAGGACAGTTCTGTCCATCAATGGTTTTCCACTACGTGGATCTTTAAGATGTGGGAATTCAACTAATACTTCAGTCATTTCATTTCCTCTTTCACCACAACCAATGTAAACAACAACTTGAGAATCAGCCCATTTTGCAATTTGATGCAATGTAACAGTCTTTCCTGTTCCAAATGCTCCAGGAATTGAACCAGTTCCACCTTTTGCAATTGGGAAGAATGTGTCAATTACACGTTGTCCAGTTAAGAGGGGTACAGTTGGATCATGTCTTTTATTGTAAGGACGTGGTTTTCGTACAGGCCATTTGTGATACATTTTGACAGGAATTGATTGTCCATCTTTCTCAGTAGTAGCCATTACAGTTTCTAAATCATAATCTCCTTCGGATACAAGGTTTGAAAGTTTTCCACCTGCATGATCTGGTGGAAGCATAATAGGATGATCGATAAGATCAGTTTCTTTTACGGTTCCGATAATATTTCCTGCTGCAACTTCATCACCATTACTTGCAGATGGAACAAAGTGATATTTTTTTGTCATATCAACTGCAGTTGTTGTGATACCCCTTCCAATGAAGGAACCAGATGCTTTAGATAATTCTCTTAGCGGTCTTTGAATTCCATCATAAAGTTGTCCAATAATTCCAGGACCTAATAATACACTGAGTGGGTTTCCAGTACCAATTACAGGCTCACCTGGTTTAAGACCACTTGTTGATTCGTATACTTGAATAAATGCTACATCTCCAGTAAGTCGAATAACTTCGCCTACTAGTTTTGAATTTCCTACAGTTACAGTCTCATACATTTTTGCATCAGACATACCATCTGCTCTAACAGCTGGGCCACTTACCCAAACAATTCTACCTTGAGCTGCCATTCTAATTATTCACTCCGAATTTTGCTGCAATATCTTTCCTAATTAAAGGCTTCAAACGTTCAATTCTTGCATCTAGAGTATTATCAAATGTCATTGCACCATCTTTAGATTTGATGATTACACCACCAATACATTCGATTGTATCTGATGATAATTCAGATCCAGTAAATCCAGATAGTGTAGATTGAACAACATCACGATCTTTAGAATTTGTAGATACTATAACTTCAGATGTACCCAAAATTTGGATTGATTCATCTAATAATGATTTAATCAAATTAGCATAATCGCCACTACGATCATTATTTGTAATTTGGTCTAATGCCTTTGCAAAGACCTTATCAACAGAGGCTTCTAAGGCTAAAAGTTGCTTATTTCTGGCTTCAATATCAGCACCACCGATGATCTGTTTTTCAATTTTATCTGCTTCTTTCTTACCATCTGCAATAATTTTATCATATTCTTTTTCTAGTTTAGGAATAGCATTATCAAGAGTTTGATGTGAGTCATTTAAAGCAGAATCTACACTAGATTCGATCTCTTTTTGAGTTTGATTAAGGATTTTATCAATAGTTTGCTCTAAAGCGAGATTTGCCAATGGGTGGCATTTATCCATAATAGATTTTAATGTTTGGGAAAGAATAGACCAATTCAGAAAGATATTAAAATCAAAGAAATTACCGATGGATTATCTTGGTTGTGGCCGATCTAAAGCTTGGAAGTTTGATTTTACCAAGAAGTGACTCTCCAAGAGCAATTTCCAGATTAACTGAGTTTGAATGGTTTCACAAAATTGATACTGAAAATGACATAGTCACACCTGAAATTGATGATTTATTATTAGATGCTCAACAAACTTTTCAATCTATTGATGATGTGATTAAAGGACTAGGTATTCCCCCAATGGTTGGAATTTTAGAGATTATGTTCAAAGGTACTACAATCAAGAAGAAAGATTATGAGATTGATGAGATAGAAGGAATGATTGATGACCTTAAAAAAAGGACACCGGCAATCATTGATGAATCATCTAAACTTTTAGAGGAACAAGCAACAACAAAACGCTCACTTGAGGAATACACATCACTTAAAGAAACATTAGAAATTGCCAAGAAGCTAAACATTGATCTTTCAGGATTTGGATTGATGAAATATTTTTACACAAATCTTTTTGTCATAAACTCTGCTGACTTTGAAGAAATTAGTAGATCATTAGAAGGAATTACATTTTACAAATATGAATTAGAAAGTAAAGAGAAAGCAGCAATTCTTGTAATTTCTAGCATATCTGATTCTGATAAAACACTCAAAATACTAAGAGGGTTCAATGCAAATCCATTTGTGATTCCAGAAGGAATCTCTCAAGTTCCATCTGAAGCATTTGCATTAGCAGAATCAAAAATTAAAGAATTAACTGAGAAACATAAAACAAATACAAAAAAAATTGTAAAGATTACAAAAAAGATTAGACGAGATATTTTAGCAATTCACGAAGAGGCTCAAATAGCCAAAGATGTTCTTGAAACAGTTAGAAAACCAGGAGGAACAAAGCATTTTGCAGTAATTCAAGGATTCATTCCATCTAAAATGGAGGAGAAATTCAAAGATTCAACTAAACAGTGGATGTCAGTAGTTGAAGATATTACTGATCCAAAATTAAAAGAAAGAATTCCAACATTATTTGATAATAAAAAATTCGTGAGAACTTTTGAAGTAATTACAGAAAGTCAAGGTATTCCAAAACATGGTGAAGCAGACCCAACTCCAATGATTGCTCTAATGTGGCCAATTTTCTATGGACTAATGTTTGCAGATATGGGCCACGGTCTATTACTAATGGGAATGGGATTATTATTCAAAGTAAAAGGACAAGGTGCACTTTCAAGATGGGGAATGTTGATTGCAATATCTGGTGCTTCAGCTGCAATAGCAGGTGTTGGTGCAGGTGAAGCATTTGGATTCCATCTAGATCATATGGGACCATTCGAAGGTTTGTTAGAAGAAGGAGGGGCACTGCATTCAGTTAGTTGGATTGTAGGTATTCTTAGTGTAGCAGAATTAACATTTGATCAAGTCATTAACATACTCAAAGTTTCATTATTCATTGGAATTGTTCATTTGGTTTGGGCAATGGTTCTAAGAGTAAAGAGATTAGCTGCTGAAGGTCACAAGTTTGTTATGTTTATGGAAGCAATTCCTAACATTACGCTTTATGGTGGAATTGTAGTTATCATGATGTGTGCCATTGGAGCTAATTATGATGTGATGAACATGTATTCCAAAGTTCATACTGAAGCAGTCCCTTGGGTTACAATTTTCTTAGGAGAATGGGCAGAAGTGTGGATAATTACAAGAATTGCAGTTGTGATAATTATCACATCAATGGTCTTGATGATGGTTGGTGGTGTAATGCATGCTAAGAAACATCCTGAAGATGGAGGTTCGGCTGCAAACGTGGTTATGGAAGTATTTCTTGGAAAAACAGTAGAAAGTTTAGCACATACAATTAGTTATGCTCGATTAGGAATTATGTTACTTGTACACGCTGCATTACTCATGACAGTCAATAATGCATTTCAATCACTTGGAGGTGTTGAATCAGGTGCAGCAATGGCAATGATCATCGGAGGGAATTTGGGAATAATGATGATTGAAGGATTGATTGTATACATCCAGTCTCTCAGATTACACTTGTACGAATTCTTTACCAAATGGTATGATGGCGGTGCACAACCATTTAGACAAATTAGACCAGAGTTGATTTACAATCAGTTTGTTTGGAAGAAAAAATAGATAATTTTAATTATTTTCATAAAGATTTACTGTAACTTTTGTAGTCCATGGCTTTAGATCATCAGGAAAGATTACTAGTAAACCGCCACCTTTTTTGATATTTTCACAGGTACCACTATAGCTTTGTTTGTTTACACCATAGCAACCAGAGTCTGTGTAATAATCAAATTTTGAATTTGCAAAGTTTTCACGCTGCTCAGATGATGCAACAAAATATACATCAAAACCCAAATCTTTGTTGTCAGTTTTTACACTATAATCATATGATGTAATATCTTGTGAAGTACAGATTGGGAAAAATTGTACATAGCCATTTTTGATTTTTAGTTGTTGCTCTGCATTATCATAATTTTTGTTCTCAATATCTGGATATACAGAAACGCTAGGATCTGTACTCAGTTGCTGTCCTTGGACAAATTCTATCTCATGTCTTATAGTATCTACTGCTTTTCTATACAACATTGGTTGCCATTCCTCTTGGCAATTGCTGAATTCGTGTTTTAATTCAACATATGATTTACCATTGATTTCATGGAGTTGATTTGTATTGTATTTTTTAGATTCAGCATCAAATACATGATTAACATTGTTGATTTTTTCTGATTTGTGCCAAGTATTTGTTACTTCAAAAATAATATTCTTTGAATCACTTTGCCATTTAGATAATAAGTGAACATATACCGAATACTTGTTTACAACTTGAGTTTCTGATGCAAAAATCAAATGTCCAAAAAACATATTGACAAAAATTATAGAAAATGCAAGAATTGGAATTATTGCATAGATTATTTTATTCATTTTGACCTCCAAAACAGCTAAAAGATAATCCACAAAAACCACATGAGAATTTATCATCTTTGCATTCTATTTTTTCTGAACCACATTTGGGACATTCTTTACTTTTGATTAATTCAGTCATCTCTTTACCTCAAAAATTGATTTTGAAATAATACCAATCACCGCACCAAAGATAATGTGTCTAAACATAGTCATTGCTGGAATTTCAGGGGCGATATTTAATCCTGCAACACCAGCTCCTAAAGATGGAAGCATTCCAAACCATACAGTAGTGACAGTTACAATTACTCCAAAAATTATTCCATGTAACCAAATTCTACTGTTTAAAATTCTCCTTGATATAGGCATGAAAATATATCCAAAAAATAACGTCAAGCCTACTCCATTTGCAATATGGAAGATGTTTCCAATGAAAATGGCTGACTCATCTTCTCCAGCAACTAATTGTCCCAAAACAACTGAAATGTCTAGAGGTATTCCGGTAATTTCCATGTCAATAAAGGCTGCAATGTAAAATGCCAAAGTTCCCACTAGCCCAGTAATTACTAAACGAGAAAACTTTTGGTTTCTAGATACTTGTTTGAGACTCATTTTAGTTCACTCCAGATGCCTTTGAATTCAACCAAGAAGAGAGTAATTTTGAGGCTTTTGGTATGATGAATGTCATGTAAGATGGAATTACAATTGCATTGATCATTATTACTCCCCAGAGAGGCATAAAGGATGCCATAGAATCAAGTGTTAAATTCAAACTAAAAGCCATAGGGACAGCTACTGTTACAGCAACAAGAGCTCGTTTAGAATAAGGTGGAAGACTAGACGATTGTTTATTTTTAGAGTTTGTTCTAAAAAAGAAAAAAGATGGAGTTCGCACCATATCAATCACTCTATTGATTTTGGAGATACTCCACTACATTCTGTGTTGTTCTTAATGGAACAATTTTTGTTGCATTAAATTTTGCAACTTTAGTTTCTACCATAAGATCTTGTATTGCATGTGCACCAGGAGCTTCAACTATCCATTCAAAAGTATGTTCTAAACCAGAGTGATACATTGATAGAACTTTAATTCCTTTTGCGTTTGCATCTTGTTCGAAGGTAGATGCTACCTGTAGAAGCAATTTTTTGTTTTCCTCATTAAAAAGTGGGCATGCTTCAGTAGTATGGGTACCATAGATTCCGTAGGTTCCCATAGTTTGATTTTCTATTTGTTGTGTTGTCATGAAGTAGTATAATCAGAAATAGTACATAGGCTGGCTGGACTAATTTTTATTAAAAATTGTCCAGATTGGACATGAATAATAGGCTAAAAAGAGAAAATTTATCTAAAAATGTCCAGATTGGAAATGGATATTAGATTGTTCAATTAATAAAATTAGTTGGTCGACGAAGTAGACAGAATCATCTTATCACAATTAGGCAAAAATGCAAGAATGTCATCGCAAGAATTACAAAAAATACTTGATGCTCTAGGACATAATATTACAGACAGAGGAATTAGACATAGATTACAAAAATTAGAAAAAAATAACGTCATACTAGGATATTCTGCAATTTTAAATCCCAATATTTTATCTGAAAAAATTAATCGTACCATAGTTTTAAAATTTAAATTTACTAAAGATACTCCTGAATTAATTGAACGGTTAACAAACTATGTTGTAGATGCACAGTTTTGTACATTTTCTAGTAGGTTAAGTGGAGATTATGATTGGATATGCCATTTTGTTTTTGATTCTATTGAGCAATATGATCTTGAAACAAATAATTTCCTAAATAGATTTGGTGAGTTAATTTCAGACTTTCGATCCTATGAGTCAAACACGATAAAATCATCTCCATACATGATATATGATGAACAAGAAACAAAAGAAAGAAAAAGACGAATTTATGAAATTTTAGAATCGTTAAAAAAATATGATAACATTAACGATAGATTCCAAGAAATTGTTGAATGTGTTGTAAAATATTTTGGAGCATCATTTGCACGAATTTGGTTTGTAGACAAACAAAGAAAAGAATTGATTCTCAAATTTAGTGCTGGAAAATATACGCAGATTGATGGTAGTTTTCCAAAGTATCAATTAATTCATTAAAAATTGGACATATTGCAAAAACCAACAAACCTGTGGTTTCAAACGATGTAGTTAATGATCCACGAATCAAAATACATAATTGGGCTAAAAAAGAGAAATTAAAATCATTTGTAGGTTATCCGTTATCTTACAAAGGAAAGGTAGTTGCAATGTTTAGTAAGAAAAAAATGAATCATCTTGATTTTGAATTATTTGGATTATTCTCTGAGCAGCTTTCAAAGGAATTAACAGGATTTTTTGAGGCTAAAGATTTTCTTTCAGAATAGAATCTAAAAAATTATTGTTTTTGAATATCTGTTCCACAATGAACACAAAAATAAGATCCATTAGGAGCCCAATAGTGCTCACAATTAGAGTCAGGCATACTCAATTATACTATTTTTAATTCATTATCGCCATAGATTGTAATTTTGTACAAAATACGAAAAAAAATTCACATAATTTCACCTAGCCCAAGGGAAACTTATTTTTCCACAGGAAGTTCTAGCTTGTTTCCCCATTCTCCCCAAGATCCAAGATAAACTCGAACATTTTCAAATCCCAATTTTTTTAAAACCAAAAAAGAGTTAGCGGCTCTATATGCTCCCTGACAATAAGTGACAATTTTAGTATTCTTTGGATAGTTATACATTTGAGATAACTCATCATCATTTTTGAAAGTACCATCTTCATTGAGATTTTGATTCCAATCAATATTGATGGCATTTGGTATATGGCCAGATTGTGCTGCACGGACTGTAGTGCCATCATATTCTCCAGTTGAACGAGCATCTAGAATTTTTACATTTCCTAAATTATCTCTAATGTATTCAAATCCTGAAATAATATCTGGATTGATTTTTCCTGAAAATTTAGAAGGTTTGAAACTATTTAGTTTTGTTTCAAAAGAAAGATTCTCTTTCTTCCATTTTGTAATTCCTCCATCTAGCATGAAGACATTTTGATGTGAAAAATACATCAACATCCAAACACCTCTTGCTGCAAGCATTCCAGAAACTGAATCATAAAAAATGACTTTTTTCTCCGGTGTTACCCCAAGAAACGAAAGTAAATTTTGTGTTTGATTATTGAAATTTTCAATTCCTTCTTGTGTTGTATCAATCCAATGAAATGCAAATAAATCTAAATGAACAGATCCTGGAATATGGCCTTCTGAATATTCTTTGAAAGACCGAGTATCAGCAATTATGATATTTGGATCATTTAGGATAGAATTGAGATCTGTTGTAGAAATTAACATAATTCAAATAAAATGATCAGGACTAAATTCATTTGGATTAAAATAAAAAGAAGAAAAAAAGGGTTTTTTTTCTATTCGTTAACGTATGCTCTTTCGCCATGCTGTGCCAAATCAAGACCAATCTCCTCTTCTTTAGGAGTGACTCTGATTCCGCCCGGCCATACGGCATCCATTACTTTTAGGATTACAATTGTAACACCAAAGGCATAGCCTACTGATATTGCAGCACCGATGATGCTGATTGCTTGCTGTTCCATTCCTTCTGCTGTACCAGTCCATGCACCGATACCGTCTCCAGTATCCCAAATGTGTGGACTAGCTAATGTACCAGTCAAAATTGCACCTGTAAGACCACCCATTCCGTGTACTCCCCATACATCTAATGCGTCGTCCCATTTGCGTGCGCTCTTGAATGCGATACATGCATAACAAACTGTACCAGCGGCAATTCCAATTATAATTGCAGCCATTGGACCTACCCAACCTGAGGCGGGTGTGATTGCTACCAATCCTGCTACTGCTCCTGATGCAGCTCCAACAATACTTGGTTTTCCTGTATGTGCCCAAGACATGAGCACCCAAGTTATTGCAGCCATACCAGTTGCTGTATTTGTAACAGTCCATGCGCTGACGGTAATGCCGTCTACCATAACTTCACTTCCTGCGTTGAAACCAAACCATCCAAACCAGAGTATTCCTGCTCCGAGGACTACCATTGGGATATTGTGTGGTTCCATTGGCACTTTGCCATATCCAAGTCTTCTGCCAAGGACTAAGGCTCCTGCCAATGCAGCAAATCCTGAAGAAATGTGTACTACAGTACCACCTGCAAAGTCTAAAGCGTACGATGGTGATAGTTCTGGATCGAGATCAATTGCACCTCCTCCTATGTATCCGCCTCCCCAGACCCAATGTGCTATTGGATCATAAACGAAGGTTCCCCATAAGAGAACGAATATGATTAATGCGCTGAATTTGATTCTGTCAATTAATCCACCAATAATTAGAA
>Ga0233439_10002042_pt1 | contig 23619 bp, 18 predicted proteins | sample SI_123_September_6_FD_182713 | JGI IMG/M metagenome (GOLD analysis project Ga0233439, IMG submission 182713) | Seawater microbial communities from Saanich Inlet, British Columbia, Canada - SI_123_September2016_100_MG | ecosystem: Environmental > Aquatic > Marine > Inlet | place: Canada: British... | reverse complement strand
ATGAAAATCCGTGGGATCAACATCGAACGTGGTTAGTTGCTTTAAACTAAAGGGAGGTTGCCGCCGGGAGGTTACCATGATGGTGATCCCGGATTTGTGTCGCAACACTGCCGTCGCACCTTGATCACAATACGTCGCACCGCCGTGACGAGGTTGAGGTTCATGGAACTTACCATCATATAACCCCACTAATTTGACTTCACCACACCACGGTTCTCCATGATCATTATCCGTTTTACCACCAACGGACACGTTCAATAAATCACCAATTTCACTTGCGGACGCTTGCACCACAACCGCTGGATCATAGAGACAGACGAACATATTATGCAAACCTAGCTTGTCACATGCATGCAATAAAATGGTGCTATCTGCCGGTGAACCACCTCCGGTATTATCACCCATATCCAATAAACAGATGGGCCCCTTGAGCTGGGCAGACTGTTCAAGTGTCGTCTTCATCGGTTCTAACTCTGCCTTAAACCCGTCGCGATGTGTGTCGAGAAAATCGGCGAGTTCTGTGGCACAACGTTCTGCTAAGTCCAAGTCGTTATTAGTCACGACAATAAACGCGGACCCCATTTCAGCTACATCCGCATAAGGAAACCCGAGCATGATGCTATTTGACAAGACTCCCTCAACAGCAAGTTGCAAATCTGCTGTTTGGTAAAGTGGTAAGCATGGCGGCACAGTCGATTCTTGTTTTTGGATATTAATGGCTATTGCCGGAGTTGCGATCGCCATCGTGGGCTGGACGTCGCCGCGCAATGTATCAATCAGAAGATTCGCCGCTAAGACACCCACTTGGAACTGGTCTAAATGTGGATTGCTACGATAAGCGACCAATGCATTACAAGCTGCTGCCATTTTTTCTGATAAGTTGCCGTGCGGGTCCAACGTTGCGATTATCGGGACATCACTTCCAACAACATTACGTACCAGACTCATCCAGTGTCCATCCGCGTCGCGATAATCTTGTGAAACGGTTGCACCGTGCGGTGCTAGCAACAGCCCATCAAGCGGCAATGCAGCCCTCAATAATTCAATAATTCGACTGGTAATCTTCTCATAGGCAGAAGCACAAATCGTGCCGTAGGGCATTGCGCGAGCAAACAAGAGGGGCACAATTTCAATTTCGTCCGCAGCTGCTTCTAACCGTGAAATGAAGCCTGCTGTTTCATGATGTGTGCCTGACATCCGTTCTAGAAAGGCGTCTCCTTCAAGCAAAAGATCGCTGCGGAAATGCTCGTAGGTTGTTAGTTCGGAAATGAACGTATTCGATTCGTGAAGAAATCCAATAAGACCAATTCTTTTTTTTGACATCCTTTAGTACCCTATAAAACACCGTACTTGCGGTAGGCATCGGTGGCCAACATGCCATCGATAATAGCATCTCGAGTGATGTTTTCATCGTGAACTTTTTGCCAAGCGTTACGAATTGCTTGTTCTTCAATTTCTTGGGGCACAACAACAATGCCATCTTGATCTGCCAAGACTAAGTCGCCCGATCGAAAAGTCACTCCGTCGATTTCCACAGGTTCATCAACGGCGACAACACGTTGCCGATTGAGACTATCATAAATGCAGCGAGCAGCAGCAAACACCGCAAATCCCATTGCTTTCATCTTGGTGATGTCTCGTACAGCGCCATCGACAATCGCACCGATACAACCCCGGTTTTTGGCTGCCGTAGAAAGTAGTTCACCCCAAATGCCCGAACGTAAACTGCCGCTTGCAGCGCAAATCAACACATCATCTGGTGCGCAACTGTCGACAGCCTGTAATTCTAATTCATAGGGAGCAGGATCTTCAAAATCAATATCTTCCCAGCTTGTCGTACGACACCGTCCAACAAGTACTGTATCTACAGTCAGGGACAAAAGTTGCGTTCTGGGAGATTGATTTGTAAAACCCAGTCCATCGAGAGCGTCACAAACGACGGCTGAGTAGAGCGATTGCCGCATCATATCCAAGGTGATCGTTTCCGGTTGATCCATTTTCGAATATCCAAGCTTAAAAGTTAACAATTCTAACTGGTCTGTTGTTCTCGATTGGTTAATCTATACCGCATCCATCAAGCCACGCATATAACCATAGGCATGTAATCGCCCGAGTTGCGTGTAACCTGGTTCACCATCGTCTTCACCACAGAGCTGGGGAACATGATCTGGACGAATCGAGCCACTAAATCCAACCTCTTTATACGCTCGCATTGCCGCCGCCATATCCGTCGGTCCATTATCGTGAAACGTCTCAGTAAAATTGTCGTGCGTTCCACGAACATCACGAAAGTGTACATAGCGAATATGATCGCCAAGCAAATAGATTGTCTCAGGAATCGCTGCTCCCATTTCCACAAACGATCCTTGGCAAAAGCAAATTCCATTGCGGGGACTATCTACCAAGCCAGCCAAACGTTGAAATCCTGCGACACTATTCATGATGCGACTGCGGCCAAGAAACGACTCCAATGGTGGATCATCGGGATGCATCGCTAAATCAATCCCTAAACGCTCGGCGTGTGGAATAACTTGCTCTAAAAAATAGGCGAGATTTTCCCATAACGTGTCTGCCGTGAGAACTTCATTTTCCAGCGATCGCGAGGCATCGTCGAGTGACATCGCTTGATCAATTTCAGCAAGATTGAATTGCGTAACAACCGCACCACCGCGTTCAGGAACATCTAATCGAGTCCGCACCCAATCGGTGCCAGCCATAAAGTTGTAACACAATACCGGAATTTCAAGATCCGCCATGATTTGCAGCAACGAAATTATGCCAGCGATTTCTGTATCACGAGCGTTGCGGCCACAGATAATATTTTCCATGGCAATGGCGTCTTCCACAGCCGCTGGCTGCAATCCAAAAGACCGTATCCGCTGTAGTGTCGGCTCCCAATCAGATTTCTGAGGGCCTTGGTAGCGTATCGTAATCGTTTCCACACCGGTTTGAGCGGCTAATGTTAGATTTTCATCTGACAATGGAGTCAGGACCGATGCTAGTTTCATGTTTGTTCGCCGTTGTCAGTTTCCAAATAGAGTGAACTATTTTTCTGAGTTACAATTCGATCGCTTTTACGCAGGCCTCAGGTTCTCGACAGGAAATCAAATATGTTTTGCCATTGCGAATCTTAATTTCAACAGCTTTACCAAAATTTACAACGTATCCAATTCGTTTAGTTGCGAACCCAATTCTCCATCCCACCCCCAAAAACTCTCTGAACTTCGCTTCGTCAACTTCAACACTCTCAATTTGCTCAACGGTCGTGCTGACATTCCACCATAAGTAACCGAAACGGATCGTTCCACGATCGATCTCAATAAAATACCGACTGAACGCCATGGCCAAAAAGCCCATAAACACTGTGACAAATCCTGTGACCGAAATACCAACAATATATCCCATCCGCTCATCATCGGAAAAATCTGCTCCACCAGAATCTGTTGCTGCGATAAAATCACTTACCAATGGCACCAAACCAGCAAACGTAGCAAGCACGACAATTAATAAAAGCCAAGTAAACCACGGTGTATAACGTTCGCAATACATCTATTTCACCACTCCTTTTGTGATTCCATCCCAATTGTCTGTCCGAAAGGGTGTGGCCGGTAAATGCTCTTTGTTTTGTAAATTGCAGATTGGATTTTGTGCCCAAGCATATCGCACAGAAACTGGAGCGGTAATGGTATCACTCCAAACCTCAACTTGATTCTTACCAACAATCCGCGCAGAAGCATTCACAAAATTCTTATCTTCACCAGCGATTGCGAACCCCCGAACCTCTCGTACATCAAAGGTATCAAGTCCTCCACCCACATGGTCAAACGTAATGACAATGCGATTCCCTTTTGTTTCGGAAGATTTATAGAGAGGGCTACGGTAAACGAGTTCGATTCCATAGTCTTTTGCGAGTGCCCAGCGTGCCAGACGTTTAGCCACATCCTGTTTGTTACGCGGGTGGATGTCATGAGATTCACCCAAGTCGGTGATGATTGCCTCACCCGTATTAGGCAACTTACTCATAACCATGGTCTGAGCTTCGCGTAGTTCGGCCCAACTACTGCCTACCGGTTCAGCAACCTCATCTTGAAAATCTGCCAACGAGACCCAATAGAAACTGAAGTCACCTTGACCCCATTTTTTACGCCAAGTGTCGATCATCAGCGGAAACAGATTCTGATATTGATACGCACGCCCTGCATTATGTTCACCCTGATACCAGATGGCACCACGAATCCCATAGCCGACGATAGGATTTAAAACACCATTGAATAGATTTGCGGGGCGGTGCTGGCCGGTCAAAATATTGCGGGGCGGACGTGGCCGACGAGGCACGGGTTTCTTGTCTTGCAGCGCCTGTGCCATGGCAAGTTTCCAAGCCGCCAGTTGCCGCTCATATCGTTGAGCGGCCGCGGCGGGGTCATATGCTTTGGCCGCATCGTCCCATTTGGCAAGCAACTCCTGATATTCGCCCGCTTCCTCTAGAACCTCACGGGGCACCCAGGCTTCGCACGCCGAACCTCCCCAGGCTGTGTCGATCAGGCCGATGGGAACATTTAAAGTTTGATGCAGTTGTCGACCAAAAAAGTATCCCACTGCGGAAAAACTCTTGACCGTCTCGGGAGTAACCGTTTCCCATTTTCCCTGAAAATTATCCAAGGGCGTTTGGCTGCCAATCTGGGGAACAGAGATAATTCGGATTTGGGGGAAATTTGCCGAAAGTGATTCCAAATCTGGGTCATTTGCTGAACTAACCGCAAACGCCATGTTAGATTGTCCTGAGCAGACCCAGACTTCACCGATGAGGATATCGTTAATTTCAATTCGGTTGCTGGCTTCAATGACTAATTTATGTGGCCCACTGCCAACGGATAAAGCCGGTAATTGAACTTGCCAGCGACCATCATTATCGGCTTTAGTTGTTTCCGTTTTTCCAGCAAGCACAATAGATACTTGCTCTGCGGCAGATGCTTTTCCCCAAACGACAACAGGTACGTCACGCTGTAAGACCATCTGATCGGTGAATAAGTTTGATACAGAGACTTCTGCCGCAACGGGGGTGGGTGCAAACGTTGCTACAATCAATATTGCAAGAGCAGTAAATAAATAATTTGTGTGGCGCATAATAATATATCCTGTTGATAATTGGCGAGTATCTCACCAGTAAGGTTTAGATTTTTTTCGGGTTGATGGCAACGTGTTTTACCGTTTGGCGGCGCCAAGTGTAGGCGACATGGATGGTACCATCGGCAGCCTGAATGACCGCTGGATAGGAATATTCACCTTTATCGCGTTCGAGTGTTAGTACTGGGTGCCACGTTTTGCCATCTTTGGAAATGGCAACATTCAACATATTACGACCAGCGGGAAATTCTCCGCGGCGGATGGTGTGGTTATAGACAAGCAACTGCCGGCCATCGGCAAGGGTAATTGCGTCCGTTCCAGAATTTGGGTTGGGGAGATGGGTGGCGGCCGGTTGGGACCAAGTCTTTCCCCCGTCGGTCGACCAGCTCTGGGCAATCACGCCTTCTTGGGTGCGGCACATTACTTGCATTGAACCGTTTTTATAAGTGAGGATGCTAGGTTGAATCGCATTGAACTTTTTGCCGTCGTGAATAGGGCCAATGATTTCCCATGTTTTGCCTTGGTCCTTGGTTAATTCAAAATGAACACGCCAGTTGTTATGCTCGCTGCTCGATGGGCACAGAATCGAACCATCTGAAAGCTCAATTGGCTTATTCTTGACGGGACCTACGATATGACCAATCGCTGAATCTTTGCCAAGTTTAGTCGGTTTGCTCCATGATTTCCCACCGTCATTGGATGTCGCCAACATGCCCCACCAAGTACTTGGAGTAGGTCCAACTTTATAAAACAAAAGTAACGGTCCTGTTGTCGGTTGAAATAGAACGGGGTTCCAGCAGGGGTGTCTCAATTGGTCGGATTGCACGCCATTGACTACTTCACTAGGCCGTGTCCAGTGGTCATCTTCAAATCGAGAAACCCAGATACCCACATCAGGATTCTTTTCATGCTTACCGCCAAACCACGCGGCGACGAGTCCCGTGGGAGTGCTGACAATCGTCGAAGCATGACATTCCGGTGTTTGTCGACCCGCTAGAGGATAAATAAATTCACTTGAGACTAACCCATGAGTTCCTATTTTCGTCGGTGCAGCAAGCACAACAGCAGGATCAGCCGCAGAAGTTGGCGAGACAGAGGATGTCCATGTCATCATTGCTGCCAACAAGATTAGTAGTTCTTTCACGGGTTGAATTTCTAATAAAAAGAGGTTGGTTAATAAGGACATTCAGTATACCGCACTGCGAAAGCAGGATGTTGTTGACGCACAGGGCCCCTGCAACCCAACTGGGGACGGTAGTTCCAAAAATCGCTGACTAGTGCACCCACCTTGTCCTTTTAAATATTCAATTTATTCGCGATTGGTACTTTAATACCTGCCTAACAACGAGTGGCACATTCCACCGATTGCCCGACCAAGAATCGGCATTGTCGTTAAGTATGCGTCCACAGGGAACCTTTCTTACATCGTTCAGGTGTGTCAGTAAATATGTCGGGAAGACGGACCACAATTACGTCTGGTGTTGCGATTATGTTTGTTGAATCTATCATAACGTTTTTGCTAAAGGTTCACAGAAATTGACTGTCATGACCTAGTTAGATTCATGACCATCGCAAATGCGAGTCTGTTAATTTGTGATATATTAACGGCTATGAAACAAACATCTGCAACAAGCCGATTTGCACCGGCAATCTGGGGTAAAGATCGAGTGCGGCATGTGCGGCTTTTGGCATTGAGCTTAGTGGCCGTTGCCATCGTCGCCGCCCTACCTGCCGTCGGAAACTTGCTAACCTCAGTACCGGCAAGTGAATCGATTCAGCAGCACCGCTGGGTACACTTAATGCTGTTGATAACAGTAGTCCAACTAGGTTTGGCGGGGGTTTTAGTCATCTATGTAGACTGGTCGACTCTCTGGGCTGTGACTATTGCAAATATGTTGTTTGTTGGAGTGTATGCGGGGTTATTTGCTATTCGAATCTTAGCCGAGTCGACAAACGAGATCATTTCATACTTGCAGTTAGATTTAGAAGAAGCTCCGCCTGGTAAACAGGCGATGTGGTTTATGCTTGTCATCTTGATGTTTGTAACGCAAAGTTTTTTTACTGGCCGATATGCGCGTCGCTGGAAACGAGAGCGGTAGTAAATGGGAACGATGAAAATAATCATCCAAGCGATTGTACAAGGCTTAACTGAATTTTTGCCGGTGAGTTCTTCTGGGCATCTCATCGCTCTGGAAACATTTCTTATACCCGATCCAACGACGGCAGCGACAATGGCTGAAACAACAGTCGCATTGCATGCGGGCACATTACTAGCGGTCTTGTTAGTATTCTGGAAATCATTGGTCGAGCTATGTGGCCGCCGTCGAAATCTAGTCATCCCACTTGTGGTGGCTACCATTCCAGCGGTTTGTGTGGGACTGCTGATTGTGATTAGCGGATTAGATGACCTGTTGACAGATCCTCGCCTGACTGGTGCGATGTTAGTTGTCACTGGGTTTGTGTTGTGGATGGGCGAGCCGAGTGTTGAAAACGGGCACGAAACCGCTAATATTGAAACAGTGTCAAATCAACAAGCTTTCTGGATTGGGATTGCTCAAGCATTTGCGATTGTACCGGGGTTGAGTCGCAGTGGTTTGACGATTGTCGTGGCGCGGCGGATTGGATTGCCCGGCCAACAAGCAGCTCAATTTTCCTTTTTAATGTCGATTCCGGTAATAGTTGGCGCTATGGGAGTCATGCTATGCAAACAACTTCTTAAGACTACAAGCGACGAGATGGTAGCTATCGACTGGAATATTATAGGTCTTGGAATTTCTGTTTCAGCGGTAGTCGGTTACGGAGCGTTACGGGCTTTGTTAGTGGTACTAGAAAAAGGGCGATTCCACTGGTTTACTTTTTGGTGCATACCCCTGGGAGTCTTTCTACTAGTTTTTGCGTACTATTGGTAAAGTTCGGCGTTAGGTTCTGTGGTTGACTTCTTGTTACAACAACTTGGTAGTTTTTCTATTGCGCTGTACTTAACGACTACAGGTGGTATAATTCGTATACCGATACTGTATCTGGTTACATCCAGAGCAGTAACAACTTATCACTTGGGGGCGACATTGGTATCGACCGGATAGCCTGAAGTGTAAGTGGCGTACCGTGGTTGGTCAGTTGGCCACGTAAAAAGCTGACTAAACAATTTTAATTGCAGATAATAATCTAGCATTGGCTGCCTAATTAAAGGTAGCTCGGACTCTAGGGCTTAGCTGGTTAGCTCTAACAGTCCGTCACAAATCCAGATCGACTTTTGTCATGCCTGACACGCAGAAGTCTAAATTAAGTTTCAGGATCGCGAACTTTAAATCCTGTCGAGCGGAGTTATCGTTTGCTAAAACCAAAGAATCGACTATGTACGTAGAAGCTTGCATGAAAATGTCTCGGGACGCGGGTTCGAATCCCGCCGCCTCCACTAAACCGAGCTCCATATGAGAGCTATTAACCATGATCAAACTTGACCGTCGTAATTTTCTTCGTAGGCTAGGTGTTTCTATTGCGTTGCCGGCGTTTGACTCGTTGCATGCCGCCAACGAAAACAAATCGAGCGCAAACGCAAAACGCTTTGTCTGTGTGTCTCCGAACTATGGCATGAATCCAGCGGGGTTCTTTCCAACGACAACCGGCGCGGACTATGAGACGCCGACTTTATTGAAACCACTGGAGTCGCATCGAGCTGACCTGACGATCTTTACAAATCTCGATCATCCCGGTGTTGGTGGCGGGCATGGTTGCTCAACCACATTTCTCAATGGCGTCGAGATGAAAGACGTCAAAAATCAACCGCAACGATTGCACACGCTCGACCAGTTACTGGGCGAAAAGATCGGGCAGACGACGAGATTCCCGTCATTGTTGCTCGGTAATGGTGGCGTTTCGTGGTCACGGGCGGGAATCAAATTGCCAACCGACAGCGATCCGGCGCGAGTCTTTGCGAAACTGTTCCTTGATGAAAGCCCACAGTTGATGCAGCAAACTCGACAATTTCTTGATGAAGACGCGAGTATTCTCGATGTCGTTCGGCAAGATGCAAAACGTCTCAACGAGAGGCTCGCGCAGGCCGACAAGGACAAACTCGACCAGTTCCTTACCGCAATCCGTGAAGTAGAACGGAAGTTAAAACGCCAGGCGGAATGGATCGACATTGCCAAACCGAAAGTCAGCGACAAAGTCATTCGAGGTGGCGACGACGACGACACTATCGTTGATCTCGAATATCCGTACAACACCTCTGTAATGTACGACTTGATGGTGATTGCCTTGCAAACGAAGTCAACAAACGTCATTTGTTACGGACATCCTGGTGGGAACCGCCTGTTTCCTTTCGACGGAATCTCGTTGGGTTATCACTCATTGACCCATCACGGGAAAAGGCCCGATTTGCTTAAGGAACTTACGATCATTGAAACTTTCTATGCGGCACAGTTTTCCCGATTTCTAACAAAACTAAAGGAGACTCCCGACTCGAATGGGCAGTCGTTGTTAGAATCAACCGTCGTGCTGTTTGGTAGCGGGATGGGTAACGCCAGTTCACATTCCAGCCGAAACTTACCAATCATGGTTGGCGGCGGCGGTTTACGCGGTGGTAACCATCATCGCTTCGAACGCCATGGCCGTGATGGCCGAGCACTGTCAGATCTGTTCGTCACGATTCTTCAGCAACTGGGTCTCGAACAGGATGCGTTCTCCACGAGCACTTCAAACCTGAATCATCTACTGACATGAGCCGACTGGTATTGCTACTACTGATCTGTGCCGGTGCGAACTCAGTACAAGCTGAAAGCCGTGAACGCGAAGTACTTCAATCGTTTCTGAAGTCCTACTGTGTCAAGTGCCATGGACCTGACAAACAAAAGGGGGATCGCCGGTTCGATCGGTTGTCCGCTGTCGAAAGCGGCGCTGAAGATGCAGAATTGCTTCAAGAGATTCTCGATCAATTGAACCTCGCGGCAATGCCTCCGGAAGACGAGATACAACCGTCCGTAGCGGAACTGAAAACGGTCGTCGCGCTACTGACAAGTTCTCTTGCCAAGGCGCGCGAAGAGGCGCGTGATAACGTCGGAAAAGTCGTGATACGTCGGCTCAATCGCGCCGAGTACCGCAACACGATTCGCGATCTGTTTCAACTGAAAATGGTCGATTTCGATCCCACAACCACCTTTCCAGCAGACGACTCAACGGAAGGTTTCGACAACGTTGGCGAAGGACTGGTGACATCGGATTATCTGCTCCGCAACTATCTCGAAGCAGCACGCAAGGTAGCGGACAAAGCCATTCTTCCCGGTCCCCGGCCACAAATGATTCATTACGAAGCCGGAGGTCATGCCGGAGCTGATTCGCCGCAGGAGGTTCTTAGCGGTGTGACGACCAACAAGGAATGGCGCAAAGAAGCCGGACGATTATTTATCAAGTTTCGTCAACCGTTGGGACTACCGTTGCTCGATAAGAAACGAGGAGTCCCCGCCGACGGTGAGTATGTTATTCGATTCTCAGCGCAGGCTGTTCGTAGAAAGTCTCGCTACAAAGATGAAGACCTACGTTACAATTCGAATGAGCCGATGCGATTATCCATTTCCATCGATTCACGCGCGCTCGGGGCAACTGCCCACCGGATCATCGGCGAATACGAAATCCCCGACGACGAGGTGATCGAAATCGAGCATCGCGTCTGGCTTGAAAAGGGCTTTACTTTTCATGTGCACTGGGCCAATGGACCGAATGGTTCGTTCAAACGCATCCTGCGGAAAGTTTTGCCTAAGTACAACAAGGACGCTCTTTATCCCATCCGCAATCCGCCGGAGATGTACGTGGGTTCAGGACCTGAACTCCACGTTCATACTTTGGGGATCAAAGGGCCCTTCTACGATCAATGGCCACCCGCAGGATTCGCACAGTTCTTTCCCGATCCGCCGACGAAACCTGACGCCAGCTACCTGGATGAGTCGTTGTTGCGTGTCGCTTCTGCGGCCTTCCGACGGCCTGTCAGTAGCGAAGAATTGGCGCCTTACCTCAGTTTGGCACGGGCGTACCACGCGAAATCCGATGATTTCTGGTCGGCCGCAAAGTATGGCGTTCGAGCGATTCTGACTTCGCCTAATTTCCTGTATCTTGCGGAGACCACACCCTCCGATTCAAAGGATCGGCATGTGAGCGAACACGAACTGGCGACGCGACTCTCCTATTTCCTCTGGAGTTCGATGCCCGACGACGAACTGCGCGGTGCCGCCGACGGGGGGACCTTAAGTGATCCAACGGTCTTGAGACGACAAGTCGAGCGAATGCTCTCGGATCCAAAATCCTATGCGTTCACGGAGAATTTTACAGGCCAATGGCTCGACCTTCGAAAACTGGGCAAAATGCCACCGGATCCGGAAAAGAATCAAGCCTTCTACAAAGACAACCTCGAAGACGCGATGCGCGATGAGACACGACTGTTCTTCTCCCATGTACTTAGCGAGAATCGCAGTATACTGGATTTTATTGATTCGGATTACACGTTCCTCAATGCCGCGCTGGCGCGGCATTACGGCATTCCCAATATTGACCATGAAGAATTTAAGAGAGTAGTTCTCAAGTCGGATTCTCATCGAGGTGGTTTACTTGGACACGGCAGCATCCTCACAGCGACTTCGAACGGAGTCGAAACGCAGCCCGTTGTCCGCGGAATCTGGGTACTCAACAATCTATTGGGTACGCCGCCCAACCCACCGCCGCCGGACGTCGACCCGATCGAACCTGACACACGTGGCAGCGCGACAATCCGACAATTGATGGAGAAACACCGTAACAATCCAACCTGCTACGAATGTCACCGTAAAATAGACCCCATCGGGCTATCATTGGAAAACTACGACTACGTCGGTGCTTGGCGAGATCGTTACAGCAAGCAACTGTCAATTGATTCGTCAGGCGAACTGCCCGACGGAACCACAATCCCCGGACCCGGTGGCATCAAGACTTTCCTTCTCGAACGGCCCGAACAGTTCACACAATGCCTGACCAAAAAGTTATTCGTCTACGCGCTCGGCCGACGCCTGAGCTTTGCTGATCGCGACGACATCGACCAGATCGTATCTACCATGCCAACGCACAATTACGGCTTTCGAGATCTCATTCAGAAAATCGTCGCCAGTGAGGCATTCCACATAAAATGAAATCGACTCTCATAACTTTGTTACTTTGTTTAATTTCGGCGTCCGCAAGAACAGATGATCGACCGAACATCATTCTCATCATGGTCGACGATATGGGCCGCGATTGGGTGAGCTGTTACGGTGCGCAACATCAGACTCCAAATGTAGACCGACTCGCAAAGCAGGGTGTGCGCTACGAAACAGCGTGGTGTACTCCAATCTGTACGCCAACACGAGTCACATTGCTCACGGGACAGTATCCGTTTCGGCATGGATGGACTCAGCACTACGACGTTCCACGCTGGGGTGGCGCTGGCTTAAGCTGGACGAAGTTCACGACCTTTGCCCGCGTCCTGCGCGATTCCGGCTACGCGACGGCAATCGGCGGTAAGTGGCAAATCAATCATCTGGGAAAACAGCCCGCTGCTCTGAAGCAACACGGATTCGATGAACACTGTGTTTGGACTGGCGTTGAAGCCGAGCGGGCGGAAACGGAGCGACGCTATTGGGACGGTCACATCATGACCAACGGTCGTCGTGCAACTGCGTCATATGGCCCGGACACAATCAACTCCTTCCTAATCGATTTTATCCGCCGCAAACGAGAGAATCCATTTCTCGTCTACTATCCGATGCTGCTCACTCATGGTCCACATACGGCAACACCGCAGAACAAGGATAATGCCCCAGTAGGCAAAGATGCTCTCTACGCTGGTAACGTCGCTTACATGGATCAGCTCGTCGGCAAACTAATTGACGCAGTCGACAAGGCGGGACTCATGGACAACACGCTGATTGTTTTCACGGGCGACAATGGCTCAGCAGCTGCAGGGAATCTGAACGGGAAACCATTTGAAAAAGGGAAAGGCCGCGCAGCGGATCGAGGAGTCCATGTTCCGTTCATAGTTCGTGCTCCCTTTCTCACTCCGGGAGATCGTGTGTCACGAGATCTGATTGACTTTACTGACCTCTACCCGACATTCCTCAAACTGGCGAATACCGCTCCACCTAAAGGCATGACGCTGGATGGACGTTCGTTTGTGCCCAGCCTGCGAGGCAGCGAAGATCCCTTCGAGAAGCGGAGCTGGATTTTCTCGCAGATCGGCGACTTCCGTATGCTTCGCGACTGGCAACACATTGTTGACAGCAAAGGAAGCTTTCATGACCTTACTAAAGACCCACTCCAACAGGCCGAAGTCAGTCCGCTCGACAAGATTGCTCCCGGCCGTCGAGAACGACTTGAGATGATACTGAAGCGATTTCCCAAAAACGCTCCGGGGCCATTTTCCGAATTCGAAGAGAAATATCGACGGCCACAATGACGATCCGCCATCCCAAACCATGAGTGGAAAGGGGAGGGGCAGGTATGAAATCGCCACGTCTAGTACCATCGTGAAGTGATTTTACAGATCAACCTGCAACGTTCAGGTCCACGTTTTTCCAAAACGAATCTGGGCTGTTCTCGTTCCGGTTGAGATGGCGGCGGCCCAAACGCAGTCAGCAAATCCCACCACCTCCAACAACGCCAAGGTTTCGTCAGCCAAACTTCGCAGCGTGTAGAAGGGTCTACTGTTTGTTCGTAGGTTTTTGGTTGCCGGATAACTTTTACGGTGTGAATGCCGGCGGTTGCTTGCCGTACTTGGCTTCGTATAAGTTCGCAAATTTATCTGCGCGGCTAGCATCACACTTGAAGCACTGAGACTCCGCACGGTTGTGCTCTTCGCACCAGTCGCCATTCGCTTTGAATTCCTTCGCCGCTTTGGCACTACACATGCTGCATTGGTCTTCCGGAATCCCATGGGCAGTGCACCACCAACCAGAATGATCATCCACAACAGTATTAGTTACCGGTTCCACGGGTTCACTAGTCAATTCCACCTCAGCACCACATCCACTCAGTAGCACGGCAGCCCCTATAAACCCAAGCACCAATTTCGAAAAACCAAACTTGCAGGCAAACTTCATGGCATCACTCCTAATAAAAAATACTTACTTGTTCGTTTTAACTTTTACTTGACCTGGCCACAACATATAAAGGACTCGCAATACTAACAAAGACGCAGCACAGGAGCTAATGACACCTCCAATTACTACTGTAGCTAACGGCTGTTGTACTTCCGCACCCATGCCCGTATTAAACGCCATCGGTACAAAACCTAAACTGGCAACCAAGGCAGTCATTAAGACTGGTCGCAGCCGTGTCATCGCAGCAGTCTCCACTGCATCTTCCAACGCCATTCCCCGTTGACGTAGCTGGCGAATATACGAAACCAATAACATGTCCGCCAAAACAGCGACTCCTGACAAAGCCACAAACCCGATCGCAGCCGAAATCGAAAATGGCATGTCACGAATCCATAAGGCAATAATACCCCCCGTCCAGGCAAACGGAACACCCGTTGCCACCCGTAAAGTATCAATAACATTACCGTAAGTCATATATAGCAATATCAAAATCAGACCTAGTGCCACTGGAACCACGAGCAGCAACCGCTGTTGAGCACTAATCATGTGTTCAAACTGCCCCCCCCATTCAATATGGTAACGACCGCTTGGTAATTGAACACGCTCAGCAATTTTCTCTTGGGCCTCAGCAATAAAGCTACCCATATCTCGTCCACGAATATTCGATGAAATATTAATGCGGCGATAACCCCATTCCCGAGTTATTGTTGCCGGCCCCTCCACAACATCAAGAGTTGCTAATCGCCCCAACGGAATCCGTTGTCCTGTGGGCGTATTAATCTCAATTGCCGCAATCGTCTCGGGATTCTTTCTCAAATTCTCTGGTAAACGAATCACCAACGGAAACCGCAACTGATCCTCAAACACTTCACCCAAATCAAAACTGCCCAAGGACTCAACAATATTCAGAACTTCTGTTGCCGAAATCCCATACCGCGCCAACTCATCCTGTTTCACCGCGATCTGTAACACGGGTTGCCCCGTAATCTGTTCAACCGCAACATCTGCATTACCGCCAATTGTTCTCAAGACAGCTGCAATTTCATCCGCTTTATCTACCAACACTTCAAAATCATCACCAAATAGCTTCACCGCCACATCCGATCGGACTCCACTAATCATCTCATTCAACCGCATCTCAATGGGCTGAGTCATCGCAGCCTTTTGCCCAGGAAATTGTCTCAGCGTCTGTTGAATCAAATTGGTCAACTCAGCTTGCGTCGCAGCTTTTGTCCACTGTTTCCGCGGATGCAATGTAATGAACATATCCGTTAATTCAACGCCCATCGGATCCGTCGCCACCTCAGCACTACCAATGCGGCTCCACACATGATGCACTTCATCCGGAAATTTAGCCAATACCGCTCGTTCCATCTCCGTATTAATGCGAATGGATTCTTCCAAATCCGTTCCCGCCAAACGCACCACATTAATCGCCAATGCACCTTCGGAGAGCTGCGGAGTGAACTCAGTACCGAGGTTAGGGGCAATAAATCCAAATGCAATAATGAGCACGAGTAGAGCTGCTCCTATTACCGCCGTCCGCTGGCGCATTGTAAAATGTAGAATCGGTTTATAAATAGCCTTAGCAAACTGCACGATCAACGGGTCACGCTCAGTAATCTTCTTCGGTAGCAAATAACTTGCCAAAACCGGCATCAACGTTAGGGACATTAGCATCGAGCCAGCCAATGCAAATACGACGGTTAATGCCATCGGCCTAAACAACTTGCCTTCGACTCCTTCGAGCGTCAAAATTGGTAGATAGACAACCATGATAATCAACTCACCAAACATGGTTGGTTTCCGCACTTCCACCGCAGCGTCTCGGATAACATCCAATTTTGTTTGGCCTGACGGGATACCATCTGAAAGCCGCCGCACACAGTTCTCTACCATCACCACGGAACTGTCGACGACTAACCCAAAATCAATCGCTCCCAAACTCAACAAACTCGCTGCAATACCGACTTGCAACATCCCTGAAAATGCGAACAACATGGAAAGCGGAATTGCAGCGGCAACGATTAAGCCAGCTCGCAGATTCCCTAGAAACAAAAACAATATCGCAATCACTAACAATCCACCTTCAAACAGATTTCGCTGTACTGTTTCAAGCACATGGTCGACTAATTCCGTTCGGTCGTATACGGTCACCACTTCCACGCCCGCGGGAAGTGTGGATGCGATTTCGGCCATCTTGTCTTTGAGTGCGTAGGTTACTTTGTGGCTGTTCTCTCCCATCAGCATAAAGCCGAGTCCATAAACGACTTCGCCTTGCCCATCCGCCGTAACCGCACCTCGTCGAATTTCATGGCCGATTTCGACACTCGCAACGTCACCCACTCGGATAGGCGATCCATCAATCGCCTTGATTACAATGTTTTCTATCTGCTGAATATTCACGGTTCTAGCAATACCATGCACTAACAGCATTTCCGTATTACGTATAATATTGCCCCCACCAACATTTCGATTATTAGAGCGCACAGCATTCACGACTTCGTCAAAGGTGAGCCCATGCTTAGAAAGTAAATCCGGCGTAATACGAATCTGATACTGTTTCTCAAACCCGCCCCAACTGTTAACTTCAGCAGTTCCCTGAACGGTACGCAGTTGGGGCTTGACGACCCAATCATGAACAGTCCGCAATTGCGTCAACTCTTCAATCTGTCGAGCCCGAGGCAAACTAGAAATGTCAACGTCTTGCAGCCTCACAATGTAATGAAAAACCTCTCCTAATCCCGTTGATACCGGCCCCATTTTCGGGCGTTCGATTCCAGCGGGTAACTCGACCGTGGCAAGTCTTTCACTGATCAATTGTCGAGCGAAATATATTTCAGTTTCCTCGGCGAAAGTCACGACCACTTGCGACAAGCCAAATTTCGAAATCGAACGTAGCTTTTCTAATCCCGGCAAGCCGCTGATGACCTGTTCAATCGGAAAAGTAACTTGCCGTTCAACCTCTTCAGGTGCCAACGACGGTGTGGTCGTATTGATTTGGACCATTACAGGCGTCGTATCAGGAAATGCATCCACGTCGAGCCGCTGTAGTGAAAACGCACCGAACCCTATGACGACTACAACTGAGAATAAAACCAGCCGGCGATTGTGGAGCGAAAAATTGATTAACCAATTGAGCATGATGCGATTTGTTTAATGTTTTATAATTTGAAACACGGACACATTGAAGAGCTTGTGGGATGGGCTTTTGGTTCGACCGAACCAATTAATGCTCACACAGTCATCCCGCACCCAGATTACCCTTGAGCAATTCGGCACGCAAAATCCCGCTACCAGCCGTTACGATCACTTCACCAGGAAGTAATCCAGCAATCACCTCAGTGTTTTTTCCCATCTTTACACCTGGCCTGACGCTGCGGGTGTGAAATACTTTGTAAGACCCTTCCTTGAAATAATCTTTGCCACGCACAAAAGCAACATGACAACAACCTTCCCAATGAATCGCTTCACTGGGAACAATAATCGCGTCGTCTTCTTCACGTAAAACAATTTCACCAGCGCCAAAAGTCTCATTTCGCAATCGACCACTGGGATTAGCCAATTCTCCGCGGACTCGTACAGTACGGGTCTCGCTGTCCACTTCAGTACTAATCCAAGTCACACTACCCGTTGCCTCACGCTGCGATCCATCCAAATGAAAAACTATTTTCTGCCCAAGCGTTACCCGTTCGGCTTCTTCGAGTCGAACATTTAGCAACAGCCACATTTGCTTTGTGTTGGCGACCGTAAACAGCGACTTGCCTGTTTCGACAACTTCCCCAGCGACCGCATTCCGCATCACAACGATTCCATCACGTGGTGAAACGACGGGGATCAAGTTAGTCGATGTACGTGAAGCATCCAGTGATTCAACAATAGCTGCCGGGATTCCCAACAACCTGAGATTAGCTCGGACTTCAACAATGGGTTGATCGACGATAGTATCGAAATCAATTAACAAACCAAGATTAGCAAGAGCCTGTACAGTACTCTCCAATTGAAATTCAGAATCCGATTTAGCAGCTTTCGCTTCTTGTATCTTTTGCTCTGGAATAATATCGCCACCTAATTTCGAAAACCGCTGAAAAGTCTTCGTATCTAAATCGAACTGCGTTTTCGCTTTGAGCAATTGTGATTTTAGGTGGCCGACTTCTGCCGCATCAACCAACGCTAGAACATCTCCCTGTTTGACTTGATCACCAACATTCTTATTCACAGACCAGATTGTGCCTTTCGCTCGTGAAGACAGATGGGCAACGCGTGTAGGATCATAAACGATTTCACCTGTCGTCTTGATGGTTTCAATCACGGGGCCTCGATCGACTAAATTAATATCAATCCCAGCCAGATCAACTGCTGCAATAGAAGTAAATTGAATCCGCCGTAAATGCATATTGCAGGCCGAGTCATTTTTGGTGCGTTCCCGAACAGCCAGCGCTCGTGCCGCGCGCTCGAAGTCCGTTGGATCAAAAACCGAATCCTCTGACAACTGTGCTACGTGAGGATGATGTAAGACACATTCCTGCACACCATGCTCAGCACACCAACCGTGCAATTCTGCTTTGGGCATAAGCTCAGCGTTACAGGAAATACATTCTGCTTCTGGGACGCCGTGGTCATCACACCATAGCACGCCTTGGATTTCCTGATTACCGATAAGTTCAGAAAACTTTGGTGCCTGCCAATCATGATTGTGCCCCCACAATGCCAGACTTGTTAATAAACCAAGAATGACTAAAGTTGGAATCCCGCGCAGCAGCGATCCTAACAATCTGCTGGCACCAACCAGAGATTTCTCGTCGTTGGCGGAGTCCTGTTTCGCTGTTATTTGTTCGTCAACGCCTTGCTGCGACGCATCCAATTCAGAGGGGTGGTTTGTTGCTTTGTTCATTTTTTCGACCTAACTATAGGCATGCTCAGTGATGAGGAAATGCTTGACCGCTGCGGCGGAATACATAATGCAAACGGCAGGCAAAGGTGACACGTTAAAGATCGTGCAAGATTCTGTTGAATTACAGAATTAGATAATCCAGCAGGAAAGAACAGCGCATACATCGGGCGCTTTTGCGTTGGTAACTGCAAAGATAGAAATAAATGCGACTTGAGCGCGAGGCAAGGTCACAGGCAACGCGACAGTTGAGTAATGCCACTGATCCATGCTAAGTTCAATTGCAACAATAGTACGATTGTCATCGGCGATAGTGATCGGTAACGCACCTTGGCAAAAACAATCACCGCACGAACAGTCATTGGGTGGAGCGGCGGGTGCATTTTGAAAATCAACCGGTAGCAACGCATCGCAACCGCAGCTACTCGAGCAAATCTCAGCTGCAATATCTGTCCCGACAGGCAAGCAACTGCCGACCACACATTGGTAGGGGCACAGCACCACCAACGCCAGTAGCAATTTCGAGATAGTGAGTGACTTGTTCAACACAACTTCTTCTTTAATAGAGAAAGCATTCATATTGCATTGCAGTATAATCACAAATATCGCTTCTAAGAAAGAAAATAGTTAAAATGTGATCAGAACTATTTTCAAACTCCTGGGACTTGATGGCATAGCTGACTTGTGCCGAGCACCCAATTCAAGCCAGTCCAGCAAGTGATCATTATTAGACACATACACCATAATCACCTACTATAGACAGCATGAAAAAAACAAACACCATCACCGCTCTATTACTGTTTGTGTTGCTCTCGTTTCCTCTGGCGGCTCAAGAAACCGATCTACCTCCGGGCGAACGCCTACTTGAACGACTCGATCGTATCTTTCAAGAAACCTCTCCACCACTTGAAGCAAAACTTCCTAACATCACACTTTACGACGCCACAGGAAACAAATTTCGGCTACGCAGCCTTAAAGGCCAATACACCGTCTTGCTATTTGGTTGCTTAACGTGACCACCCTTTCTAAACAAAGTCCCCAGTTTGGAGGCGATCGCTCATGACTACAGCCCGCAGGGCGTCAAGTTTTACTACATCTATAAAGCGTTAGCTCACCCCGAGTTAAATCACTATGTGCAGCCCGTTACTCTCCAAGAACGTTTGCTACACATCAAAGACGCCGAAAAACGCATTGGCGGTAAAATACCTTGGCTCTGTGACACCATGAACAATGATGTAATGACTGCACTGGGAAATGCACCAACATCGGAATTCGTCATCGACCCGACCGGCCGCATTGTCCGTAAACGAACATGGGGAAATCCACAGCAATTAAGGCAAGACCTCGCCGCACTCGTCGGACCAATCAAAAACCCAACATCCGCTCAAGACATTAATATCTCAATTACAAAACCGGAACCGGCTGCCGAACAGGGAGTGGTCAAACGCATCAAAGTTCCCAACAGCATGATTCCTTTAATTAGCAAGCCTGCCAGCAAACCCAATAACCCTCCACTTTATACCAAACTACGAGCGGACACTGATCAAGCTCTTTTCAACACTGGCAACGGCAAGATGTACATTGGTTTCCATCTCGACCCAATCCACAACGTCCATTGGAACAATCTAACCAAACCACTTCACGTCGAACTGGAATTACCGCCCGGTGTCACCATGCCTGAAACTCTTGATGGTCCGCAGGTTTCCACAGAAGCAGACATTGACCCGCGCGAATTCCTCGTCGACGTGCAAGGCTGGACATCTGACAAACCGATCCACTTAACCGTCAACTACTTTGCCTGTTCTGATGACCCAGCGTTTTGTATCCCCATCACCCAACACTATACGATCTACCGAGAACTCAATCGCCGAGCTGGCTGGATCAACGGTCGTGTCGAACCCACCGGACCGTTTCAAGCGACTAAACCAATAACTATTTCCGGCAAGATTGAATCCATCGATCTGCGCAACAACACGATCAACCTTGTCGACTCCACTGGAAAACAACATTTGTTCCACGTCAGCGAGTACACACAATTCAGTGCTAACTCCCAACAGCAACCGCTGATAAATCTGACCGTGGGTGCTAAGGTCAAAATCGACTATTTCAACCGACAGTCCGGGCCCTATGCCCGCGACATTCAAAGCGAATAGTTTTGGGGCTCGATAAGCAGGTAACAGGCGTCCAAGAACTCGCAAAACCAATCGACGCCATCATCTCGTAAATATTGACTCGACCTACGGTTTTCCCGGAAACGAATTCACATATTTAATCTTGAAGTCTGGGAATGAATTCACTAGCTGAATTTTGTAGTCGGGGAACGAATTCACCATCTTCCATTTCCCCGGCTTGTCGGGAAATGAGTTCACGACTTGCACTTTCAGGTCAGGGAATGAATTCACCACCTGCACCTTGTAGTCCGGAAATGACGTCACTATCTGTATCTTGCCATAAATCTTCAATACATCGACGTTTGCTGCAGTTATCGCTGAGGCTGGTTCATCACCGGCAATCTGCGATGGCTGTGATAATACTAAGCTAATACCCACCAGCATCAACAAATACACAATACGGTTGTTCATGATAATCACTCTCCAAACCTACAATGGATCATTGAATTCTTACTTGTATTATAGCAAGCGTCTCCGCAGGGAAAAGTAAAAACTATTAAACCCTCGGGGCACCCAGCGGGTAATCCCTGATAAGACCAATACGATCAGATTTCGGAGGTGCAACCTGTTTTCGCCAAGCTTTTATAAATCCAATCTGAAACTTTGGAAATTTTGACAATACTATAATAATTGGCCTTAACCGAAAGATAAGCGGGATAAACACAGACGGCAGCAAGAATTAGCAATCCCCATTCTCCTTCAAACAACGCGCTGCAAACACTCAATACAACAACACCGACCATACTCAGGGAAAAAAATATTAATGCAAAGTAGCCCGACAGCACTAAGCTCCACACGAACAAGAACTGCGCGGTCTTACTGCTGTTGAGCAGCACAAGTGCTGTCAAAGAAAAAGATGTCATGATGCCGACGAACAGAAAAACCAGCACAAATGCTAAGGCGGATAACTTGGGATCCTTCCCCGGCATAAAATCACCGTCGTTGATTAGATTAAGAATCCCCTCTCCCAGTATCCCCGGCAATTCAACCGCCAGGCTCACCAACGCCACAAACAGGCCCATGACAAATCCTGCCATCCAAATCTTCAGCCACGGCAAAGAAATTACCTGTTTTAGATCTTCTTTAAAATCTATTTTTTCAACCATTGGACAACCGTGGGAATTAAATAATGGAGTCCCTCGGTAAGCTCCGGATGCGCGCTAAAACAAAAAACTCGGCCTTTGCCGTAGTCGCAACGAACCGCCGCTGATGTGCCCTTCATGATTCCGTTGGGAGCCCCGTTCTTGGCAATCTCAGAGCCATAGATGGCTAGACTTTCATAGTCAGGTGTTTTTGGGTCATCCCACTCGCGTCGAGCCAGTAATGGTCCTTGGCCGTAAAAAATCTCCAACTCACTGGATTTGGCTTTGAATAAGTCCTGTCCAGATGGTGACAATTCCAGTTGCACCGTACCTGTACCCCGTGCCCAATGTTTGCGATCAACCACCTTGGCATCAATGAGATTGAGTGACCATGTATAGTCATTGGTTGCCAAATAAGCGCCGGCACATACTCCCAGAAAACCACCACCCTGGCTGACGAACTGTCGCACCTGCTGGCGACCATCTTCTCCCAAATCATTCCCCTGTTTGCTGCCACTTCCACCTGGGTGGATCAGCACATCAAATTCATCTAGCTTTCCAGCAACAATATCAGCCGTGGTGACCCTTGAAACTTCAAGTTGTATCTTGCTGGAGTTATCTAGAATCGTCAGCAGATTTGTACAGCTCTTACCAACTCCATCTCCCTCAAACACAGCCACCTTAATTGGGGCAGCCGAGGCCACGGATGTAATAAATAATAGAACGAAAGTGCAAAGTAATCTCATGAGATTGTTCCTACTCCATTTATCACGAAAGCTAATTATTACCAGCAAGGCACTTGAATATCTTGATGTTCGGTTATATTACTTTTTGAGATGCTTGACTCGGATATCTTTAAATTCCGCCCACATCGGACTCCCTGCGTGCAGTTGAAATGCCAAGATACCTTGCAGTAATGCCTTGTCCACCTTATCGGTAAAGTCCAACACCAGGCGACCATTCATGTAATGTTGAATGTGGTTACCTTTACAAATGATGGCAACGTCGTTCCATTCGTCTAACTTAAACAGCTTCTTATAACCCGCCGCATCGATCAGCGTTTCAGTTACTTTTTTGCCGGATGCATCCCAAACCGCTTTTTCACCAATCATACAGGTACGACCGCGACCACCAGTTAGACCACCTTCATCGTAAATGAAGCCGGAAACCGACGGTAATATATTCTGATTGCGAATTTCGTGTTGGTATCCTTTGACAACCCACTTATTACGGACTTTCCCTGCAGTGATGTG
>Ga0233439_10002037_pt1 | contig 23656 bp, 49 predicted proteins | sample SI_123_September_6_FD_182713 | JGI IMG/M metagenome (GOLD analysis project Ga0233439, IMG submission 182713) | Seawater microbial communities from Saanich Inlet, British Columbia, Canada - SI_123_September2016_100_MG | ecosystem: Environmental > Aquatic > Marine > Inlet | place: Canada: British... | reverse complement strand
AAAATATTTGAACCTTTTATCTAGTAGACTTCCTTTATATAAACAAAAAAAAGAATATCTCTGGAATTTCCGATGTCCAATTTGCGGAGATTCTCAAAAAAAACTAACCAAAGCAAGGGGATATGTTCATAGAAAAGAAAATAATCTTTTTTATAAATGCCATAATTGCGGAGTAGGGAAAACTTTTTCAAATTTTTTAAAAGAGTTGGATGTAAGATTGCATTCTGAATATTGTATGGAAAGATATATGTCTGGTGAAAATAAATTTAGTAATTATAAGGAGCCAACATTCAAATTTGATATTCCAAAATTTAAAAAAATTGATCTAAAAATACCATGCGTAAAAGACTTAAACGATGAACATTTTTGTAAGCAGTATGTCAAATCTAGAAACATTGTACCCAATAAATACCAATATCTTTATTTTGCTAAGGATTTTAAAAAATGGGTTGAAAGTCTTAACCTCGATACACATTATGAATTAATTAAAAATGATCCTAGATTGGTCATACCTTTTTTTGATAAAGATTATAATTTGATTGCCGCTCAAGGAAGATCATTAATAAAAAGTTCTAAATTAAGATATGTGACAATTAAGGTTAAAGAAAATGCACCAAAAATTTTTGGATTGAACACCTGGAATGAAAATAAGACCACCTATATAGTTGAAGGTCCGATAGATTCTTTATTTGTAGAAAATTCTCTTGCTATGGCCGGAGCTGATTTATCGACATGCAAAACACTATTAAATGATATTGATGTAGTATTTGTTTATGATAATGAAAAAAGAAATAAAGAAATTGTTAAAAAAATGGATAAAATTATTTCAGATAACCATAAGATAGTTATTTGGCCCAATCATGTAATGGAAAAAGACATTAATGATATGATATTAAACAATGTAAATGTTATGAGTGTTATGGAAAATAATACCTTTCAAGGATTAATTGCAAAAACAAAATTATTAGAATTTAAATTATGATAAATGAAAAACAAGTGCATAATCATGGATTTGTGAAGTTATTAAATGTGATGGGCTCCGATGAAGAAGTCGAAAATGCCGCAAGAATTAGTTATGGAACCGGTACGAGAAAAACTAGTCAAACAAGAAATTTAATTCGATATTTAATGCGGCATAATCACACATCTCCTTTTGAAATGTGTGAAGTGAAATTTCATTTAAAACTACCTATCTTTGTAATGAGGCAATTTGTTAGACACCGAACCGCTAACATAAATGAATATTCAGGCCGTTATTCCATAATGAGTGACGAATTTTATTTACCTGCAGAAAAAGATGTTCATGAGCAATCAGAGCAAAACAATCAAGGCCGAGGAAAAGAATTAGATGAAGACAACAAAACACTTGTTCTTGGGCGAATGTATGATGCGAATGAACACTCACAGATGTGTTATAAACAAATTGTAGACCCTACACTATTAGACGGGTTTTATGATGGTTTTAATGGTATTGCAAGAGAATTGGCAAGAACTGTTTTACCAGTTTCTAATTATACGGAATGTATTTGGAAGATAGATTTAAATAATTTTTTTAAATTTTCCAAATTACGCATGGATTCTCATTCTCAAAAAGAAATTAGAGATTATGCAAATATAATGTATGATTTAGTAAAACCATTATTTCCTATAAGTTGTGAAGCATTTGAAGATTATATCTTAAAGGCTGAAACATTTTCAGCAGAAGAAATGAAGATCATTAAAGCCAATATAAAATGTACATTGGACTTTAATGACCCTAAACTTGTAGAAGACCTGCATATAATGACAAACGCAGAGTTTAACTTATCAACCCGAGAACGTAAAGAGTTTTTAGAAAAATTGAAAGGAATTTAAAATGTCTCTACCAACAGAATATCAATCATTTATTCATTTATCGAGATATGCAAGATGGAATTATAATCTCAAAAGACGTGAAACCTGGGAAGAAACGGTTAACAGATATTTGGCATTTTTTAAAGAACATTTAGATGATAATCATGATTTTGTTATTAGTAATGAACTAGAAGCAGAGTTGCGTGAGGCAATTTTAACCCTTAAAGTGATGCCTTCAATGAGGTGCTTGATGACGGCCGGTGAAGCACTCAAAAAAGAAAATATAGCAGGTTATAATTGTTCGTATGTAAAAATAGATAGTCCACGATCATTTGATGAAATTTTATATGTGTTAATGAATGGAACAGGAGTGGGATTTTCTGTGGAAGAAGAATATGTTAATCAACTTCCTATTATATCAGATGAATTTTATGAAACAGATACTACAATTGTTATAGCAGATTCAAAATTGGGGTGGGCAAAATCATATAAAGAATTGATTTCATTAGTTTGGCAGGGGCAAATACCAAAATGGGATTTATCTAAGATAAGACCAGCGGGTTCTGCTCTTAAAACCTTTGGAGGAAGAGCCTCGGGTCCTGAGCCATTAGAAGATCTTTTTATGTTTACTATAAATACGTTTCGAAATGCTTCCGGGCGTAAATTAAAATCAATAGAAGCGCATGATATTGTATGTAAAATTGCAGAAATTGTTGTCGTAGGAGGTGTTCGTAGATCTGCTCTTATTAGTTTATCTAATCTTAATGATGAAACAATGAGACATGCTAAATCGGGTCTCTGGTGGGAAAATAATCCTCAACGAGCCCTCGCCAATAACTCTGTTAACTATAAAGAAAAGCCAGATGTTGGTACTTTTATGAGAGAATGGTTATCCCTTTATGATTCCAAATCAGGAGAACGGGGAATTTATAATAGTTTGGCGGCTAGACAGCAAGTAGAAAAAATGAATACCGAAGAACATATTAGACGAAAACCTAGAAATGATTTTGGCACTAATCCATGTAGTGAAATTATTCTTAGAAGTAGGGAATTTTGTAATCTTTCAGAAGTCGTAATCAGAGGAGATGATACATTAGAATCTTTAGAAAATAAAATTAAACTTGCAACTATCATTGGAACATTTCAATCAACTCTTACAAGTTTCAAATATTTATCAAAAGAATGGAAAAATAATTGCGAAGAGGAACGACTTTTGGGGGTCTCTCTTACAGGAATAATGGATAATTCTTTGACAAATGGTAAAAAAGGCAATTTAAAAGATTTATTGGATAAGTTAAAAAATGTTGCAATTAAAACTAATAAAGAATTCTCAAAAAAACTTAACATCCCGCAATCTGCCGCAATTACTTGTGTCAAACCTTCTGGTACGGTTAGTCAACTTGTTGATTCTGCTAGTGGCATACATGCTCGTCACAATCCCTACTATATTAGAACAGTGCGGGCTGATAATAAAGATCCGCTTTGTAAATTCATGAAGGAAGCAAACTTTCCAAATGAACCAGATGTGATGAAACCGAAACACACATCTGTATTTTCATTTCCTATGAAAAGTCCACAAAATGCAAGATGTAGAGCCGATATAAATGCGATTGAACAGTTAGATCTTTGGTCAACATATCAAAAATATTGGTGCGAACACAAACCATCTATTACCATTTCAGTCAAAGAAAATGAGTGGATAGAAATGGGAAATTGGGTATGGAATAATTTTGATGATATTAGTGGAATATCTTTTTTACCTTTTTCTGAACATGCATATAGGCAAGCACCTTATCAAGATTGTACAAAAGCTGAATATACAAAAGCATTAAAAGCAATGCCTAAAAATGTTGATTGGTCATTATTATCTGCATATGAGGAAAAAGATTTTACTGTAGGATCACAAGAATTAGCTTGCGCCGCAGGTGATGGGTGTGAAGTGGTGGATTTATAATGCTAAAATATGAAATAGATTTTAACAAAGGAAATTATGTTGTTGGACATTTTACTTTCAGGGAATGTGCAATGTGTGAAAAAGCAAAATCTTTATTAGATAAGTATAAAAAACAATATATGTTCATTCAGGCGGATAAGAGATTGTTTGGTAAAATATTGTCAATTACAGGAAGTAAAAAAGTCCCTCAAATTTTTTTGGAGGGTCAAGTTTTTCTGACCGTTGAACAATTAGAAGAATCATTAAAAGACGAGGAGAAGGCTTAAAGTCTTAATATGGAAATATCGGAAAATATTAATTGCACTTATTGTTTTAAAACGTATGAAATTCTTGTTCATGAAGACGAAGATGAAATAGTACGATTTTGCTCTTATTGCGGAGAATTAATAGAATTACAAGAAGAAGATGATGGCAACTGGGACACCTGATTTATATGTGGGAATTGATTATTCATTAACCAGTCCAGCCATAACAGAATGTCGTGGAGAGTGGAAATATGAAAATATTACACATTATTGTTTAGCAAAAAATGATAGACAATTTGAAAGATGGAAATCTTTTCGTAATATTCGAATAGAAAAATATCCTAAATATAATACAGAGATGGAAAGATATTTAGGACTATCGTCTTGGGTTAAAAAATGTATTATGAAATATGATGTTACAGATCAAAACTTGCATCAAGTAGTTTTTATTGAAGATTATGCATATGCCGCAATTGGACAAAGAATTTTGCAAATTGCAGAAAATATGGCAATTTTAAAAAACACTTTATACAACTGTAAACTTGGGTATAAAATGATACCCCCTACAGTAATCAAAAAATACGCATCCGATAAGGGAAACGCAAATAAAGAATTGATGTATGATTCTTTTGTGTCTGATACGCATAGAAAACTCATAGATGAATTTCAAATAAACTGCGATAAAAATCCCATTTCAGATATAGTTGACTCTTATTGGATTTGCAAATACGGATACGAAAATGGCAATAATACCTGATGAATATGATAGTTATGACTTCGGTTTTTCCGCAGTAAATGATGAAGAATATAAAGCAAAAACAACAGAAGTAGAAAAGAAAATAGTTGAGGTTCAAGCAAAATCTCAAAGTTTTGCAAATTTAGAAAAGAAAATAGATTCCGCAATTAAAGAAATTAGTTATAAAAAAGAATATTTAGAAGAAAAATATATAGTAGATATGGGCAAAGTTGAGCAATTAATTTTACCTCTTTTATATAATCTTATGAAAAATCCAGATAAAGATTATATTTATTGGCCAAAACGGGAAGAAATTATTACTAAACAAATAGAAAAAATTAAAGATGTGACTCAAGACTTATCTAAATAGATGTAGTTGATGATACTGTAGAGTAGCATTTAAGACGGCGGTTCGACTCCGCCCACCTCCACCAATGAGCCATATGAATGATAATCCTACTTTGTTATTGTGGGTTTTTATAATATCGATTATGATGGGATTATATTTTGTTCTAGACTGGACTTTGATGACTTAATGTTGGGGGTGTTCGGGAATTCGATTGAATGTGATTATGCAGAGGAGACCATCTTGACAGATGTAAAATGTCATTTAACTTAATCGCAAACAATGACGATTATTTTTCCGCACAGGTAGCATTGGCCGCTTAGTGTTGGAGTGGGCTTATGATTGTGCCTTGAAACAGAAACAATCAATTACACAAATTAAGGGAATATGATATCGTTTACAGAAAAAGCCGCTAATAAAGTATTGGGTATAATGCAAGATCAGAAAGTTTCTGAAGGTACAGTAGTGCGAGTAGGCGTTAAAGGTGGCGGGTGTTCAGGATTTACTTATACAGTAGATTTTGAAAGCCGTAAAGGGAAATTTGATTTAGAGTTTGAATCTTTTGGATTAAACATTTTAGTAGATAAAAAAAGTCATTTATATATTAGAGATACAGAAATTGATTGGTCGGATAATTTAAATGATCGTGGATTAAAATTTAACAATCCTTCAGCAAAAGGAACATGCGGCTGTAGGACATCATTCATGTATGAACGTATTGAGGAAAATGAACACAAACCAAGTTGGATGTAAACTTAAAATTTCTGAAAAGGCATCAAATGTTTTTAAAGAAATGATTGAAGACGAAAAAAAAGACATTGAAAATTCATACTTACGAGTAGGAGCAAATTCCGGCGGTTGTTCTGGGTGGAAATATAGTTTAGATTTTGAAAATAAAATTAAACCAGAAGATTTGGTTTTTATTGAAAACGGAATTAAATTAGTAATAGATGAGCATATACTTAATGATATAGTTGGTGATGTAGAAGTAGATTATAAAATAGGAAATTTGGTAGAACAGGGATTCATATTTAAAAGACTCAAATATGGACATGTTTGTGGTTGCGGAGAAAGTTTTACACCAATAAAGGATATTCCCGCAGATAGTAGACAGCACTTAGGATGGAAATAATATGGCATATTCAGATAAAGTAGTAGAGCATTTTGAAAGACCCAAAAATATTGGAAGTTTTGATAAAAATGATCCTAGTATAGGAACCGGTCTTGTGGGGGCACCGGAATGTGGTGACGTTATGAAATTACAAATAAAGGTGGATGATAATGATAAAATTGTTGATGCAAAATTTAAAACATTTGGATGTGGTTCTGCAATTGCAAGTTCTTCATTGGCAACCGAATGGGTTAAGGGTAGATCATTGGACGAAGCATTTGCGTTAGATAATACAGTCATTGTGCAAGAATTATCATTGCCCCCAGTAAAAATTCATTGTTCGGTTCTTGCAGAAGATGCAATTAAAGGAGCAATAGCAGATTATAAAAGTAAACAAGAAGCAACAACTTAGAAAAACCAAATCCCCTATAAACATAAATATAAGGGAGTTAAAAGGAGTTTAAATGTGTAATAATCCAGAATGCGAATGTTCAAATTGCACCTGTGATCCATGCGAATGTACTGCAGAAGTTCAATGTGCCTGTTCGGAATTTGATGATGATCTAGTAGCACCAGTTTAAAAGGAAAAAATGTTAAATGTAAAAGAATTATTTGAAAATTTAAGTGATCAAGAAAAAGAAGAACTTAAAAAACTTCTTCTTCATCACACAGATGATGTTAAAACGGAAAGTCCTAAAGAAGACACCTTTGCTAATATAGCAATAATAGATCCGCTTCAACAGAATGAAGAAGTAGAAGCCCAAGAGCCTGAAGTAAAAGAGCCCGAAGTAGAAGTTGCGGATCTTACAGTTTCAGAAAAACAAGAATTTTTAGTTAAATTTGGATATGATCCTACTAATGTCAAGTATATGAATACTGATATTTTAGGTCAAGCATATGATAGTGCCTTAAGAATTAGAGATGCAGAAGCAGGCGGAGAAACCATCACTGCACTTGGAACAGAAGGATAATGTCTTTTTTAATAAATTAGACAACTATGGGGAAATATAATGACAATAAATAAAAAAAAAATCAGTACTGAATTATCAGCTATAGAAAAAAGAAAAGTGAAAAATTTTTGGGCAAGAATTACTTTATCTTGGGCCATCGTAGGAACATTTTTAATTTTATTGTATTTGTTATTTTTTACAACTGGTACCACAGATAATCATATGCAATTAATCAATATTTTGGTTGGAGCCTATGTTGCTGTTTTAGCGAAAAGTACTGATTATTGGTTTAAAGAAAAAGATGATCCAGAACACAAAGAGACACAAGACTTAGCGAACAATGGCAATTAAAAAATCATTTTTAACTACTAGTGGAATACTTATAGACGAGGCTTATTATAAAGTATCTGATATTGAGCATTCGTCAAATAATACATATAAAGCAATTGTTCGAATTTATACTAATGAATATCAAAGACATACCCATCCAGAACAGCCTCTCGCAGAAAATAGAATGATGTTTGAAGTAGACCCTTCTATGTTTGAAGTGTCTCCTGATGAAAATAAAATCAAACAAGCATATATTAAATTAAAAAGTTTAACAGATAGTTTTAAAAATGATTCAATTGATGTATAAAGGAACATAATGTTTACTATTTTAGGTAGCCTATTAGGATTTGCTGGATCAGCGGTGCCATCACTAATAGATTATTTTAAAAATAAATCAGATAAAGAACAAAAAACGGAAGAATTTAAACTTCAATTAGAGGCAAAAAAACTAGGTGTTGATTTAGATATCAAACTATTTGATGCAAAGAAGGATTTCGAAGAACACAAAATGCTTTTAGATCATGATACTGCACTAGGCAATCAAAAAGGATTTATAAATTCATTACGAGCATTTGTAAGACCATTTATAACATATATTTTCTTTTTAACGTTTATTGGAGTTAAAATAACATTATTATATCAAGCAATACAGAATGGTAGCGACTTAAATACGACTTTAGGGGTTGTATGGGATGAACAAACTGAGGCATTATTTGCGACTATTATCAGCTTTTGGTTCGGTTCTCGGGTAATGCCTTCAGTAAAAAAGAGTGGAACTAGGTAACCATAAAGGTAAATAATAATTGAACAAATGGAAAAAATGAATTTTCACGAAATGTCTTTAGAGGATTTAGAGAGCCTAAAAGAATATTTTTTAGATTCTAGAAACTGTGACGAAGAATTCACAGAAAGAGGGGTTCTTAATAATAAAATTTTGCTGGTTGATAAAGCAATTATTGATAAAAAACAACAATTAAACGGTTAATTATGTCAAAAAATATAGTACGTATTAGTGTAAAAAATAAATCAAATAATAACTTTATACTTTTGCAAGCATTTAAGAATAAAGTTAATGATGAAGGTATTTTACAGGATGTTAAAAATAACAGGTATTTTTTAAAACCATCTCTTGCTAAACGATTAAAATCTAAAAATGCCGCAAAACAAAAGAAAGAAGATTTAAATAAAGCCATTAAACTTGCCTTAAAATTACAAAATGAAGTTTTCTAATATACAAATAATAAACTAACACATGCATAACAGGGCACTCGATACAGAAATTAACTCGTTTAATGAAGCATTCAGTAGTCAGCACGATGGTGCCATTAATTTTCGCCATATTAACAGGGTGTATAACATGGATAATCGTGACGGTTATGAGCATAGACAAAAGTCTTCATAAAGTAGAACAATCAGACATTCCTCGAATCCATTCAGATATTATACGGGGCTTTAAAGAATTAGATGAAATAGATAAACAATTAATGGAGGTTAGGATCAAAATAGCCAAATCTTCGAAATATTCAAATATTCAATAATGACAAGAAATTAATAATCATAATAATGAAAAAACTAACTGTCGAAACTCTAATACCGAAACATTTTAAATATGTTGCCCGAGACTTAAATGGCGCAATATTTGCTTTTCAAAATAAACCTGGATTGACAACTGATATAGCGTGTGATACATGGGACGTTAAAGCGGGAGACGTTTTACAAATAACTGTTCCGATTTTGTTATCTGTAGAAGAAGTAGATTTGCAGTTGGGGGATTGGAAAAACTCATTAATTAATTTGAAAACTTGATTAATGAATAAATTATGGTGATAAATGTGATTGTTGATAGCATATCACAAGGGGATTTAATTCTTGATGTCATGCTATCAAACGGGTTTAAAGTATCAAACTACATTGGACGTAATATGTAAGATTTTAAACCAACACGATATGTCAAAAATTACAAAGATTATACAAACAATAACAATGCTGAAATTCATATGTTTAGTTTAAAATATCTTTACTTTGACATATAACTTTAATAACTTTAAAAGGAGAATCATGGTAGAAAAAACTCTTGGATGGATTCGTTCCATCACGGAAATTGGATTAGCGTTTATAGCACTTGGAGTTGTGCTTCAAATAATATTTGGAGCGGCAGTTCCATTTATCGGACTGGATGTCGTAGGATCAGTAGTAGGAATAGTAAAGCAATTGGGCAATGAAGGACTTGTTGGATTAGTTGCTGTTTGGGTATTATGGGGAATTTATTCTAAAAAATAAATTTAAAATAATATTAGTTAAAAAACGACAAGTTTACTACTTGTCGTTTTTTACGTCATAAAAGGAAACACAAAATGAAAAGCGAAAATACATCAACAACTGCTAATATTGGATTAATAGATTCAGGAAAAACTGATTTAATTGCTAACCTAAATATTGATGCAGAAGTAGACCCCGATATTAAGAAAATATTACAACATGCAAAAGAAACGGCTAAAGCATCACAGCAACTTGCTAAAGAATCAGAAGAAGCGAATGAAGATCGAACTAGATATCTTGATGAAATAATAAGACTAACGGAAGAGCATAATAATGAAATAACAAATGCTGTTAAAGATCAATTATCAAGAAATAAAGCGGCGGCCGAAGATGCCGCAGAGAAAGCAAAAAACGTTTCAGAAGAAAAAGCTAAACTCGCAGTGAAAAAATCAATTGAAGCAACGAGTGCCGCAAAAAAAGCAAGCAAAAAGAAAACAGACCAAACAAAGAAAACTACAAAAACAGTTAGTACTAAAAAGAAATCTCGTGTAAAAGTGGTGTAATGTAAAATAATAGTCAAGAAAAGTCTTGCCATATGCTAGTAAGCGTGTTACAATAGTTACTAGACTTAAGAAATATCCTGAAATTGGGTGTTTTAAGTAAATAACATTACATTAAAAGTTAATTATGATATTGTTGAAAGATAATAATGATCCAAATGGATATGCATTTGAAGATGCTCTGGCAAAAGCTCAATACATGTATCCAAAACCCAGAAACCCCCACATACACACTATATTACAACATGCTCGCCAAATATATGATGGTGAATTAATTGAAAGATCAATTTGTAAAGAATTTCCTGGTGTTTTTAGACCAATTAATATGATAAACTGCATGAAGTATTTTAAACAGGCTTCTTCTCATCAATTTTTATTAAAATCTAAAGACAGAAAAATATCAAAAGAAACGATGAGGAAAAACAATAATGAGTGGATAAAATATAATGAAGTAAAAACGGTTACGGAATGGGATTATATGTACTATGATATATTTCATGTATCAACTCTTTCACTCATAGAATGTAAAACATATGATTCAGAGGAAGGAAGAAAAAAACATTTGCAACACATTAGAGAAAATAATTGGAAATATAAGAACATGGATTATTTTTTGCTTGCATTAAATAAAGATAATACGAGTTTTGAAATCACTGATTTTTTAAGTTTAAATGGTTTAAATCAATTTAAAAATCATAATCTTACTGAATTTATAGAGTATAAATATTGATAATGATACATATATAATTAAACCCTCATTATAGGAGAATTGATGGATTATAGTTCAAATGATCTTTTAAATAAAATTTCGGATGGAGACCACACCCAAGCAAAAGCTGTTTTTTCCGCTTTAATGAACGACAGAGTGTTGTCCGAACTCGGTGCTAAAAAAATTGAAATAGCTAGAAATTTATTACCCTCATCAGAAATCCCCCATTCTGAAGTTGTGTTTGATAAGGCCAAAGACATTTCCCGTGAAGATATTGAAAATGACGTTGCATAATAAAAAAATACACTATAAATAGTGATAATGATATGCGAGTAAATGATTATTTTAATAAAGTAATCATATCTGAATTTTTTATAGACAGGCGGTCAGAAAAAGAAAATGAAGACATTTCAAAATTTTGCTTTGAGCGAGGGATTAGTACAGATACCCCCCAAGATATATAAACAATTCGAGACCACTTTATTTACATTTGCTTTTTCGCATATGATAAATGAAATTGGAATGTATAGTTTTTCTACTACAATTAAAAAACTTGCAAGAAAACATGGAATAAAACATTTTATTAGACCCACCACAAAAACAGATGTAGTATATAAAAACCCCCATCAAGATATGCCTTATCCAGATTGGGACGTTGACCAAAATGATGATATTACATTATTCTTAATTTATGATAACAAACCAGCAAGTTATAATTCTTATTATGACACAGAACACGTAAAAACAGGTAATCCCGCAATTACGTTTTATGTTTCCAATTACGTAAAAGAAGCACATAATGCAGATAATGAAAATGACATAATATTGAATGTTGAACAAATCCTCGTAAGAATGCAATCAGACTTGAAACATGAATTAATGCATTATGTTCAAGACGTTTTTCTTTCAAATAAATCAGAAAAACAAGTTCAAACAGGAAACCCCGAAAATGAAATAGAATATTATACTTCACAAAAAGAATTTGATCCTACAATAATGTCTGAAATAGGCGAGTTTTTAGCTATCAGAAGTGTCAATAGTTCATTACAAAAACATATAGACCAGTCTAAATTTTTTGGACTATTAAAAAAATATGCACCCAATAAATATAAAATAGCAAGTAAAAAGTTTGTTGTAGGAGTACAACTTGCCTTAGATAGGAAGAATAAAAAACAATAAATATTCAAACCCAGCGAGAAAAAATGAACAAACGAAAAGTAGGTAAACGAAAAAGTAAAAGAACTAGAAAACAACCAAAATGCACCCTGTGTACACCTTATAGATGGATGGGAAATACTAAGGGCCGACATCGGCATTCATATTACAGACAACAATGTGCTGATATGTAAATCAAAAAAAGATAAAAACAAGACACATTTTAAACAAAATATAATAGAAAGATAACGATATGATACCTTTTAGAAATTTCATAAAAAACATCAAAGCCAAAATAACCAAGGAAGATTCTGCTGAAATGGATCCAGAAAATGATGATTCAGTTCAAGAAGACGATCAAGAAAAACGACGAGATGCATGGTATAAAGGGGATGAATATGTAGCTCAACACAAAAAAGACAACCCACTATTATACGACAAAAAAGCTTCTGTTACATTAAATAAAAAAAAGAAAGGTGATCTAAAAAGTCAACAGAACACAGAAAAATAATAAAAATTGTAGTGAAAATGAATTTTAATATTAATAAAAATATTAATAGATACTGGAGAGACTGGGCGGCATTATTGTATCTATTTATTTGTTTGGTTGATTTTTTTATTGCTCCGTTAGTGTGGAATATTAAGATGGAAGAACATTGTAATGATAAAAATCGATATCCGCCAGGAGTGAAATGTGATGTGTCAAGATGGGTGCCCCTTACACTAGGAGCAGGAGCAATGTTTCATTTAAGCTTTGGGGCCATACTAAGTGCAACCGCATGGAAGAAAAAAGACGAATTGGAAATCCATCATCGTAATGGTGACACTTTTAGTTCTTAATGGACATTTAAAGTTTTTCTACGAATCAGCAAAAAGGTATTCTCAAGTTTTATCTGGTGGACATCCTCGCATTGGCAGGTAGTTCACATTAACGATCCCACTGCCATGTCTCCTCATTATCGGTATGTTCACACAGAACTTTTCATAAACAATCGAACTTTAGATTGAGAACTAAATCATGATACGTAAAAACAATAATGATAAATCCTAGAAAAAAACATTTTTTTAGACAATTAATAGAAACCCAATTTAAACAGTATTTAAATGCCCTTCCTGAATTTAATTTTCTTATTAGTCTAGGAATAAACGAAATATTTCAAACAGTTGGAACCGACGAGGTAGATTTTATAGGGATTCTCCATATAAAATGGATAAAAAAAACTAAAGAATGGGCGTTTATTTGGTATGATGTTTTTGAAGAAGGAATTGAAGCACATAGAAAATGGTTTGAAGACGTTTCATTTAATAGAACAAAAATAATACACATTCATCAAGAGTTTTGTAAAAATAAAATAAAAGAATCAAAGACATCAAGAATAGTATTAAATTGAAAAAGGCCTCAAATGTACACCTTTGCAATAAAATAAATATAAGAATGGTTTTATATAATAGTGATATTTTGAAAGAAAAAGATTCACTTTAAGTAATTTTATTAGAGGCTAAAAATGAAAATAGGAAGAAAACTTTTAAAATGGTGGTTAATATTTTGTTTAATACTTTTGGGTTTTGGAACAACATATTATTATAATTTACATCCAATTCTATATTATGCAGATGCAACTAAACTTAGTTTTTTGATTATTATCATTTTTGTGAGTACTTCCCTTTGGATTGGAAGAAAAACTTATGATTTAGAAAAAACTTCAATCGTAGATAAAACAATTGAAGTTGGATGGTTTATTGCCGAAGCGTGTCTTGTACTTGGAATGATCGGTACTGTTACAGGGTTTCTTTTAATGTTAGGTACAGCTTTTGCTAATATTGATGTTACTAATTCGGTTACACTTCAACAAGCTCTCTCTGACATGGCAATTGGAATGAGTACTGCACTTTGGACTACTCTCACGGGTTTAGTTTGTTCTTTGATACTAAAAGTTCAATTAATAAATTTTGAATCGGGTAATTAATGGACAGCAATTCTAAATATAAATCATCGGTCGGGTTCACCGATATGTTATTCAACATTTTGGTAGGATTTGCTTTTTTGTTTATGATAGCCTTTTTATTGATTAAACCCGAAGCCAAGAAAGAAGATTTTGAACGAAAAGCAGAGTTCATTATCATCATGGAATGGAACCACGATGCACCTGACGATATTGATCTTTATGTAGAAGATCCATTGGGAATGCGGGTTTCTTTCAGAAGAACGGTAGGCAATTTCATGCACCTCGACAAAGATGATTTGGGCAACAGAAACGATCAAATTGTTGTAGGTGGTGTCACATCATCGGTTGCACTCAATAGAGAAGTGGTGACTATCAGAGGAATCACTAAAGGGGAATATATAGTGAACGCACATTATTATTCGAAGGGGAAGTCTTCTACAATGATTTTACCCAATAGCGGAAAACAACCCGCTATTCAAAAGAAAAAATTCACACCAAAGAAATCACTTATGGTTAGAATAGAAGTACATAAGGTCAACCCATATCGGTTGATTTGGGAAGGTGAGAAGAAGTTTTTCAAAAAGGGTCAAGAGGAAACATTTGTTCGATTTTCAATAGACCAAGACGGTAGATTTATTTCTCCTGTAACATTTGAAAAGAAAAAGTTTGTCTCACCTCTTGGTTCTATGGGTAATTTCTATGGAAACAGTAGAGAAGAACGGGATTCACCATGATAGTTCTTTTATTTTTGGGTTTGATTATTTTTGCAGTGGTGTGTCTGTGGATTTTAATAGACAGAAGGAAGAGTCCGAAGTTCTTGATTTGGTTCATTCCATTATTTCTCTTTTTTACTATTTCTCTCCACGAAACATATACTTCACTTTTGGGGCAACCGAGAATGAGTATTCCTGAAAAGGGGTTGTATCTTTCTCATTACGTAGATGAACCCAAATGGATTTATTTGTGGGTGGCGAATATGGATAATGTTCCGACCAATTATCAACTACCCTATTCAAAAGAAACTCACAAATCATTAGAAGGTGTCAAAGGAGAGGCAGAAAAAGGTGAGTACATGATGTTAGAAGTCGATTCCGAAAAGGGTGATATGGACGGCGAGAACGAAAAAGAAGGCGAAGAAGCAAACGGATTTACTGTTGGCGGAGACGTTAGTTTTTACAAATGGGACTTTAAGAGTTCTATGACCACTAAGGACGGAACATAATGAAAACATTTAAAGAACATGTATTGAACGAGATAAAGAAAGGTATTTTCAAGGGGATTGGTGGATTAAAAATCGACGGACAGAAAGTAGATGTTGAAGTTGAACTGTATGGGACTGATAATAAGAACAACACTTTCCTGACGAGAATTGTTGGTATAGATAAAAAATATTGGAAAACACATCCAATAGGAAAAGAAGTCGCAATTCCTGCGAGGATATTCAGACGAGGCCCGTGGGTGAGGGTCAAAACACCTAGTGCATTTGATTGAGGTAAGGATTATGATAACCAAGATTGTTTTGTTATTAGTGATTGTAATAACTTCTTCGTGTTCTCAGATGTTAGTGTCGGAACATGAAGCTCCCCTCTGGATTAGAAGTTTAGAGACAATTCCAACACTTGAAGGATATAGACGTGCAGGAGTATTTGAAATAGAAGATAAGATTTTAGTTCAACACTGTGATGCAAAGGGTAATCAGTTGTGGTTGAAATATAACGAACAGACTAATAGTTGGAGTAGGGGTAAATATGTCACTTTGGGTTGTGTAAAAACAGGTTGGAACGAAACAGAATGAAAACATTCAAAGAACATGTCAAATTTCAGAAAATTACAGTAAAAGATAAGAGTGGAAAGTCTCATACTACACAAGCTAGAATTAGACCCAATATAACTCATATTGCACTGATACATTATAAGGCATTATCAGCAACTAATTTGTCATCTGCGGTCGATGCTCATACTGATCTTTCTTTTGGTTCTGAGGACAGTTTGTCAAAAGTAATAAATCATGCAAAGAAAAGATATGGTAAAGATATTACAGGAATAGAGATTCAAAAAATAGACAACAAATACCTATGAAAACATTCAAAGAATACGTTTTAGAAAAAGTTCAAGAAGGAATAGGACTGACTATTTTTGATATAGACGAAACTTTATTTAAGACCTCTGCTAACATCTTGGTTAAAAAAGGTGATGAAGTTGTCCGAAAATTAAACAACCAAGAGTTCAACAATTATAAACTGAAAGACGGAGAAGAGTTTGATTTTGGGGAGTTTAGAGATGCAGAACATTTTCTGAAAACGTCTGAACCCATCAAACCCATGATTGCTAAAATGAAAGCAATTGCAAAAAACGTGATTGCAAAGGGTTCAAAAATGATTATCGTTACAGCGAGAGCAGACTTTGATGACAAGAAGAAGTTTCTCAACACATTTAGAAAACAAGGTATTCCGATAGATGATGTTTATGTGGAACGTGCAGGGAACCTAAATCTTGGTTCATCTGCAAAAAACAAAAAGATCATTTTCAATAAATATTTGAAAACGGGTAAATATGCCAGAGTTAGGTTATACGACGATGCGCAGTCGAACATAACATCTTTTCTATCATTGAGAAAGAAATACAAAGGTGTTTCATTTGAGGCATATTTGGTAGATGAAAGTGGTGGGATAACAAGGAAGAAATAAATCATTATAACTGAATGAGAGGTACAATATGTTTAGATTTTTTACAAACAAAAAATGGTTTTTATGGTCTTGGCTCGGTTCAATGATTATTTTAGGATCACTTTGGATTCAAGTGAAGATTGATGTGAAAATAAATGAATGGTTTGGAGGATTTTATGATATGGTACAAAAGGCACTTGCTACACCAAATGCAGTTTCGATAGAAGAATATTTTACAAGTTTATTTTCATTTATTACACTAGCAGGAATATATGTTGCACTCTATGTTATAATAAGTTTTTTTACCGCTCATTATTTGTTTAGATGGCGTACAGCAATGGTTGAGTGGTATCACAGGGTATATGACAAAGCCAGAACAATAGAAGGTGCATCACAAAGAGTTCAAGAAGATACAATTAAATTTAGTCGTATAATGGAAAATTTAGGAACGGCCTTAATTGAATCCATTATGGTTTTGGTTCAGTTTGTTCCTATATTATTTGGATTGTCATTGAGTATTCCAATATACTTTTTTGGTGATTGGGAATATGGATTGATTGTGGGTGCGATACTTTGGACAATAGGTGGTACTGTATTTTTAATTGGATTGGGGTGGATATTGCGTTTAGTTGGTGTAGAATATGATATACAAAAAAGAGAAGCCGCATATAGAAAAATACTTGTTATTGCAGAAGATGATGGAAATGTTAGACCAAAGAAAATTGAAGAATTTTTTGATGATGTTCGTAAAATTCATTTTTTAAGTTATATCCGTTATCTATATTTTAATATTGGCAGAATGGCGTACTTACAAGCAAACGTATTATCAGCTTATGTTTTTCTAGCACCGGCCATAGTTGCTGGAGTAATGACTCTTGGTGTAATGCAACAAATAATAAGAGCATTTGGTAGAGTAGAAGGTTCAATGCAATATCTTCTAAAGGCTTGGCCGACAATTATTGAATTATTGAGTGTTTATAGAAGATTGAGAGAATTTGAAGCCGAGTTAACGGAATATGAAAAAGCAGAATAACTAACAATTTCAAAAGAATAATTTTAACCAGTGAAAAAGATAATGGAGGGATTGGTGCAATAATCAAACAGAGGAACACCTATGGAAGAAACAGAAAATCTTTATGAGACACGGTGGGTCATATATCATACCGTTTTAGCGGTTGAACTACTCGTTATCATAGTAGAGTTGGGGGCAATATGGGCACAAAATTAATCTCTTTTTTGTTATTTGCATTTGCGTTTCCTGTTATTTCTTTAGCTGGACACACCCATTCATTCCGAACTGAAATTGTTGAAAAGGTCAAAGAAGCCACAGTTTTTATTTCGATATCATCTCTCAATAATAACTCCATAGAAGGTAATACGGGGTTATGTACGGGTTTTATTATCAACGACAAGGGTTATATTGTCACAAATTATCATTGTGTGCATCGTGCCACTAAGTTGATATTGGCGTTTTATGATGAAGATGATTGGAATGTATATGATGTTAAAATCATAGGAATTGATCCGGTTGCTGACTTGGCCGTTATTCACATTCCTAAACGGAAGAAACCGTTACCATATCTCAACTGGTCGACAGAAAAACTCAAGGACGGAACACATGTCATGGCGATAGGGCATCCCTACGGTATGTTGTGGTCGGTGTCTACGGGTGTCATTAGTAATACAACCAGAGTTATTAGATCACCGTATGTGAGAATGATCCAATCAGATGTTGTATTGAATCAAGGAAATTCTGGTGGCCCATTAGTTGATAGTGACGGTTTAGTTGTGGGTGTCAACACAATGTTATTCAATCCAACCCCAGTGAAGACATATATTGGAATGTCGTTGTCTATTAGAAACGATGATGCAAAGATGATTGTGGATGAATTGGTGCAAGGAAAAGAGTTCATTCGACCGATTTTGGGATTGAGATTGTTTGACTTGACACCAACGAATAGAAATTCGGTGTTGAAATTAGATGATGTGAAAGAGAAAGGTATAGATATTCCTAATACTTTTGGTACAATCGTAGTGCCGTATCCTGACTTACCGGAAGGTATAGAGGGTTTGGATACTATCATATCGGTTGACGGTGAGGCGGTGAACAGACAAGTAGATATAGTAGAACAAATTAGAGCCAGACACGTTGGAGATAAGATAAATCTAATTATCATCAGAGACAAAGTATTCAAGAATGTTACATTAACTCTGAAAAAACTTGTGGTTGATCCAAATGTGTTGTATGATAAAACACCTCCACAAAAACCGAAAACAATTCCACCAAAACCCAAGGAAGAAAATGGCGCTAAATAAAATAATTATCTCGTTGTTTGTCTTGTTGGTGACAGGTTCTACCACGTTCGCTTCAGAGAAACCCAAATGGAGTTCACAAACAGTTTATATGATGATGACTCAATGTTATCAGATAATGAATCAGAGTTTCATTGTGAACTTTGGTGTTCCGGTTATACCTCAACTTGGACTTAATCAGTGTGCGTGTGTGAATGATAAAATTCATATGAAGTTTGATACTGAAAATATATACGCCATGACACCACCCGATCAAATAACTAAAACGATAAACGGATTTTCGGAAGAATGTATTTTAGAGGGAGCGATGGGAGAGGAAGCCCGTAAAGCATTATTCGATGCTCTACAAAATCCAGATCAACAAAACTTAACTTGGGATAAAATAAAATGAGTGATAATGAACAACCTATGCCACCAGAAGTAGAATTACACCAAAAGGGTATTGTAATTTTTATGGGGGATGTTACTGAAAAATCTATGGCACCAGTAATAAATTGGATTTTAAGTGAAAACTTGAAGAATGAGAGACATAAAGAACTTACTCTCGGAATTTGTTCCCGTGGAGGTGACCTAAATGCGTGTTTTGCTCTGATAGATGTAATGAGGGGGTCTAAGATTCCAATAAAAACTGTGGGTATGGGAATGATTGCCTCGTGCGGACTTTTGATGTTTATCACAGGAACAAAAGGAAAACGAATATTGACTCCAAATACAAGTATTTTATCACATCAATACTCTTGGGGTAATATTGGAAAGCACCACGAATTGATTTCTTCAGTGGTTGAAATGGAATTAATTTCAGAAAGGTTATTAGCACACTATAAAAAATGTACAGGTCTTTCAGAAAAGGTGATTCGTGATAAACTTTTACCCCCTCATGATGTTTGGTTGTCAGCAAAAGAAGCAAAGAAGTTAAATCTTTGTGATACCATCAAAGACATGTAATATGATGAACGATAACAACAGAATTGTTTTTTGGATATTTTTTGTTTTTATTATGATGATTGGATTATTTTTTTTAGAGAAATTATTGACATTTTAAATTAAGGGGTACAAATGACAGAGACAACACTTTTAGCACTTGTGATATTTTTTCTTGTGTTTTGTTTTTTTATCGTATATTTTTATGACAAAAAACTCATGAGTGAAATAGAAACATATGAATTCAGAATGGAAAAAAAGGGAATATTAAAACGACATTTTAGTGGTAAGAAAAATGAAAAAAAATAAAGTAGGCAAACGAAAAAGTAAGGGGTGGAGAAAACGAAGTCCTCGATGTACATTGTGTACTGCTATTCGATGGATGGGGAATATAAAAGGTAGACATCCAATGAGGGAATTGAAACAATTAGACAAAGAAAAATATGAGTGATTATGCCAATATATGAATATAAATGTGACTTATGTAATGGAATGTGGGAAGAACTTCAAAAGTTTTCTGATCCAGTAATAACATTATGCAAGAGTTGCGAAAAAGAAGGCGGTGTCCGAAAATTATTACCAGGTCAAATGAATTTTATACTTAAAGGTTCGGGCTGGTACAAAGACGGATATTCCCCTAAACCACAAAACCGTTCTGACGAAGAAAAGACTTGACATATAAGGTGTACCATGATATACTATATATGAAGGTAATTAAGACACTAATTTCAAATTAAGGAGCATCCTGATGGGTGGTAATGTATTTAAGGGTAAAACTAAACCAATAAAGAAGGAATATATTGAACCTACAGTAAGAGAATATTTCAGTGAATTACGTAAAGTTTTTCCTAAAAAATCAAGAATATTCAGTAAAAAATATATGAAATATGTCGGATCTGTAGGCAAAAAAGATGTTTCGGGAGACATAGACTTTGCTATTGATATTTCATCCATAGTAGATAAAGATTTCAGTGATGGGAGTATGAAAAATTGGGGATTGAATCCAACAGATGTTAAATCACAATTTGAAAAATTTAAAAAACGATCAAGGACTGCTACAGATGAAGATGTGATGACTAGGGCAGTACTTAATGGTATAGTAGAAAAAATAAACTCTACGGCAAAACAATTATATTGTGATGAAAAGAAAATAACTCCAGGGAATATATTTGGATTTTTCCCCCAATATGATGACAAAGGTAAGAAATTGAATTTTGGTGTCCAAATGGATTGGATGGTAGGTAACTTAGACTGGTTACAATTTAGTTATTACTCTACCGTATATACAGGAAATGTTAAGGGTTTACATCGGACACAATTAATGCTGTCTATGTTTCAGAATTTAGATTTATCTTTTAATCACGTAAAAGGTGTTACAGATAAAAAAACAAGTAAAATTATAGCAACTTCTCCGAAAGAGGCTATTGAGATATTAGAGGATAGATACGAAATTAAATTATCCAAACGTGTTTATGAAAATTATTTTTCACTCATTAAAGTAGTAAATAAGTTACCCAAAAAAGACAGGGATAATATTATAGCAATTTATTTTAAGATTTTAGATAGCACTAGAGCGGATATTCCAGACGACTTACAATCTGAATGGAAAAAAAGAAAATCTGAACTAGGATTGACGGGTAAATTTTTACCCAAAGATTCGAAGTTGGTAGAAAATAAATTAGTGTCTTTTAATGAGTTTTTAGAAAAGGAGGAATATTAAATGTCAGGCGTTACAGGAAATCAAAAAATACAATCAAGGGATGATTTTATAAAAATTTTAAAAAAAGCCACAGAATTGATTAAAGGCTTTCCTGGTTTCGTATCTGTTAGTCCTACAGGGTCTTATAATTCGGATCCCAAGAAAACTACATTTGGTGATATAGATTTAATTACACATATAGATGGTAGTTTGTACGGGAATGATAAAACCTCACTCAAAAAGAAATTAGCCGAATATATGAACTCCCAATTAAAAACTGTGGTTGTCCCTTTTATGTCAGACAGGTATAAAGGTAAACGATATTATAACTCGGGTGAAATTATTACAATTTCATTGAAAGTACAAGATCGTAATATAGCTGCCGCACAAGTTGATTATATGATAGCGATGGATCCTTCCGAAGCTAAGTTTAAACAGGATTTTCTGGACATGCCAGCAGCCAAACAGGGATTAGTTTTAGGTTTAGTGAAAACGGCCTTGATTGAGCAAAAACCTGATGATGTATTTAAAAGGATGAAAATAAGAGAAACAGCTAAAAACTTAACTGATGTGCAGGAATTTGAATATAATTTATCAAGTAAAGAAATACAATTACGAAAGGTGACTTATGATCGCCCAGGATCATATAAACAAGTAAAACGGGAAATTGTCTGGACTTCTAGGAATTGGAACATCTTACAACTGATTTTAATAAATTTTGACTTACAATTACCTTTTGAGGGATTGCTCAAACAGGCAAAACTTAAATTGAAAAATCCCAGAAGTTCTAAGCGGATGGCGGGGGTGTTTAAGTCTATGATTTCTATTAAATCAGGAGAAGTTGGAAAACAGAAAGGTGTCGATAAGCAAAAGGCCCTAGATAAAGTCAGAAAAATATTTGGAGAAAGTGTTTTATTGTCATTCAAAGATTTTTCACAATAGTCTTGACATCTTGTCTACTTTACTGTATAATAGTACATGAAGAGTGAGAAAAGGTTTCTCACCACTAACCCGAATGAGATTTGATTATGGGAATGATGAAAAAAGAATTTAACGAAATGAAAATTGGTGTTGAAGAAGTTGAGGCGGGAATCAACCACTTGATGATGTGGGGCAAGAAGTCCTTTAAAGATCATACTGGTGAGTGGGTTGAGGTTCGTCCTTCTGGACAACTGAATTTGTTTTCAGATGAGATTAGTGCCATTGCACACGTTGTGGAGGCCGCATGAGTAATTTGAAAGTTGCAGAAACAATCCTAGAACAATTAGGCGGAAACAAATTCCGTATGATGACAGGGGCTAAAAATCTCGCAGGAGATGAAACTTCTTTGTCGATGAGGATTGGGCGAAACAGTTCTAATTCAAACTATCTGAAAATTACATTGAACTCAATGGACACTTACGATATGAAATTCTGTAAGTTGACCAGAAAGTTTGAAGAGAAGTCTGTTACTGAATATCACAACATATACAACGATATGCTGACAGACCAGTTTACATCTCACACAGGGATGTACACTTCATTATTTTAATTGAGAAAATATTATGGAAGAGAAAATTGATTTAAGTTTAAACCGCTCCCTACCTGAACTTGAAAGTTCTTATTGGGAATTTTTGGAAGCAACTGAAGGTGAAGATTCTTCTGAATGGAGTAAATCTGTTCAGGAAGATATTTCTGCACTTGGAGGTTACCTTATGAAAATGGATTTGTTATGAATATAATAAATTTAAAATATATTACAGCGATATGGCTCACCTTAATGGTATATTCATATATCAGTTTTTTTGATAAATGGAATTGGTATGCGATGTATGTGCTTAATATTGTTCAGAAAAGTAATTAACAAATATAATAAAAAATAATTCATTTTTGTCTTGACAAAGATGTCATCATTCTGTATAATAGTACATGAAGAGTGAGAAG
>Ga0233439_10002032_pt1 | contig 23706 bp, 31 predicted proteins | sample SI_123_September_6_FD_182713 | JGI IMG/M metagenome (GOLD analysis project Ga0233439, IMG submission 182713) | Seawater microbial communities from Saanich Inlet, British Columbia, Canada - SI_123_September2016_100_MG | ecosystem: Environmental > Aquatic > Marine > Inlet | place: Canada: British... | reverse complement strand
GAACTCATCCTAAAACCGATCATTTTGTAAACTATTCATGATAATACAGATCTAACAATAACATCTTCAAATCTTTTACATGATTCATAAAGAAATGTCAAATGTTCAATGGAACACAATTGCACCACAATTACCAAAACCAGCTAAAACAGGACGTCCAAGAAATGATGATAGAAATATCATCAATGGAATATTATTTATCCTAACTACTGGTTGCAGATGGGCAGACATGCCAGACAAATACGGTTCCAAATCTACTGCTCATCTCAGATTCTCAGAATTGCAACAAAAGGGGATTTGGAAAAAGATTCTCTCCAAACTAATCAAATCTGCACACAAACAAAACAAGATTAATCTGCGTAACATATCAATTGATTCCTCATCAATTGCTGCTAAAAAAGGGGCGACGGTGTAGGATATGATGGATTCAAGAAGATTTTAGGCACAAAGATTCATGTCGCAGTAGAAGCAAACGGTCTGCCAATTTCAATTGTGTACAGTTCTGCCAATGAACATGACAGTACAAAATTCATTGATGTGCTAGAAAATATTTCAGAATATTTGGATGATGGTTCCATAGAAGAAATTGTGTCAGCATATGCAGACAAAGGCTATGATGCAAAATACATTAGAAATTATCTCAGATGTCATGGAATGGGTTGTTGTATTCCCTACAAGAAAAATTCTAAATTCATTATCTCAAAAAATCTACAAAATAAATACAACAAGACGAGATTTGTCGTTGAGAGATTCTTTGCATGGCTCAAATGCGGATTTCATAGAACTGCAATCAGATACGAAAAGAACTGTGAGAATTATCTTGGATTTGTCTACTTGGCATGTATCCTGATGTATTGGAGGGTTTTAGGATGAGTTGCAATTACAATTACAAGTTTTTTGATGTTGACGTAGTTCATTCAAGTAATGAAAATTCTCGAAAAATATTTCACTACAAGGATTGTCAGGTTGCAGACTATGTAATAGATACACTATCCCACACACATCGAGGTTATTTATCAACAAGTACAGGATTTGCAATTGTTTATACAATTGACTTTGAATGTAACGGATTGCATTCTGAAGTAACTAGTAAAAGTGATCTAACATATAGGACAGAACCAGGAGCCATCAATGAATTTCCAAAGATAGAATACAACAATGCAGATAACATTCGAACATGGGTAATGTTTGGATTTGAAAATGGAATAGAAAAAATAGAATTCCCAATATTCAAAACAACTACAGGGTTTGCCGAAAATGATAATGATTCAGGATTTTATGTAGAGGGAATAGAAAACAGATACCCACTACTCAACAGCGCAATTGATAATGCAAGGGACAACAGAAATCTTCCAGTAGGAACAAATGTCAACTTTAAGGCAATAACTGCATCTGTACAAGACACACCAGAGGGAGAAAAACTCCTCAGAGGGATTTACTATGAAGATTGTCGGGTAAAGGGCTCAGACATTACAACATATTACGACCACGAAGAGCCATTTGCTCTAGTAGGAGGATTTGCAGTTAATCATTCAATAGATTTTGGTTGTGAGGAAATGACACCATTAAATCCAAATTATGACGTTAGTAGAAAAACAAATGAACAGAATTATGATTACAACATGGCAGCAGATGTTCAAGCCATTGCCGAATTTAGATTCCATGACAATACAATTGCAACAATAGACTTTCCAATATTCAAACAAGATCAAGTTCTTTCAAAGTCATACCCAACATTCAGATTGATTGGATTAGTTGGAGATTATCCTCCACTATACAAACAAGTAGACATTGCTGCTAAAAATAATCAAATTTCAGGAATAAATCTAGCAGATGAACTGTTTGATGTAGATGTGAACATAATGAAGAAAGATAAAACAGTTAGAGGGTTTTCTTATTCAGATTGTAGAGTAAATAATTACGAGGTTGCAACTCAGCAAGGAAATGAAGAAGGATTCTTCTTTTGGTTTGCATTGGAAAACACTTTTGAATTTGAATGTAGAGGATACCATCCAATAAATCCATCATATGATGCAATGTCAAAGCCAGATCACTTAGAAAATAATAACAACAAGTATTGGCCAGAGACACAAAGGTGGTCAGATGAATTTAGATACATTCCACGTGACAAAAGTAATTAATCAGTTCAAAACGACGTAAGCAGTGCAAAAAGAATTTCCAGAAGCTGAAGTTTTTGAAATAAAACAAGTAGAATTAAACAGCCCAATAATTTTTGCAGGATTTGTAGGGGCAGGGCTTGTAGGTCCAGTTGCAATTAATCACATCATTACAGAATTAGAAATGGAAGAAATTGCAGTCATGAGATCAAAATACCTTCCACCATCAACAGTATTCATGAGAGGCAGATTACGACATCCATTTCGATTTTATGCAAATAAAGAAGGAACAGTTTGCGCAATAATTTGCGAAATTACATTAAGAATGGAGGGATTATTCACCCTAGTATCTTCAATTCTAGATTGGGCAGCACAGAAAGGCTCCAAAGAAATTGTAATTTTAGATGGAGTTGCAAGTACAGAGCACGACGATAAAGCATACTGTGCAGCAGAAGAAGATCTAGTTAGAACGATGGCGGATAAAGATATCAGTATGATTCCACAGGGATTCATCACAGGAATTCCAGGAGGGATACTAAATGAATGCCTAGTTAGAGAGATTCAAGGATTAACTCTATTGGCTAAAGCAAACAAGGAAGCCCCAGATTCAGCAGCAGCAGCTACTCTAATTGAAGCATTAAATCGATTTTATGATATGAACATAGACACATCAGAACTTAAAAAACAAAAAGATAGAATTCATTCAGAATTTAGCGAATTATCTCAGAAATATTCAGAGCATAGAGAAGAGATATCCGGCATGTACATGTGATCGAAACACAGGGCAAATTCTTTTATTCATAACAGATACGCAACAAAATATGGCTTTAACCTACAAAAAAGCAGGTGTAGATATTTCCAAAATTAAACAAAGTCAAAAAGCCATCGGCAAACTAATCTCATCAACTCACAAGCTGCAAAAGAAAGCAAAGATGACACATGGGTTTGGCCATTATGCAGGAATTGTAGAAATTCCAGGTGGAAAATTATTAGCAACACATACTGATGGTGTTGGTACTAAAGTTGTAATTGCAAATATGATGAAAAAATACAACACAATAGGAATTGATTGTGTTGCAATGAACGTTAATGATATAATTTGTATCGGTGCAACACCAATTTCATTTGTAGATTATATTGCTTCAAATAAAAATGATGTATCAATATTCAAAAAAATTGTAGAAGGACTAGTAACAGGTGGTAAAAAATCAGCAATGCCAATTGTAGGAGGGGAAACTGCAATCATGCCAGATGTAATTGAGGGTAAAGGATTTGCATTTGATTTAGCAGGCATGGTAGTAGGATTATTGGAGAAAAAAGAGATGGTATTAGGAAATAAAATCAAAGCAGGAGATGTAATTATCGGTGTAAATAGTTCAGGAATTCATTCAAACGGATATTCACTAGCAAGAAAGGCACTATTAACAAAATATTCTGTGAAAGACAAAGTAAAAGGAGTAGGAGTAATTGGCGATGCATTACTCAAACCAACTGAAATTTACACAAACCCAGTTCTTGAAATAAACAAAAAATGCAAAGTCAATGGATTTGCACATATCACAGGAGGCGCATTTACTAAATTATTGCGTCTCAAAAATATCGGTTATGAAATAGATTCACTACCAAAAATCCCACCAATTATGGGATTGGTAGAAGAGCAAGGAGTGAAACCAGAAGAAATGTACAAGACATTCAACATGGGGGTAGGATTCTGTGTAGTTGCACCAAAAGATCAGGCAACAAGAATAAAATCTATATTCAAAAAATATAAAATTCAAAGTCAAGAAATTGGACAGATCATTCCAAAGAAAGGTGTTTTTGTAAATTCTACAAAAATTGCATAAGTTGAATTTTTTAAATTCAAAGACGTACCAAAAGTTTAAGTTTTAAGAAAAGATTAGAAATGGAATGAGCATAATGAATGTGATTGAAAAATTAGACACAACAAACAAAGAATAGAAATTAAACCTAGAGCAACTTCATGAACAATTCATAGATCTCCAAGCAGATCCTAGATATGCAGGTTTACCAATGGAAGCATTAGAAAAGTTATTTTCAGAATATCTTAGAGTTTGGATTAATGCCAATACCGAAATAATGGAAACTTTACTAAAAGAGAAAGAGTAATTTTTCAAAAAAAAGATCGTATTGAATAACAGTAAAATAATTTTTAAGTAAATATCACCTTATATGACAGAATTTTCTAGGCCTATAGAGAGATGGCTGCAGAGGCACAATTTATTGAGACAATCATCGGGGTAGGAATACTACTTTTTGCAGCCAAATTAATGGCAGAACTATTTCTCAGATTAAAACTCCCAATTGTTTTAGGTGAATTATTAGCTGGAATGATTGTAGGGCCATTTGCATTAGGGACATTTTTTGTAGTTGATGGAAGACAACTACTTCACATCAACAGTGAAATCAGAATACTAGGAGAAATCGGAGCAATTGTAATTTTGTTTATGGCAGGTTTAGAGATGACCCCAAAAGAATTCCTCAAAGGAGGAAAGGCGTCATTTACAGTTGGAACATTAGGAGTAGTAGTTCCATTTTTTGCAGGTCTTGCAGTATTCCAAATGTTTGGGTTTGACGCGTTACAATCAATGTTAATTGCAACTGCACTTACTGCGACAAGTATTGCAATTTCAATTCAAGTGTTAAGTGAATTTGGTAAAATCAAAACACCAGAAGCTAGACTAATCATAGGTGCAGCAGTAGTAGATGATATTTTAGCAATTGCAGTATTATCAGTTGTTTCATCAATTGCTGGTTCAGATGGAGGAGTAGACAATATCGATATCACAGATGTTACAATCACAATTTTGAAAGTATTAGGATTCTTTGCAATAATGTTAATCGTTGCAGTAGTAGTCATCCCAAAAATAATCACACCAAGACTATGGAAAGCAAAAGGAAGTGTCGAGGGAATTGCAACTGCGTCGTTCTTTGGTGCGGCGGCACTTGCTGGATCAATTGGACTATCACCAATTGTTGGAGCATTTGCAGTAGGAATGGCATTGTCAACAAGTAAAGTATTTGATAAAATAGAAAACTACATAGGTAAAATAGGGTTGATTTTTGCACCGTTATTCTTTGCCATTATCGGTGCACAGGTAGATTTCAGAGCAGTTAATCTTGAAATTTTAATGTTAAGTGCAGTGATAATTGTAATTGCAGTTGTAACAAAGTTCTTTGGTTGTGGATTGCCAGCAATGTTCTTTTTGAAAAGTAAGAAACAAGGAATGCGAGTTGGAATTGGAATGATCTCAAGGGGGGAAGTAGGGTTGATTGTTGCAGGAGTTGGTATTACCGCAGGAGTTCTCACATCTGAAGTATATTCAACCATTGTAATCATGGTAGCAGTAACAACAATCATCACACCAATATGGTTAAAGATGGAATACAGAAAAGAGCAGAAAAAAGGTGGAGGTACACCATCTAGTAGCATTGAAACAAAACCAGAATAACTCATTAACAAGTCTTAAATGATATAGAAAATTCTTCAGGTCAACTTATGTCAGAAACAACTAACGATTCATTCAAAGCAGAAATGATTGCAGAAATTAAAAAAATTCAAACTGAATTAAATAAATTAAAAAATATCAAAAAAAGCATTGGAAGAAAACCAGCTAGAAAGAGTGTAGTAAAGAAAAAGGTAGTAAAGAGAAAACCAGCTAGAAAGAGTGTAGTAAAGAAAAAGGTAGTAAAGAGAAAACCAGCTAGAAAGAGTGTAGTAAAGAAAAAGGTAGTAAAGAGAAAACCAGCTAGAAAGAGTGTAGTAAAGAGAAAACCAGCTAGAAAGACGATTAAAAGAAAGACAACTAGGCGTAAATAGATATCAGACATACCAAATTATTTAACGAATTTATGTCCAAATCAAAATGAACATTCATGAATAAGCTTGACCCAGCCATATCCAAAGCATGTGGTGAGATTACTCAGAATCTACTAATAATTCAAGAACCAACCAAAAAGCAAGTAAAAGCAGAAATTATAAAAATTTGTACAAAATACGCACTAGAAAGAATTCCAAAAAATTATGAAATATTATCGATGGTGAAGGACTCAGATTTTGATAAACTAAAAAAAGTATTGATTAGAAAACCAGCTAAAACAGCATCAGGAGTATCAGTGGTTGCATTAATGCCAAAACCATATGCATGTCCACACGGAAGATGCACGTATTGTCCAGGAGGAATTGAATTTAATTCTCCTAATAGCTATACAGGGAAAGAACCATCATCGCTAAATGCAATTGCAAACGAATTTGATCCTAAATTACAAATCAAATCAAAAATTGAAAAATTAATTGCATTTGGACATGACCCATCTAAGATGGAAATAGTAATTGTCGGCGGAACATTCCTATTCATGCCAAAAGATTATCAAAAAGATTTCATCAAATCATGTTATGATGCATTAAATGGAACAGATTCAAAAGATTTAGAGCAAGCAAAATCAAACAATGAGCATGCATCAATAAGAAATGTGGGATTTACAATTGAAACAAAACCAGATTATTGTAAACAAAAACATGTGGATTTGATGTTAAGTTACGGGATTACAAGAGTCGAGATTGGAGTTCAATCACTACAAGAACGAGTGTACAAAATAGTAAACAGAGGTCACGATTACAATGATGTAGTAGAATCGTTTCAAATTTCAAAAGATGCAGGTTACAAACTAGTAGCACATATGATGCCAGGACTACCTACAATGAAACCAGAAGAAGACATTGCAGATTTTAAGAAATTATTTTCAGACCCACAATTACGTCCAGACATGTTGAAAATTTATCCATCACTAGTTATTGAAAATACACCATTATACGAAGAATACAAGCAAGGAAAATACACACCATACTCTGATGAAGACATGATCAAAGTTCTAACAGAAGCCAAAAGAAATGTTCCAAAATGGGTAAGAATTATGAGAGTTCAAAGAGAAATTGCTTCAAAAGATATTATCGCAGGCCCAAAATCAGGAAATTTGAGACAAATCGTGCATCAAAATCTTGCAAAACAAGGAATTTCTTGCAAATGCATTAGGTGTAGAGAAGCAGGCCTATCCAACAACAAAACAGATGGAGGCGATGTAAAATTAAACAGAATTAATTATGATTCATCAGGCGGAAAAGAGGTGTTCTTGTCATATGAAGACAAGAATGAATCAATCTACGGGTTTTTGAGATTAAGAAAACCAAGTCTAGATGCACATAGAGATGAAATTAATCAAGACACATGCATAGTGAGAGAAATCCACGTATATGGAAAATCACTGAAACTAGGAGAAAAAGAAGAAAATGAAATTCAACATGCAGGATTAGGGAAAAATTTGATGAAAGAAGCTGAAAAAATATCTAAAGAAGAGTTTGATTCCAAAAAACTTCTAGTGATTAGTGCAGTAGGTACAAGAGAATATTATCAAAAATTAGGGTATTCGTTATATGGGCCATACATGTCCAAGACATTGGATTAGAGGAATAACATGGTAGAACAGAAAATTATCGGAAAAGGAACTTGGATTGATAAATTAGCTTCAGAACTACTTGAACGAGAAAAAGCACTAGGAAGGAATACAGATCTACTCAGAGTTGAAAGTGGATTAGGAGCTTCTGGAATTCCGCATATGGGTAGTTTAGGAGATGCAGTAAGAGCTTATGGAGTTAAACTTGCATTAGAAAATTTAGGATACAAATCAGAACTAATTGCATATTCAGATGATCTTGATGGATTAAGAAAAATTCCTGAAGGAATGCAAGAATTTGGTTTAGAAGAACATATTGCAAAACCAGTATCGTTAATTCCAGATCCTTATGGATGTCATGACTCTTACGGAATGCACATGAGCAGCATTTTATTAGATGGATTAGACAAGGTGGGAATAAAATATGAATTTAGAAGAGCAGTTGACACTTACAAACAAGGATTACTAAAAGATCAAATTCACACAATTCTACAAAACAGTGCAAAAATTGGAGACAAGATTTCAGAATTAGTAGGACAAGAAAAATATCAAAAATATTTACCATATTTTCCAGTTTGTGCCAACTGTAATCGTCTCTATACAGCAGAAGCTTCTGAATACATTGCAGATGAAAAGAAAGTAAAGTATACTTGTCACGATACAGAAATTGGTTCCAAAATGGTCAAAGGATGTGGCCATGTAGGCGAGGCAGATATCGGCAAAGACCTTGGAAAATTAGCATGGAAAGTAGAATTTGCAGCAAGATGGACAGCATTTGACATTAGATTTGAAGCATATGGGAAAGATATCATGGATTCAGTTAAAGTAAATGATTGGGTTTCAGATGAAATTTTAAAATTTCCACATCCACACCATGTAAAGTATGAAATGTTTTTAGATAAAGGTGGAAAAAAGATTTCGAAATCTTTAGGAAATGTAATTACTGCTCAAAAATGGTTAGAGTTTGGCAGTCCAAAATCAATCTTATTGTTACTTTACAAAAGAATTACAGGTGCAAGAGAACTAGGGTTTGATGATATTCCAGGATTGATGAGTGAATATAATGAATTAGAAGATATCTACTTTGGACGAATTAAAGTAGACAACCAAGCAAAGTTAGTAAAAAATAAAGGATTGTATGAATATGTAAATCTCCTAAACCCCCCAAAACAATCAAGCACACATGTAAACTATAGATTATTAATTGAACTAGCAAAAATTTTCAAAGAAAATAGAAGTGAACGAGTAATGAAAAAATTATTAGATTATGGAGTAATAAAAAACCCAGAGCCAGAAATAGAAAAACTCATCGAACTTGCAGGGAACTATTCAAATGAATTTGATGAACAAGAAAAAATTCAAATTGATTTAGATGACACTGCAAAAAAAGCATTAAGATTACTCGTAGAGGCATTAAATGGGGATGAAGAACTAGAAGATATTCAAAATACAATATATCAAATTGCAAAAGGAAATGATGTTCAACCAAAAGATTTCTTTAAAATATTATATCAAATCATACTTGGAACCTCAAGAGGACCAAAAATCGGCCCATTCATCTCAGACATTGGACGAAAGCAAGTAGCAAAAACACTTTCAGAGTATGTTTAATCATGGTTCACGGAGAACATAACAAATCAAAGAACAGTGGAGGATTTGCATTAATCATACTTGGAGCATTATTGTTGTTCCTCGCCCCTCAAGAGAGCACCAATGAGATGGGATTAGGCCCCATTGCCTGGATTGCAGGTATTGCAATTGGGAGTATTGGATTCTATCTGAAATTTTTCAGATGGCGAGTAAAACAAGGATAAGAAAGGTTCATCTTTTGGAGAAAGGCAGGTACAGATATGGGATTTTTTGGTAAAAAGAAAGCAGAAGACATACCAGATAACAATGCAGAGGTAACCCTAAAAACAGAACTAGAAGAAGAAGTTGAAAAATTACAAAAAGAGTTCAGAGAAAAACAAACAGAACTAGATGAAATCACTCAAAGAATTACCACAGTCAAAGAAGAATATGATTCAACAGTTGGCAGCTTGATGCTAGTAAAAAAAGAACTTAATCAAAAAAAGATGGAATTAGATATCATTCAACGAGAATATAGAGAAACACGAGAGAAAGCCAAAAAATCAGAGTCAATTAAAGATTCAAAATCAGTAGAAAAATTCAACAAGACAGAAGGAGATCATTCAAAAATAAAAGAAGAGTTGAGTGAATTTACAAAAAAACATGATGAAATTAAAGAACAACTTGAAAAAGAACAAGCAGTATTACACAATATTAAAAAACAACAAGTAGAAGTTGGAAAAGAATTAGAAGAAGCAAATTCCAGATTATATAATGCAAAAAATGAATTAGATAAAAAAGATACTTTTGAGGACACTAGCGTTCTCACAACATCTGAAAAAGAGTTCATCGGCGTAAATAATGAAAGTCAGAAAAGTTCTGCAGGAATTATCGAGGCTGCAAGTGCAGTAGTGGGCTCATTAAAATCAAAACTCAACAATACACTGAAAGAACTAGAAACAGTTCAATCATTATTAGAAAAAGAAAGAATAGAACATGAAAAAACAAAAAAAGATTTAGAGAGTCTTAAAAAAACTACAAAATCACTTGATAAATCATAGAGTTGAAAAATGCTTTTGCCATTTTGATTTTATTTCGCCTTCAGAAATCCCAAGATCATACAAAGGAGAAATTACATCAGATACGCATGAAATATCGACTAAGATGATGGAGTTAATTGGGCTTTTAATTCCATTTTGTCTATAATGATTTAGAATTTCTTGATACAAAGCACCATCTTGTAAAATTCTAGCTGTTCCCTGAAACAAGTATCCTTTGCGAAGAAGAGGATCAATTACATTGATTTCCACATTAGGATTATCAATTAAATTTTTCATGGTGTCAGGTGAACGGATATCTGCAAAAGCAAGTGTATCTGAAGACCATCCAATAATAGTACCTTTTGGAGAGATGTTTGGTTTCCCATCAGAGGAGACAGTTGCAACATATCCAAGTTTTTGTAAATTTAAAAAATTCTTAATTTCTGTAGTTATCACAAATAATATTTTAAAATTGAATGTATTTAGTTTTCACACTATCGCATAAATTCGGCCATCTCAATTGAGAAGAAGAAAAATCCTATTCCGCCACCAATAATTGCAACCCAGGCTGCAATCTGTTTAATTTTAGACATTTGAGAGGAATTTTTCAGACTCATTATTGAATCTAATTACCCATCTCAGACAATTATAATTAGATAGATTAAGTGAATACTATGTGGCAAGCATCAAAGATATTGGAAAATTATTTTTATTCATAGTTACAGGGTTAGTTGCCATAATTGTAGGATCTTTCATGGTTAGAGGTACAATGCACATGTGGGATAAGCCAGACGAGGTTAAAGATGAAAAGAAAAAGGACTAAAATGTAATGACATCAATGAGATTTTGAATTGTTCCAAGATTCAACAATTAGAAAATCATTAGACCAATACATTCAAAGAAGAATTCTAGAAATCCCCACTGAAATTAAGCAGACATTCCCAGCAATCAAACAAATTTGGAAATGTAAAGATGAAGCAGATTTTCTCTATGGATACTATGTAGGGAAAATTGAAGAAGGATCTTTACATTATCTCCTCAAAGCAACCAGAGCATCAGCTGGAGGATACGTAGATACTTTTGAAATACGAGGAATAATTGAGACCCACAAAATAGATTTACAAAAAGCAATAAAATCAGCAATCAATTAGTGAAGTAGAAATAGAGTCTCAATTTAGTAAAAACATGGTAGGACCAAAAGATGGCGGATTTGGGTTTGATCAGTCTAAAAAATACACAAGTGTTGAGAACATTGAAGAAATTTGTGTGCAATGCCAAGCAGGTCAACATAAAAAATGCCTAAAGAAATCAAAAGAACAAGAAGTTTGTGAATGCGAACATTGTATGATTTACGGTTAAAGTTAAAGAGCAGATAATTTATTTTCTAGTTCCTGAATTTCTTTTTGATATGAATCAGAAGCACTTTTTGCAAATTCTTTATGTGCTGTAACAATACTAGTCAATGCTTCTTTGTATTCAGAGTGACCTTTCTTTAAGACATCACATGATTCAAGTTCAGTGATGTGTCCAGTGACAGTAGCTATAGCATTTTTTTGATTAAATTTTACAATTCCTCCAAATGCTTCAATTGACATGAATGCTGATTCTGCTCTACACTTGTAGGTGACTCTACCAGTTTCAGTATTGAATAATTGTGTGATTCCACCAGGTTTTCTAGTCACAACAACTGTCATGATATGCCTGCAAATAACGAGGTATTAATTATTTTAGAAAATCTATGCTACAGGATCTGCAGGTGCAGTAGCCTCTGTAGCAAGAAACTTGTCAATCTCATTTATCCCCAATTTATCTCTGCCAAGTAGATCAAACTTTTGTAAAATTGTTTCAAACTTTGTTTCTTCTTGTACTTGTTCATTTACAAACCATTCCAAGAAAACGTATGTTGAATGATCTTTTTCTTTTTGGGCAATCTCCACCATGTTATGAATTGCTTTAGTTACGGATTGTTCATTTTTGAGTGCAGTGTTGATTAACACTTCAAGTGATTTGTAAGAACCGGATGGAGATTTTGTTGCAGGGATTGTTGCAATGGTTCCAAGTGAATTAAGATAACGAACTATTTTTAGCATGTGAGTTCGCTCTTCATCAGACTGAGCGTAAAAGTAATTTGCAGCTCCCTGATATCCTGTAACTTCACACCACGATGCCATTGCAAGATAGCTGTTTGTTGCAGAGGCTTCAAGAGTCACTTGATCATTTAGAGCTTTTTTCATTTTAGGAGATAATTTCATAGTATTGTTTGAAAATTATTCTTAAAATAGTTTCTCTACATTATTCATGGAAATTAATTCCATACCCTTCACAATAAAAGATGTATTTTTCACGAATTTCACCATCTTCTGCTTCAGAAAATTGGAAAACCCATGCACCCTGCTGTAAATACCACAAGAAATCAATTGCACCACAATTTGTATATTGATTTTCATATAGAATATCCCCTGTTCCAGTTAGCATATCAAGTGAAACATCAAAAGGTTCTGGCGATTTTCCAGGATTAACATATCTGGAGATAAATTCGTAAAATGCTGCTTTGTCTTTTTCAGGCAATGATTCAATTGTGAATCCATAATCAAACTGTTTTGCATGATTTAAGGGAGTTAAGGGGCCACGATCTTTTCTAAGGGATTCATATTTTTGCAAATTTTCAGAAGAGTGAGTTTGTACAAACTCTCCATCATAGACAGAAATTCTAAAAGAGTCAGCCCTATCACCTATTTTTGGAACAGTTGGAGAAATATCAAATTTTTGTTCATTGTTTTTAACATCTCGTATAGGGAATTTTGGAATTGGATCATCCCCAGAAATTTCTAAATTATATCCTGCACAAGTAAATTCACTTTTATCCCTGATTTCAGGTCCAGGTTTTTCAGCATAAGAGAATTTCAGAAAGCTGTCTTCAAGAAATGAAGTGTAATCATAAAAAGAACAATCATTGTAATTCCATCGCTGTAAGACGATTCCATTACCTGTAATCAAATCAATACTCACATCAACAGGATCAGGCGGCGTACCTGGATTTACATACATTGCATAATACTTGTACAATTCTAATTTGTCAGCACTTGGAAGAGATTCTAAAAAGAATTGAGGTGTAGAGTCTAACGGATTACCAGGAATTGTAATAATGTCATAAGGGGATTCAATGAAATTAATTGATGGAGAAAAATCAGAAAAAGTGTCTACAGTGTTTAATCCTTCAAAATTAGGCCCACTGAAATGAACTATGTATCCCTGAATACTGTCATCTGAAGATGGAATGTAAGGTAGTAATTCATTAGAAATGATTTTTTCATTTTTTTCATTGTAAACCTCCAAGTCTACACCATTACAATAGATGGTTGTTTTATCTCGAATTTCACTTCCAAGCATATCAGAAAACTGATAGAATAAAAGAAAATCCTGAGTGTAAGGAAGATATCCAGTAACATCACATTTGGAGTAATTTGTGGAAACTATTACAGAATCATCACCAGCTAAAACATCCACAGTTACATCAAATAGTTCAGGAGATTTCCCAGGATTGATGGATTTTGCTACAAGGTTGTAAAATTCAATTTTGTCCGCACTAGGAGTAGACGCTAGAGAAAAATAAGTATCAAATCCAGATTTCTGAAAAGATGTGAGAATGTGAGAGCCATCTCCAGGATCAACCTTTGAAAATGTTTGAATAATCAATGGTTCTGTAAAATCTCCATTAGAAAATGTAACAAGGTAAGATTGAGCACGTGAAAGATCATCAGGGATATTATCATAATGGAAATCAGAAATTGCTTCAGCAAAAGAACCCAACACATCTGGAAGAGTAGCACTATCAACAGGTATGTCACCTACAAGGATTTCTTTAGGCATGTCATCAATAATTTTTTCTTTAACAATATCATCAATAGAAGGTGAAGTAACAAATTCAGCCATACCCATTTCAACCCAACGTTGTGCAGTACTATCATAAACACAAATAGGATTAGGATTAGTAGTTCTAACAATAACGACTTTATTTTCAGGGCATTCTAAATCATAATCCACTGCATAACTAAAAGGGAAAACAAGTCCAATAGATAGAATAAACGGAATTAAAACAAGAAAAATCTTTTTCATCACAGAAATGAAATAATTTTATGCTAAATAAAATTTGGTAATTAAAAAGTAGATTGCAAATCCGGACAAAAATATTATTCCTGCAAAACTCAATAATTTCAATAAAAGGGAAGGTTGATGCTCTTTATCTAAAAATTTACCAGTTACTAATCTAAAATTGAAAATTGCAATGATAGGTGCAATTACAAAGGACAAAACAGTTGCAAAATCAACTAGATCTTTCAAGTTATCTTGAAATTGGGAAATAATTACAAACGCCCCACTAGATAGAATAATTAGAAAAATTACGTAAAAAGTTCTGAATTTTGTGCGTATTTTGTCTTCTTTTTTAGTAAAAATCAATTCTACGGTTTTTTGCAAGGAACGAGAATATCCATCAAATACTGCAAGTATTGTTCCAAACATTACAGTGAATGCAGAAGCTGCAATTATGATGTAACTCCAATCACCAATTGTTTCAGTATACAGTGTAACAATTTTGTGTGCAAAAAGGGAATTATTGTTCGGGAGTTCTTCTCCAGAGCCATAAAAAATAAACGCACCTAATGCAACAAACATTATTGCAAGTATACCAGTAATCAAATAAGCTAAACGAAATTCAAAAAGAGTTTCTTTAAGTGAAGGTCTATAGTTAGTTTGTTTCATTCTCTCCACAGTCCACAAGCTATTCCAGCTCGATAGATCGACAGCTGTTGGCATCCAACCCATTAAAGCTAACAAGAAAAAGATTCCAGATATTTCCCACAAATCTTTTGGCTGAAATCCAGACACTTGTTCAACAGGCCCATTATACATTGCAAACAAAAATGCAGAAACTGTAGTAACAAGCAAAACGATTGCGATTATCTTAATCATACTATCCAACACATTGTATTTTCCAATAGCCAAAATAGATACACAGATTACAAACAATATCACTACAGTCCATTCACCAAGATAATCAATTCCAAAAAGATTTTCAAAAAATCCTGCAGTAACAAACCCTACAGCACCTGTTACAAAAAACATGGATGCAATTGTCAGTATAAAATACAACCACAATGCAGGTCTACCAAGTTTCTTGTACCCATCAATGATACTTGTTTGAGTAGAATTAGCATATCTAGAACTAAACTCAAAGAAAGGATACTTTAACAAAATTACTAAAATAACAAATCCCAAAATCATTAAACCAAAATCAGCCCCAGCCCTAGTAGACTGTACTAGGTGAGAAACACCAATGGCCGTACATGCAAACAAGACTCCAGGACCAGCAGTCTTTGAAAATCTAGAAAGTTTTTCATTCATTATTTTAAACAGTGTTAATAGTCCAAGAACCATCAACCCAAATGCCAATTACTTTGGCATTCAAATTCCATGAAGAAATAACTTTAACCGCATTTTTGATTTGTGTAATGTGTTCTTCATCAGACACAGGATTTGCAGCACAGTCATAGTGACCGGATACAACAACTAGTTCAGATTTGTGTGCATTTATTGAAATCCCAACTTTACTTTTGATTGATTCAATAACATCAACGATGTTTTTATCAACTCCAGGTTCAGTTATGGTATCAATAAAATCTGCCGAATAGTTTTCTTTAATCCATTTATTTATAGGAATTTGAATTCTCCCATCCATGCATGATACAGATGTTGCAAATTTCCCGTCAGCCATACCAAAATCAAAACAAACTTCCTTAAAAATTATTTTTTATACAAAAAACAATCAGACGTATGATCATTTACCATACCAACAGATTGCATCAACGCATAACAAATTGTTGGACCTACAAAATTAAATCCACGTTTTTTAAGATCTTTACTTAATTTTTCTGAAATCTCACTAGTTGCAGGCAAATCAGAGAATTTTTTGAATTTATTTTTTATTGGTTTGTGATTCACAAAATCCCAAAGATATTTATCAAAAGTTCCAAATTCATTCTGGACTTTTAAGAACAATTTTGCATTATTTATCGCAGAATTAATTTTTAGTTTATTTCGGATTATGGATTCATTTTGGAGTAGTTTTTCAACATGCTTTTGAGTATATTTTGAGACTTTTTTAGCATCAAAATTAGAAAATGCCTTCCTATATCCATCCCTACGATTCAGGATAGTAGTCCAAGAAAGGCCAGCCTGTGCACCCTCTAATATCAAAAATTCAAATAATTTTTGATCATCATGTAGAGGTGTTCCCCATTCCTCATCATGGTATGTCGTATTAGGTTCATCTTTTGCCCAAAGACATCTCTTTTTCATAGTTTGATTTATGATATGATTCAAAATAACAGTTGCCAAAGATACACCATGAAAATAAATCCACAATTATTACAAATTAACAGAAATTTTCTCATTTGTTTTGTAATCTCAGCATCATTATCTGCAGTTGCAGCGCAATTACTTGGAGATCAAGAGAATTATCTTAATACAACAATTACAATAATTATTGGGTATATTATTTATTTTGGAATATTCTCCATTCTATTTTATTTAGATAACAAAGAAAGATACAAATCTATGAAATCAAAATTAATTAAAAAAGAATTACTAGCTTTGATTTCATCATTTGGTGTAGGTGAAATTATTTATCTTGGAATAAGATGGCCAACATTGTATTATTTTCTTGAAATTGGAATTGAGTCATACTTGGCATCATTGATTTCAGAAGTTATTGCAACAGGATGTTACATGGCATCAGTTACAGTTTTTCTTAGAAAGACAAAAACATTCTAGTCATTTTGCTAATTGAGTAACCAAGTCTGTAGAAGTAATTATTCCGACTATCTTACCATTTTCAGTAACTGCTAGTTTTCTAATCTTTTTACTAGTCATTCTTTCAGCAGCTGCAGAAATTGGTTCATTGTGATTTATTGTAATTAATGGAGTAGACATTATATTTTCTACAGCAGTGTTTAATGGAAGATCATTTGCTGCAATTCTTGTTGCAAAATCTCTATCAGTTACAATACCAACTGGATTGTCATTATCTTTTACAAGTATTGCACCTATTCCACCTTGCTCCATCATTTTTGCTACTTGTAATGCAGTAGTAGCACGATTAACAGCAATTAATGCTTTAGTCATAATATCTTGAATCAAAATAGAAGAGTAATTGAAATCTTCACGACTCATTACTTGCTTAAGGAATTATAATATTTAAGATATTCATAATAAAATATTCTAAAACAGGCTCGGGAAGAGCAAGTCCAACATCACATTAGTTGGATTTTTTTCTTATCTTTCATTTACATCAAATGGACAATGTATTAAAACAAGAAAAATAGAATTACAGTATGGGAATTAAAGAAAGATTTTCTAAAAAAACCAAGACAGATAACATAACTAAAGAAGATGTGAAAAAAGAACTCCATACCGAATATCAAGAAGATAAAAAACAGATGGTAGGGCATGCAAAAAGAATCAAAACACTTTGGCGCAGCAAAGAAGTTGTTCAACTAAAAACTGAAGCAATCGTAGTATTATGGAAGAAGAAAGGATATGAGACAATATTTTTTGAAGAATTTGATAGAATTACTAAAGAAGGTTATCAAATGGTGTTAATGGAAGGAGTAAAGGCTCTCGATGCAGGGCCACTAGACATTAAAATTGGAAATTACTATTATTTTCAACACAGAAATTTTATCAAATAAAACATCCAATTAATTTTCTAAATCTTTGAAAGGATTTTTTTCTTTTTTTCTTCAAATTCTTTCTTGGTAATTATTCCTGCTTTTTGCAAGTCTCCAAGTTTTTTTAACAAATCAAGATCTTTACTAGATGATGATTTTAGATTCTTTCCAGATTTTATCGTAGATTTTGTTTTCTTTTTTAATCTAGAGCCCAAAATACTCCCTCTCGTAACTAATTTTTCACTAATTTCGTAGCCTTTCTTCTTTGCTTGTTTAATTATTTCTTCAGATTTCTCTCTAGTGACATCATCAACCAATTTGTGTTTTTTTGCCATAGTTCCTAGTTCTTTTGTTTTCTTTTTAGCAAGGCGTGATTGTAATTTAAGATCTTTAATGATTTCATTTTTAGATTTTCGTTTAAATCGTCTAGTATATTCTTCAATAACTAAAATTGGAAATGGACTATACTCTACATCAAGATAATATTTGATTATAGTGTCATCAGGTAATTTTTCAAGATATTCTTTAATGGATTTTTCAGATTTTAATTCCATAATACTTGTTCATTGTTTGCTCATAAAAAGATTCAAGTCTCTTTTCAAATCATCAAACTTGATTTTCATAATATAGTTGGATTACTTGATCAACTACCAAATTAGTATCACAGTCTTTTTCTGCACTTACAAGAAGTAAATAGTCATCACCAAGATAAAATGAAAAACGTTTAATCGTTTCATATTCGGCTAGTGTGTATTTGGTTTTTCCCAACATTTTAGCCATATCTTTTCTAGATTTCCAATCAAATGTTGCAAGATTGACTAGTTCTTTTGATGCACGTTCAGAGAGTAAACTCTCCACACCATCTCTCATTCCACCTCCTACTTTGACTGACCATTCATCAAAGACTGTGGCAAATCTAATCTTAGGATCTATATCTAAAATTTGAGAGCAGAATTTTTCATAATCCAAGGATATTGTTTATCCTACTAAATTATCAGAGTTTAGGAAAAAAAATCAATAATCACACACATAGAATGCAGGGTCTAACTATACTACCAAAACGCCACTAGATATCAAAAATTGAATCCCTAAAATAAAATCAGAATCAGATACCAATCCCTCGGACCACCAACCAGCGTTGTTTTTGATCCATGATGGAATCTCAGATGATTGAGATTCAGCAGTTTTAGCAATATTTGGAATTTCTATTATCCCTTCTTTAATTAGAAATTGAATTCCCTGTAGAAATGAGTCTTCATCGATTGAACCTTCTGACCACCAACCAGCGTTGTTTTTGATCCATGATGGGATTTCACCAGATTTTTTCTTTTTTACATCAGAACCAGAAATATCAAAGTTCAACTGAGATACAAAAAAATCTTCAAAGTTCTGAGAGTTTTGACCTGTTAAAATTAATTTTAATTGATACTGTCCATCACTTGGGATGAAGATTGATTCTTGAGTAATGCCATTGTTAGCTAAAATACCAATGTATGATTCACCAATTCCAATATTTGACCATATTTCTTGTCCAGATGAATCAGTTACACTATATGCAAACAAAATATCATTTACAAGGTTATTGTTAGTATCATAAAACGAGAATGTGAATGGTATGTTTTTACCCGATTCAGATTTTGAATCCCTCAACACGTTTGCAATGATATTATTATCAAATTCAAATTGTAGTACACTGAATTCAATTAAATCTCCAGATGAAACTTTAATGTTTAATGAATTATTATTTTTCTCAGAATAGAAGTCACGCGGAATTTTTAATTGGATTAGATTATGATTTGGAGGTGAAGCATCGAATTTAACAAATTCAGAATCCAGTTGAGTTCCATCTACAAAGACATCAACATCATAGTTTTGTTTGAAGGATGAAAAATCTTTGTCTAAAATAATTAATTGTTCAATATACGAATTTGGTTGATACTCATATTCTTGAGTAGGAACCGTTTCATAAGAAATTGAATCTAATAAATCATCAAATTTAAAATTCAAAGTTTCACTATTATAGGATTTTATTGAAACTGGGTATTCCTGAGCATTTGCAGCATTTATCAGAAAAGTTTCTTTTTGAGGTATGTGTACAAATGTCTCAAAAAGCAAATCTTTTGTAGTCATGGTTTTGGGATTTGTTGCACCTACAATGGACACATTTACAGTGTATTCTCCACTCTTATCAAAAACAGGTCCTTGTATAACAGGAATTGAATCTCCTCGTGCATAATAGCCACCGGCTATAGGATGTTTTTCACCATAGTATGTTGTACACTTCCAAAGTTCTTGATTCAAACATCCAGGTTTTGGTTTGATTTCTAAATCTAATTTTCCATCTTCATCAAAAAAATATTCATTTGCAACAAGATTATCGCCATGAAAAATCTGAATACGGCATGTTACACTTTTGATATTTGTATTAGTATCACTATCAAATAATCTAATTGAGAGATGTGGTTTTTCTGAATCACCAAATGTGAAATCTTCTGGAGTTAATGCAGTAATTAAAGCCAGTTTCAAACCATCAAAATCAACTGGAGGTGCAATTGATCCTGAATGATGTTGTGCATATACAGGAGAAAATGAAATAGCAAATGATAGTACAAATATGATTAAAAGTAATTTTCGAATCACATCTTGGGTATTTCAAAGGTATTAAAATACAATATGGAATAAAATACGGACCCGATCGGATTCGAACCGACGACCTATTGCTCCGCAAGCAATCGCACTATCCAAGCTATGCAACGAGTCCAAAGAGTTTTGGAAATTTACGCTTAATTTGGATTGCTATTAGTTAGATTTTACAAAAATGTATTGAACATCATCATATTCATGAATAGTCCAAGCAGCAGGTAATGAAACATTTTGAATTGACTTTAGATTATTTTTTTCAATTAATGTTCCCCATCCAGCCTCATTTTTAGGATCTTGAACATATTTTTGAGATAGAGTTCCTGCAAATACCCAACCAGAATTCTGTTTTAAATTGGATATGGAATTAATTTTATCCAATACTCCAGTTGCAAGAAAAGTCCCACCCATTTGTGCCAATCCTCCAATGAAGAAAATAGGTCGTAAAAGATTCAAAGAAGAATAATCAAAAGCAGTAGCATCTGCACAATAAGGATGAAAGTTCAATGTGGAAGTCAGTTGGTTTTGCAAATCAACCAATATATCATCAATTTCAATACTGTATGATTCTAAATCAAGTATTTTTGCACAATACGCAATTCGTCCATCACCTGAACCAATATCAATCACTTCAGAATATCCCAATTCCTTTGCAAACATTGCTCCAATGTATCCAGACATTATCCAAGTAGGAGAAAAAGGAGCTTTGCTTGAACCGTGTTGAATACTGTTTAGCCAATATTTGTTAATGTCTCCCTCATATACGATACAATCAACTGAGCCAATTTTTTTCTCAATGGAATTGTAGTAGATAGGATTCTTTATTGCAAATTCATGTAACAAATCCAAATGAGATTGCTCAATTGGGAATAATTCGGATGTTGATTTTGGGATTAATTCTTGAATTTGACTATTTCCATCATAGAGATTAACAAATTCTTGTTTTAATTCAACTAAATTTTTTGCAATATCACTGATCATGAGAAATTCCTTTCTCATATTGTTCAACAAATTCTTTAGTACTCATCGTTTGACGTAATTCTTCAAACAATTTTGCATTAGATTCAATCTGCTCTTTTGATTTTTCTTCAGAATTTCCAGATTGTAAACTTTTTGTCATTTCTTGAATTGTTGTAGATAGATCCTTCATAATTTTTGGGTGGATTATACAATCAAATCTTTCAGAGATTAGTTTTTCAGTTTGCCTGATTTTTTCAATCAATTCTTTAGGCTCAGAATCAGCCTGTGTTTGGAGCATTGTAGCCATAGAAGACATATTCATGACTTGATAGTATGTTTCCACAATTTCATGAATATTCATTTCAGTTTTAGAATCTACAGTATCAAACAAAGAAGTTAATTTTCGAGATTCTCCCTCGAACATTTTAGAAATTTCTTCAGCAGAAGTCATATAGAAAAATTAAAATTCAAATTTTTAAAAATGTTAGGATTATACTTCTTTTTCAGCTGGTTTGGTATAGATATAATTCATTATCAAACCTGCAATGATACCACCAACGATTGGACCTACCCAATAGAGCCATTGTACTTCCCATAATCCTGTATCACCTGAGAATAATGTTGGAGATAAAGATCTAGCAGGATTCATTGATGCACCAGTTAAAGGAACACCTACCAAGTGAAGTAAGAATATCATTCCACCAATTGTTGCACCATACACACTCTTTGGGGCTTTTTTATGAACTACAGTCATAAAGATTACAGTTACCAAAAAGAATGTCAAGATAATTTCAACTATTAATCCAGACATCATACTGCCTCCAAGTAAAGCACTTGGACCACCATGTGCACCCCAGAAAACAGGTTTTCCAATTTCTGGGAACAATGCAACCAAAGTACCAGTTGCTACAATTGCACCAATAATTTGGAATATGATATATGCAATTCCATCTTTAATTCCAATTTTCTTTGTAATCATCATAGGAATTGTTACTGCAGGGTTAATGTGAGCGCCGGAAATATGTCCAAATGCATATACCATCAATGCAATTGCTGCACCGTGACCTAAGGATATCATAATTATTGCTTCAATAGATAGTCCTTCTCCAAAAACGGATGCTGCAAGAATTACAGACAGTGGGCCAAAGAAGACCAAGGCAAATGTCGAAATTGCTTCTGCAAGCCAACTTTTAGGACTAACCATGAGCAAAAGCCTCGCGCATATCCATATAAAAGATTCGACCTCAATTTTGGATCTATTGATCTCAAAAAGTAATTAATTATAGATTATTTCATTTGAAAACACATGGTCTCTGAAGGCGATTCTGTTCCAAAATTTACAGTTAATGATGCAAATGGGAACAAGGTAAAGTCCAGTGATTTTAAGGGCAAAAAACACGTCATCTACTTTTACCCAAAAGATTTCACTCCAGGATGCACTACAGAGGCTGACGAGTTTTCTAAAGATTATAAAAAATTCCAAAAAGAAGAAATTGAAATTATCGGAGTAAGTCCAGATGATGTTGACTCTCACAAAAAATTCTGTGATAAAATGGGAATCAAATATCCATTATTAGCAGATGTAGATAAAGAAGTCTCAAATGCATTTGGTGTTTGGGGAAAGAAGAAATTCATGGGACGAGAATACATGGGAGTAATGAGGAGCACATTTCTCGTAAATGAGAAAGGGAAAATTTTCAAAATATATCCCAAGGTAAAACCTGCAGGACATTCTAAAGAAGTTCTAGAGGATTTTCTAAATTCAAAATAAAAAGTAAAAGAAAAGATTGTTAATAGATTAGAAACCTTTTGGTAAAGTGCCTCTAGATGCTTTTGGTGCTTCAGTTTCAGGTTTTGGTTCAAACCCTTTTGGTAAAGTACCTCTACTAGCTGTAGAACGTGCTTTAGATTCTGCTTCTAGTAATTCATTAAAGGCTTTTTCATCATCTATTTTTTGTTGTTCTATTCTTTGCAAGTAATCTGTTTCATAATCTGCAAGTTTCTCCCCTCTAGATTTTCCATCGTCAGTTGTTGATTGTTGTGGCGGTGCTTGCTGTGTTTGTTCCATACCTTTTGGAAGTGTGCCTCTTTTAGGCTTTGGTGGTTCTGGAGTTGGTGTTTGTTGTGCTGGTGCATCAACGCCTTCAACTGTCATATTGATTCCACTAAATGTTCCAAATCTCT
>Ga0233439_10002031_pt1 | contig 23718 bp, 24 predicted proteins | sample SI_123_September_6_FD_182713 | JGI IMG/M metagenome (GOLD analysis project Ga0233439, IMG submission 182713) | Seawater microbial communities from Saanich Inlet, British Columbia, Canada - SI_123_September2016_100_MG | ecosystem: Environmental > Aquatic > Marine > Inlet | place: Canada: British... | reverse complement strand
ATTTTGGCTGGCCAAATTGCCGCGGGCCAAAGGATCATTGCAAATGAAGGCGTCGAAGTTGAGGACGAGGTTTTGGTCCATGCTGCCGAAATGCAATTCCAGGGCCAAAGCCATATGTTGCGCATACCCTTAGATGGCGCAACCCCCAGCCGGGAGGAGATCCAGGCCGCGTTCGAAGAGGCTTATTACAGCCGGTTCTCCCTGCGCCTACCTGAAATTCGTGCCGTATTGGTCACTTTGCATACGGCTGTGATTGGCCGACGGGGGGAAATTGCCCTGGCATCGTTGATGGACCCTTCGATGCGGGCGGCGGATATCGCAGGGGCAAAAACCGGCAGTCGCCAGGTTTGGTTTCCCAATGGCGGCGGCGACAGCAGTGACGGCGGGGGCTGGTTGGAGACGCCCATCATGGCCCGCGACGCCCTGCCTTTGGGGGCTAAATTTCCAGGCCCGGCAATACTGGAACAGATGGATACCACGATCATTATCGAACCGGGTAACGAGGTGGTGGTGGATGACGTGGGCAATCTGGTGGTGCACGTACCGGCGGCATTTCGGGAGTGATGGAAAATGGTTGAAACAAACAAACCACAGCTGGATCATGTCACCTTGGCAGTGCTGCAAAACGGCCTGAACCAGGTTTGCAACGAAATGGACTTGGCATTCCAACGCGCCGCCTTCAGCCCGGTGATTGCCGAGGCGATGGATCGGTCCGACGGTATTTATCATCGTGACGATGGCGCCCTGATCGCCCAAGGCGAATTGGGCCTGCCAATTTTCGTTGGCACCATGCAGTTTTCGACCCGCTACGTGATCAGCCAGGCCAAGGATTTGCAGCCGGGCGATATCTATATCGTTAACGATCCCTATTTGGGCGGCACCCACTTGATGGATGTGCGCATGGCCATGCCGTTCTTTTATCAGGGGGAGATATTTTGCTGGCTCTCCAACACGGGCCATTGGCGGGATACGGGTGGTGCGGTGCCGGGTGGCTTTTCCGCCTCGGCCACCGAAGTAGAACAGGAAGGTCTGCGCCTGCCGCCCGTGAAATTGTACAAGGGCGGTGCCCTGGATGAAGAAATCCAGGCAATCATTCTTTCCAACATCCGTGTGGCGGGGGAGACCATTGGCGATATCAAGGCCCAGGTCGCGGCCCTGTGGGTGGGGGAGCGGCGGTTGAAGGCTTTGCTGGATCGCTATGGCCGCGATGTGGTTGAGGCATCCATTGACGAGATGCGCCGCCGGGCGGCCCAGCAAATGCGCGCTTCCATCGCCCATATACCCGATGGTCAATATAACAGCGTTTCGTGGGTGGATTCCGATGGCGTTGTGGATGAGCCATTGAAGATCAATCTTTCCATTGAAAAGCGGGAGGGTGATTTATATTTCGATTTCTCCAACTCCTCGCCACCCTGTAAGGGGCCCATGAATTCCGTGATCGCGACCACGCGATCCTCGGTCTATTTGGCCATGAAACATATTTTCCCGGAAGTGCCCATCAATGCGGGTACCTTTGAGCCTTTGCATATTACCGATCCGGTGGGAACCTTCCTCTATGCGGAATATCCAAGACCGGTGTCGGGTTGTGCTGCGGAGGTTAGCCAGCGAATCGCCGAGGCGGTCTTTGCCGCCCTGGTTTCGGCCCTGCCAGACCGCCTGTTTGCCGCACCTGCGGGGACCTCAGGTAATTTCGCCCTGGGCGGCATGGACGAGAGGCACAACAAACCTTATGTGATGTATCTGTTCACCGGCGGCGGTTATGGCGGCAGCCTGCACGGTGATGGCCTTAGTAATGGTTGTTCCACGATCGGCATTTCCACCATGCAGCCGATTGAGGTGTTGGAACAACGCTATCCCGTTTTGTTTCAGGAATTTGCCCTGCGTGAGGGATCTGGCGGTGCGGGACAACAACGCGGGGGCTTCGGTGTGGATTATGCTCTGCAGATCCGCCAAGGCTGGGGACGGGCCTCGTTCGTCATGGATCACGGACGCTATGGCCCCCAAGGTGTCCTGGGCGGCAGTGATGGCGCCGTAAACCGCGTCCGTGTAGAGCGGGCGGACGGGACCTATATTCCACCGCATTTGTCCAAGGACCAGGATATTGAAGTCGTCGAAGGTGATATCATCCATGTCTCCACTCCAGGGGGTGGTGGCTATGGCGATGCGAACCTGCGTGAACCGGCCTTGATTGAGCGTGATATTCAACGCGGCTACTACAGTCCCGAGCTGGCGGATGAGCTTTGGGGTGATCAAAAATAGCCTGGTACGACGAATGGTTGCCGGCTAACCGCTCATTAACCATTTTCCGGCACTCTGCCTAAAGAATTTAAGCGGAGGGCCACAATGGCCGATTATGATTTCGGACTATTTTCCTGTCTTGTTGTCGATGACAGCTCGTATATGCGGACCCTGATGTCCGCGTCCTTACGGGCTATCGGCGTCGGTAATGTTAAAACCGTGGACGACGGCGGCCAGGGCATCGACTTTCTGCAGTTGGTAACATCAGACCCCATGAAGGCTGGTATGCAGAATGTGGATATCATTTTCTCCAACTGGCAGATGAGCCCCGTCGACGGCATGATGCTGTTGCGCTGGGTGCGTCGCCATAAGGAAAGCCCAAATCGATTTATACCCTTTGTCATGGTGACGGGGTATGCGGACAGGGAAAAAGTGCGCGAGGCCCGCGCCATGGGCGCGACGGAAATGCTGGCAAAGCCATTTTCCGTGGTCAATTTGGGGCAACGCCTTTTGCAGGTGGTCAACCGACCCCGGAAATTTGTCCATACAAATAAGTATTTCGGTCCGGATCGCCGTCGCAATCAAAAGGAAATTCCCCCCGGCAAGGACCGGCGTAAAAATGACGAACGGAATATAGAGGTGGTTCATGTCTAACGCAGAAGCCCAAGGCAAGGCCGAAAAAGTTCCCGGTGTCCGGTTTTATATCATTCGCAATATTTTGAAGGATAAAGCCTCTGGTGGCGGTGTTGGACCCGGTGACAAGGGCGGTATCCCCATCGAAGCGATCCAGGCGGCAGAGGCCGAATTCAACAAGATGGCAGAGGACTATCCCGATTGGGTGCAAAGTCTAATCGATGAGCTGTCCGAAAATTATCGCCGTTGTATTGATACGCCCGAAACCCGGCATGAGAACGTCGCCACCATTCACGACATTGCCCATGATATGAAAGGGCAGGGTGGCACTTTCGGCTATCCCCTGATCACGAATTTTGGCGAATCTCTTTATAAATGCACTCACAAGTCTGAAGAATGCAGCGATAATTTGGTGGGGCTGATCAAAGCCCATGTGGACGGCATGAAAGCCGTTATCAATGGACGGGTTGCTGGTGATGGCGGTGAAATCGGCCAGGAACTGCTGGCCTCGTTGGAAAAAGCCATCGAGAAATATTCCGCAGACGACGATCAAGACTAAACCGGACCCTATTCGCCAGGCAATAAATCGCCCGGAATTTGTGCTTCCGGTTTCGATAGAAAATTCAAAACCTCAAACAAAAAACGGCCGCTCTGATGAGCGGCCGTTTTCGTTTGTGATGTAACGCCGCAAGAGGTTTAGGCGGCTTCCTCTTCGTTGGCGGGTGGGTCGCGCAACACATAACCACGCCCCCAAACCGTCTCGATGTAGTGTTCGCCACCTGTCGCATTCGCAAGCTTTTTGCGTAATTTACAGATGAAAACGTCAATGATTTTCAATTCCGGCTCATCCATGCCACCGTAAAGATGGTTCAGGAACATCTCTTTGGTGAGCGTCGTGCCCTTACGCAGAGAGAGCAGCTCCAACATGGCGTATTCTTTACCGGTCAGGTGCAGACGCTGCGCCTCAACCTCGACTGCGCGGCTATCGAGATTAACCGTCAGCTTGCCTGTTTTGATAATCGATTGTGAATGGCCTTTTGAGCGTCGGACGATGGCATGAATCCGTGCCACCAACTCGCGCTTGTCAAAGGGCTTGGTCATATAGTCGTCAGCACCAAAACCTAAACCCCGGACCTTATCATCCGGCTCTGACATACCTGACAAGATCAGAATTGGCGTTTCCACTTTGGCAACACGAAGTTTCTTCAAAACATCGTAGCCATGCATGTCCGGCAAATTTAGATCTAAAACAATGATGTCGTAGTCGTAAATCTTACCAAGATCCAGGCCTTCTTCGCCCAGATCAGTGGCGTAAACATTGAAGCCATCGCCCTGCAGCATCAGATCGATGCTTTTCGCCATGGCCGTATCATCTTCTATGAGTAAAACCCGCATTTCCGTCCTCCCGTCTACCGATCGTTAACCAAGGTTAACTTTGCTAGGTTAATGAATCATTAACAGAAAGTATTAAGCAAGATTTATCTGTCTTTTTTTACCCATCCGGTCTGCCCTTTACCGAAACTTAAGCTCAAAGGGCAAAGATGCCAGCATCGACCCCGCTGAAATTTTGTGTGTCAAAGAGTCTCGTGAAAACTGCATTAAGCGAAATCGACCAAATTCCACCGCATCAGTTTTATGGCCGTGTCGGCGGCGTACGCGGCCTGACGCTGGAAGTCTGTGGAGCGCAAACCGCATTGAGCGTCGGCTCCCGCTGTGCTGTGCAAACCCGCGATGGCCGCTCCGTTATGGCGGAAGTCGTGGGATTTAACGACAATGCGGCGGTATTGCTGCCCTACGGCACCCTTGAGGGCATCGGTATGGGCTGCAAGGCTCTGGTGGACGAGCATAATCCAAAGGTTTATCCGAGCGACCGCTGGCTGGGCCGCGTGGTCAATGCCATGGGTGAACCTATTGATAATAAAGGGCCTTTGCCCCGTGGCAACCAGGCCTATCCCTTGCGGGGCGTGCCGCCGCAGGCCCATGCGCGCCAGCGGGTAAAAGGCAAGGTGGATATGGGCGTCCGCGCCCTGAATACATATGTCACCATGTGCCGTGGCCAACGTATGGGCATCTTTGCCGGCAGTGGCGTGGGTAAATCGGTGCTGATGTCCATGTTGGCCCGTTATACCGCCTCGGACGTGGCGGTCATTGGCTTGATCGGCGAACGTGGCCGCGAGGTGCAGGAATTCATTGAGGATAATTTGGGCGAAGAAGGTCTTGCGCGCAGTGTTGTTGTTGTCGCCACGTCGGACGAGCCTGCGTTGATGCGCCGGCAGGCCGCCTATATGACCATGACCCTGGCAGAATTTTTTCGCGATAATGACCAGGACGTCTTATGCATGATGGATAGCGTCACGCGATTCGCTATGGCCCAGCGCGAAATCGGGCTCTCGGGCGGCGAGCCCCCCGCCTCAAAAGGTTACACCCCCTCGGTCTTTGCCGAACTGCCGCGTCTGTTGGAGCGCGCCGGTCCCGGCACCGGTAAGGGCGGCATAACGGGCTTGTTTACGGTACTTGTCGAAGGCGACGATCATAACGAACCTATCGCCGATGCCGTGCGCGGTATTCTGGACGGTCATATCGTGCTGGACCGCAGCATCGCCGAACGCGGGCGCTTTCCCGCCATTGATATTCTGCGCAGCCTCTCGCGAACCATGCCGGGGTGTAACAGTGAAGACGAAAACATAATTGTGCGGCAATCCCGGCGCCTGATGGCTGCCTATTCGAATATGGAAGAGTTGATCCGCCTGGGCGCCTACCGCGCCGGTTCCGACCCGGAGGTGGACGAGGCGATCCGGTACCACGATGCATTGGAGGCATTTTTGAGTCAGAACCAAAGCGAAGGCTGCAGTTTGGAAGACGGTTACAATCAGTTGGCCGATATATTGGCCGCGGGGGCGAGTTAAATGAATATTCGAGGGTTTGGCGCTTTGGCGCGTATGCATCGGTTTCGTATGGATCAGCACCGGCGCAAGGCGGTCGAGATTGAGGCCATGCGGGCGGGCTTTCAGGCACAGGATGCCGACCTGGACCGGGATTTGGCGCGTGAAAAAGGTGCCTTGCAGTCTGATAATATGGCGATGACCGACTTCGCCGCCTATTTGAAACGATTGGAAGAACGCCGGGAGACCCTGGCAGCCTCAATTGCCGAGGCAAGCCGTGCCCTGGACCGGGTGAACGAACATATGGCGATCGAATATCGCGAAGCTAAGAAGTTCGAGCTGGCCCTGGAGCGTGAGGAAAAGCGCAAAAAACATGAGGCTGATAAGGCCGAACAGGCAATGCTGGATGAAATCGGTCTGACCTATCGCGACCGGACAGCCATATAGCCGGGTTCAGAAAGGTTTTAATTCGACGCCAGTAGGTCGAAAACGGCAGCGTCGATGAAGTTACTGTCCACGACACCTTCCGGGTAGGAACCTGCCATATGGCCCCAGATAGAGGGGATTGGGAGCAGGCTGGCGTTGGGCATTTGGGCCACCTCACGCCGGTTGTCCTCGACCCTGAAATAGAGGTCGGTTTCGCAGGGCATGACCAAGGCCTTGGCCCGGATTGCGCCAAGGGCGGCAGAGAAATCACCCTGGTATAGGTCATTCGCGCTGATATCGGCATGCTGCCAACTCCACAACATGGCGAGGATATCATTGGCATTTGATTTTTTTAGAAAACCTTCCCAACGCTCGACCACGAATTCTTCGACCGAAGCATAGCCCAGGGATCGCCAGGCCTCTTCACGATAAAACCCCTGGCTTAGGGCCCAACCGGCATAGACCCGGGCCATGGCGGCCAGGCCGCGTTCGGGCGTAGCGTCGAACCAACCGCAATTATCGACATTGTTGCCGCCACCGATGTCGCCGCCAGCATTTTGGCCCGGGCGCCAATTGCTATCCAGTGTCAGGGTCGCCTTCAGGCCTTGCAGGAACAGTTGATTGTGTGGACTGGGTCGCGCCGCACCGCATATGCAGCAGATCCGCGCCACCTGATCCGGGAACAGCGCCCCCCAATGAAAGGCCTGTATCGCCCCCATGGAGCGGCCATAGACCATGGCGATATGCTCAACGCCAAAAACCTCTGCCAGCAAACGGTGCTGGGCCATGACGTTGTCGTAAATGGTAAATTGCGGCACCTGCGTCGGGTCCAAGGGCTGGGGTAGGTGGCCGGGTAAATGGCTGGGGGAGGTTGAGAGCCCATTGCCGAACATATTGATGACCACGATGAAATATTTCGTCGGATCAAGGGGGCGTCCGGGCAGAATGGACGGCTCCAGATTGATATGACGGCCACCAAATGGTGTCGGACAGACGATGACGTTGGATTTATCAGCTGCCAGTTCACCGTACGTTTTGTAGGCGAGTTGCGTATTGGCAGAGGTGCGGCCCGATTGCAGTTGGACATCGCCAAGATCAAAGACCTGATAATCGGTCATGTCAGCCGTCCCTGTGCGCTTTCAAGTTAATCACCGTCCGGCGTCTGTGGATCGATGCTGGGGTCGACCGCGGCCAATAAAGCGGGCCAGTAGGCTTCTGCCAAGGGGCCATCGGCGGCAGCTTCAAGCACCTCAATCGTGGTCTTCGCGCCCTTGATGTCAACGCCGGTTTCTGCCGCCAAATCGACGGCATATCCCATGTCTTTCAACATGTAATTGATAGAGAAGGCACGCAGGGGAAAGATACCCGGCAGCATGGCCTTGACGCCATGATTGCGCAAAACGAAACTATCGGCGGATCCTTTGGCCAAAGTGTCCAGCAACAGGGCACCGTCCAGGCCGGCCCGGCGTCCAATGGTCAATGCTTCGGCCACCGCATTGACGGTTTCGGCGACAATCATGTTGTTAAGAATTTTCACCACCTGGCCACTGCCAACCCCGCCACAGAGCGTGATATCGTTGGCATAACAGGCGATCAATGGCTCTATTCGGGCAAAGACAGCCTCTTCCGCGCCAACCATAACGGCCAGGGTACCGTCACGGGCGGCCTGACGGGTTCGCGCGATGGGGGCATCGGCATAGTCGATGCCCTTGGCCTTGAATTGCGCCGCCAATTCCTTGGTCAAGGCAACGGGGGCCGTGGTGGTATCAACAATTGTCTGCCCGGATGTCATGTGGGGCATCAGGCCGTCGCAAATCAGCTGCAATTGCACCCCGGACGGCATGGAGATAAATACCGTGCCGCAATTTTTGGCGATATCCTCCAAACTATCCGCGACCCCCATATTGGCAGCGCGCGCCCGGTCCAGGGGGGCGGGATCAATGTCATAGGCAATGACAGTCCGGCCTGATTTGGTGTGCAGGTTGTGGCACATGGGCTCTCCCATAACACCAAGGCCAATGAAACCAATTGTATCTGACGTCATGGGCCTATCCCTTCGCTGCGCTGGCACCGGCGATGCGGCCAAAGACCGAACCGGACATCAGGCCCGTGCCGCCTGGATAGTTGAAATAGAACAGTCCGCCAATCATTTCACCGGCTGCATACAGGCCGGGGATGCCATGGCCGTCCGTATCGATCACATTGGCATCCGTATCGACGCGAACACCGCCAAATGTGAAGGTAATGCCACAGGTGACGCCAAAGGCCATATAGGGGGGTTCATCCAGGGTATTGGCCCAATTCGTTTTATCCACCGTCAGACCGTTGGTGCGCCGGCCGTCCTTTACCGTGGGATCGAAGGGAATATCTGTCTGTACGGCGGCGTTATAGGCCGCGACTTCACGCAGGAACTGCGCCGCATCGACACCTTCCATTTGGGCCACCAGGCCTTCCAATGTATCCGACTGCGCCTTTGTGACCTCACGAATGCGGTATTCGTCCCGCAACAGGTGGACGGTTTTCTGATCGAACACCTGATAGGCGAATTGCCGTGGTTGATTGAGTATTTCGCGGCCATATTTGGCGTAGGTGTAATTACGGAAATCGGCACCTTCGTCGACAAATCGCTTACCATCCGCATTGATGATCAAGCCGAAGGGATAGCTGTGTTTCTGGAAACCGTCGCCAACCGCAAGATCACCAAATTCAGGCGCATTCCGATCCCAAGCCACGGCGTGACAGCCAGACCAGTTGCCCCGTGGGCTGGCACCGGCCTCCAATGCCATTTGGATGCCGTCACCGGTATTAAAGCGGGTGCCGCGTACGGGGGCCAACTCCCAACCCGGGCCCAGATAGCGGGTCCGCATCTCCGCATTCGCTTCAAACCCACCGCAGGCCAAAATGACTGCTTTACCATGTAATTTGGCCGTTTTCCCATCCTGACGCAGGTTGACGCCATGCACCCCGTCGTCATCCTTGATCAATGACAAGGCGCGGGCGTTATAGCGAATTTCGATGCCGTCCCGGCCACAGGCTTCCGTCAAACCCTCAACCAAGCCAGGGCCGCCGCCCCAGGCTTCCACGGTCAGGCCGCCCCAGAACTTGAATTTCCCGTCAATCTTAAAGGCTTGTTTGGCAAACAGGGGTAAATAGCGCATGCCCTTGCCTTGCAGCCATTTCAGGGTCGGAAAAGATTGTTTGATCAAGATTTCGGCCAAGTCCGGATCGGTCCTGAAATCCGTCACCTTACCCATGTCGTCGAAAAACTGTTCTTCGGTATAAGTGCCAAAATCGGTGTTATTTGCTTCTTCGTCGGATAGATCCGGCATGAGATCAAGTATGTCATCATGGCCGTTGTAGACCGTGCGTATGGCACCTGCTGTAAAGCGTGTATTGCCACCAGCCTCATCGGGTGGTGCGCGTTCCAGAACAACAACCGATGCGCCGGCCTCACGGGCGGAAAGGGCGGCACACAGGGCGGCATTCCCGCCACCGACGACTATGACGTCAAATTCGGGCATTTATCTTTTCTAACCTCTGATCTGATCTAAAACGGGCAGGATATAGTTGCGAAATTGGTCGGGGTCTTCCGACATGGGGAAATGTCCCAACCCTTCCATGATAGTCGCCTGGGCACCCTTGATGCGGGCGGCGGTACGCAGGGTATCTTCGGGCGTGCAGGAAAAATCGTATTCCCCGGTCAACAGATAAACAGGGCATTGGCTGGTGTCGATATCGCCCACCCGGTCGCGATAATCGCTGTCGGCGCGATAGAAATACAGATCACCCTTGAAGACACCGGGGCCACTTTGTAAATAACCCCACAGGGTCTCCCAACGGTATTCGTCAGGGCATTGCGGGGCCACCAGACCCGACACCAGGGCGGCGGAAACCTCTCCCCCGTGCACATCGGGCCGATGCAACCATTCAGTGTCGTACCAGGGCTCCTGATGGTCCGCGCCTTCCAAGCCTATAACGGCGCGCAGCTCCTTGCCATGGGACAAGGCCAGTTGCAGAACGATCCGTCCACCCATGGAGCAGCCCATGATCACCGGGTTCTCCAACTCCAGCCCCTGGCAGACCGCCATGACCGTATCAACATACAATTCGGTGGTAAGCTTGTACTCTTCCAAATGATAGCCAAGGGGCGGTAAACTCTTGCCATGCCACGGCATATCGAAAGCTATGACACGGTAGTCTCTGGTAATACCAGGGTCATTTAATAGATGCCGGTATTGACTGCCATCTGCACCTGCCGTGTGTAGGCAAAGTAAGGGAATCCCGCGACCGGCCTCCTCAAAATAGACACGGTTCTGCCGGCCCTGGATGTCAAGCTGCATGTAGCGACCGGTTGCCGGCTCTATCTTAACGACCATGGGTGGCCTCTTGCATGCGATCTCCCGGACCTGGGCCAGCCTTGGCAAGTACCTCCTTGAAGTATCGTAGGTTCGCTATAAACGGGTGAAGATCACCTTCAATCCGGGCCATCCCCAGCTTACACATAGCAAAGATATCGTGATAGCCGGGCCGCGGCATAGGCTGGCAAAACAACGGCCAGGCGGCAGCATCAATATGGATTGCGAAGACCCAGGGATGTAACAACAGCGGACCAGGTGTGACGGATATGACGCGGCCTTTTTGAATACAGAGATAATGCGCCTGATCGCCGATTTGCAGCATGAATTCCAGGTCGATGAAACGGCCGCGCCGGATCAAGCTACCGTCGCCGTTGGCGCGCTCCGCCATCCTCTCTAATTCTGCCGTAATGTCTGTCGTGTCTGTAGCGTCTGTCATGACCCCACCATAAAGGGGCCTCGACATATGGTCAAAACTCTACTGCCGCGCGTTACCGACTTACTTGGAATAATTTGTAGTTTTCAGCCAAACCGGGCACCAATGGTATGGCCGTCAACCAGCCGGGTGGTTGACCTTGTTCCAGGCGCATCAACAGGGTTAGGGGCCCATCTGTGCTGCGATAGTTGCTGGCTTCGGGATCATCGGGGCAGATCAAGACAAAATCGATCCCACGCCTTTCGATCAATGCCTGGGCCGGGGCCAATTCAGTGGCACGAAAGAAGTTGATGGTATCCACGATCCCGGCGGTGTTGCGGTGATACGGCGTGGCCACCACGGCATGGTGGCTATGAAACAGCAATGCAGGTCCGGCATAAATGAAGTTGAACAGTCGATAGGCGCGATCAGGGTAGGTCTCGCCCAGGTAACGGGCCATTTCGGCTACATCACAACTCGCCCCCTGTTTGGCCATGGGCATTGCCTTGCGTATCAACCCGGCACCGATCAGGGGACCCGTTGCAAGCAGGATTACGGCACAGATGCGCACCATCGCAGACCCCATGCCTGGCCGCTGAAAGCGCGCGAACAGGGCCTGCAACAGGGCAATGCAAGGGGGCAGGGACAGCACTTGTGCATAGCCCATCCAGCGTGCTTCAGCCATGGCCATGGCCAGGGAAAGGGCAAGAAAAATTGCCAAAATCAGCCAATTTAGCCTGTGCTCGTCCCTACTGCGGCGAATTTGGCAGGCCAGGGCGGGAACCGCGATCAGGACCAGGCCAAGGTGGGCTACGGCCTTTGGGGCGGTTCGGGACAGGTTGGCGAAGTTCAAAGCCGGGCTGACTTCGGCATTGTGGCGAAACCAAACCTCATAGACCAGGGGATCCATGGCCGCCATGGGACCATTTAAGAACTCCGGCAGCCAAATTCCCATAATAGCGAGGGTGAGGGCAGCACCGGCGATGGCGGAAATCAGCCGCAGTACGGGGCCGCTTAGGGGCAAAATCTGGGCGATTGCGACGCCGGCAGTTAATATTGCGAACAGAACCAGATGCACCAGCGACAGGCGGTCGAAAGCAGTTGTCGTCAAATTATCCAGGGGACGTTCGAGAACCAGGGCCAGGGCCAGGCAGAGGCACAGGGCAGTCCTTGCAGCACGATGTGGCTACCCAGGACCAACAGGGTCGGGATCAGGGCTAACAGGCATAACCGGCGCAGGCTCATAACCTCACCTGATACAGCCGCCATTGTCTCAAGGCGGGGGGCAATTCCAGGGCCTGGAGCCAGACACGGTTCGAAAGATCATAGGGGCCGTAGATCAGGCTCTCCCGGTCCCCCGGACAGGTCAGAACCAGATCGATTTGTCGATCTTTGATGATCTTGCGCGCGACTGTCGGGTCGTCAGAATTAAAGAATGCCAAGGTATCAAGGCCACCCTGGGCATTGCGAAAATACGGCGTGGCGACGACCTCGTGTGGACTGCGATACAGGATTGCCGGCCCTATGGTCATGTAGGAAAGGATGCGTTGGGGCATTTGAAAACGTGACTTCAGGTGGCGGGCCATTTCGTCCTGGGCGCATTTTGTATGCTCCGCCTCAGCGTCCCGCATCTGGAATGAAAGCGCATAAAAGCCAAGGGCAAAGCAAGCGATCAAAACGATGCGGAGAAAAGACGATATAAAAATATTATTTAAATTCAATGCTTTAAATAATCGTCCTAACAATGAACAATAGCCCGGTAATGCCAACAAGGTAACATATGGTGCCCAGCGAATTTGTATTACGGCCAGGACCAGGTAAAGAATAAGACCGCAAACTAGCAAAATCCACGGCCATCGCGCCTCATTCGGGTCGGATCTGCTGATTTGCCACAGGCCATAGGGGAGGGCAACCAAGGCAGGGCCTACATAAAGAAATAGATCAGAAAAATTTTGCAAGCCTTTGGTTTCACCGGCATATTGAAATATCGCGTTGGCGAATATCGGGTCTTGTCCGGACAATGGCCCGTGAAAAAAAGCGGGATAGATCAGATATTGGCAAATGGGCACAGCAACGAAGGCAAGCAGGCCGGGCCAACGGGCCGGAACAACAGCTGCCACGAAAAAAGCGCTCGCAGTTAACATTAATAAAACGATGTAAGAAATTGATATTGTATCATAAAGAGAAGTGAATAATATTTCAGATGGATGCTCAAGTATGACCGCAGCAATGCTGATCAAGGTCAGGAGAACAGCAAATGCCAGACCTGACCAGGCAGCCACGCGTGCTGTAGGACTAGGCATCAACCAGCGCAGGCCCCAAATCGCGAATACCAGGGCAATGGCCAGCAAACCCTCGACACTGACCCAGAGCATCAATCCCAATGGCAGGGCCGTCACCGCGGCCCAGAGGACACTGTTGCGTTGTAGAGCACGGATCTGTGCGCCCATGGCCCAGACGAACAGATATAGCAACAGAGCGTGGTGATCGGGCCGCCCTGGCGCGAACTGGAAATCGAGAAACAATTGCAGGGGAAACAGCAATCCCAGCCAGAACAATGCCCCATATGGCAACAGCGCGCGCGCCGCCCATAACAGTGTCAGTAGAGTTAGGATGTGGAGGAAGGGCGATAGCCAGACGCCTGCTTGATGCAGGGCACCCTGCGTGCCCATTTGTGGTGCCAGAAAAACTGTGCCGGCCAGCAACAGGATATCCAGGGGGCGGGTCCAATGCAGGCTGTGGCCGTAGGGTGTGTTGGCGCGATCGATGCGGTCGTCAAACCAGACCTCGGAGATTGCCGGGGCATCGAGCAGCTTTTGCACCCGGACGAGGCGCATATAGCTGTCGCTATCGAATAGCGCGCCCTGGAAAACTGCGCCGTCCTGTCGCTCCGCCAGCCACCATTGGGCGGCCAGCAGGGCCATAAGGGATACGATGATCAGATAGATATTTCGCATTAAACGAAGCCGTATGAGTGGTCATTTCTCCTCATGATATTCGGCTTCGGTGTTAACGGACCAGATATTCGATTTATCGGATTTATCTGCGATGATGTTATCCACCGCAACCATGGCTGTCAGCATGGAATGATCCATGTTGTTATAGCGGTGCATGCCGTTGCGGCCGAGGAGGTATAAATTCTCCAAACCGTCGGTAAAGTCGCGAACTTCATCGAATCGTTCATAGCTGCCGAAATAGGCGGGATAGGTCTTGGGCACCCGGATCACGACCTGATCCAACACCGCATCAGGTTCAATAACGTTGATTTTCTGCAATTCCTGAATGGCGAATGCGCTCAACGCATCGTTGTCCATGGTCCATAAATCATCGCCTTCATCACAGAAATATTCCAGGCCGATCCAGACATGGTCCGGGTTGGCGACCAGATAGGGGCTCCAATTATTAAAAAACTGCAGGCGTCCCACTTTGACGCCGGGTTCCTGGACATAGATCCAGTTATCGGACATTTTTTCGCCTATATCCCGGCCCGTGGCGTCACCGCCCAGTTTCAATTTTTCCAACAATAGACCCACCGTGATAAAATCCCGGTAAATCAGGCCGTCAGACACTTCCGCTGCCCCCGAAGGCGGACTGGGCTCCATGGCATCCATTAATTGCCGCACATCGGTAGTGGAGAAGTAATAATCACCTGTTATATCCCGCGGGGTACCCGTGCCATTGATCATAGTGGCACCGACTATTTGGCCGTTTTCATGGCGTACGCCCGTTACTTTGGCGTTCATATGAACTTCACCGCCACGTTCCCGGATCATCTCCGTCACCCGCTCCCACATCTGGCCGGGGCCGTGCTTGGGATAGAGGAATTGTTCGATCAACGAGGTTTCCACGTCTTTTTGAGATAGATTTTTCCGGGACCGGAAGACGGAACCCAGAGCATGTTTGACGATGCCCAACAAAGACAGCCCTTTGACCCGCTGGGCCCCCCATTCAGCGGAAATCTGCGCACAGGGCACGCCCCAGACCTTTTCCGTATAGTCCTTGAAAAAGGTGTCGTAGAGGCGGCGGCCAAAGCGGTTGATGAAGAAGTCTTCCAATGACGTCTCGGGCCGGATGGGCAGGATTTGGCTGCGCAGAAAGCTGAAGCCGATCAATATGGTCGCACCAAGGCCCAGTTTGCGCAGGGTTTCCAGGTTCAGGGACAGCGGGTAATCAAATAATTTACCGCCCCATAGAATGCGTGATTTTCGCGCCCGCACCAGCATGACGTCGTCCACCTGATCCGGGTTCGGGCCATCGGCCGGCATATCAAGCCAGCGGGATTTATTCTGATATCCCAATGCGATAGGGCCATTTTTGCCGTCCTGCCGGCCTTGCAAAGGCAGAATACGGGACCACCAGTCCATCACCCGGTCAGATTTTGAAAAGAACCTATGGCCGCCAATATCAATGCGGTTGCCCTTGTGCACAAAGGTGCGGGCGATGCCGCCCACATTGTCGGAGCCTTCATAGACAATTGGCTTTATATCGGTGCGCTCCAATAGCTCTAACGCTGTGGTCAGGCCCGCGGGCCCACCACCGATGATGATGGCCGTGCGTTGATTTTCCGATTGTGCGCTCATGCTGAGAACAGGACCAGTTTGCGGACCACGAAATTAAATCCAAACGAGGTCACCGCGGCACCAATTTTGGCAACTAACAGGGATAAGGCCGCAACCTCAATACCCAACCACATCATGCCTTCGTTGACCGCCAGACCACCGACGCCAATCGCAACAAAAATGAGCAATTCGAAGCCTTTATTGGACATCTTTCGCTTGGCGAATGCCCAATGTACAGAGCCTACATAGGCCACAAATGCACCCACGGCGAAGGCAATGGGATTGGCGATCAGGTAATGCGCACCAAACACCGTTGCGAGAATATACAACAGCGAAATATCCACCGCCAACGCCACAGCGCTTACGACCAAATATCGCGGAAATTCGGAGCCTACAACACCGGTCACCACAGCGGGGACAGGCTTGCTATAGGTCTCTTGCTCAAAAGCTAGTTGCGACATACGATCCTCTCCCTCAGGGAGACATGTATTTGGTGGCGGTGATATCGCGCGCCAGTGATGCCTCTCACATTCCATGTGAATTCAATCAGACCCGTCGTATAACCAGAACTTATGGTATGACGGATCATGGTAAAGACTGCGTAAAGATTTTGGGGGTCGCATATGGACGATGAACCGTTTCATCCTGTAAAAGCCTATCGTGATGAGGAATTTTTAAGCGGCCGGTCGGCTAGGCCCCTGCGTATTCTGGCCGAATATATGGAGCCCGAAGAGCGTTTTCGCGAAGCACATGTGCGCGATACTATCGTGATTTTCGGCTCCGCCCGCATAAAATCTGCCGAAGTCGCGCAAAACGCCTTGAAAACAGCCATTGCGGAAGGGGGGGATGTGACCAGGGCAGAAAAAGCCGTGAAAATGTCCCGCTTTTATGAGGAGTCCCGCGAACTCTCTTCCCGCTTGACCAAATGGTCGAAAAGCCTGGATCGGGTGGATAAACGCTTCGTCATTTGCACCGGCGGCGGGCCCGGCATCATGGAAGCGGCCAGCCGTGGCGCGTCGGAGGCGAAAGGCCTTAATATCGGGCTGAATATATCTCTACCGTTTGAGCAGTTCGCCAACCCTTACGTGACCCGGAACCTGGCCTTTGAGTTCCACTATTTCTTTACCCGGAAATTCTGGTTTGCCTATCTGTCAAAGGCTATCATCGCCATGCCCGGCGGCGTCGGAACCTTGGATGAATTGTTCGAAACCTTGACCTTGATGCAAACGGGCAAGATCCGCAAAAAAGTGCCAATAGTACTGTACGGTAAGGAATATTGGGACCGGGTGGTGGATTTCGATGCCCTGGTTGAATTCGGAACCATCGACGAGGAAGATTTGAAGCTGTTCCACCGCGCCGACAGTGTGGACGAAGCCTTTGATTATCTGACCCGGGAATTGACGGAAAACCATCTCGCGGATCCCGATCCAATTATGTAGTGGCCAAACATGTAGTGGAGAGTATTGATGAACGGTATCTTGCGCGGCCTACGGGTAGTCGAAGGTTCTGCCTTTATTGCCGCCCCCAGTGCGGGCATGACCCTGGCGCAAATGGGGGCGGAGGTAATCCGCTTTGACCCCTTGGGCGGTGGTTTGGACTATCGACGCTGGCCCGTGACCGATACCGGGGAAAGTCTCTATTGGGCCGGTCTGAACAAGGGTAAGAAATCCTTTGCGGTGGATATTCGCAATCCCCGCGGGCGGGAGCTCTTAACCCAGCTCATTTGTGGACCCGGCGAAAACAGCGGTATCTTTCTGACGAATTTCCCCACTTCGGGCTGGATGTCCTATGACAACCTAAGGGCGCAGCGTGAAGATCTGATCATGCTCAATATCAAGGGCAACCGGGATGGCACGTCCGAGGTCGATTATACGGTCAATCCGGCCACGGGATTTCCCAATCTGACGGGCCCGGCAGGGGCGGATGCCCCGGTCAACCATGTCATGCCGGCCTGGGATATCGCCACCGGCTTGGCTGCCGTCAACGGCATATTGGCTGCTGATCGCCATCGCCGGATGACGGGGGAGGGGCAGTTTATCTCCCTCGCGCTCACGGACATGGCCTTTGCCACCTTGGGAACCCTGGGCTTTTTGGGCGAAACCCAGATCAATGGCAGCGAGCGGCCGGCGACAGGGAACGATCTCTATGGTGCCTTTGGGCGGGATTTCGTCAGCAAGGATGGCCGCCGGGTTATGATCGTGGCCATCACGGGGCGGCAATGGCCGGCCTTGGTGGAAACAGCTGGTATCGCGGCGGCTGTGGCGGAAATTGAAAAACGGCGTGGCCTGGACATGAAACGGGAAGGGGATCGTTTTCAGGCGACGGAAGAAATCGCCGCTTTGCTGGTGCCATGGTGCGCCGCGCAGGATTTCGCCGACCTTGCCGCAACCCTGACCGCAGGGGGGGTTTCATGGGGGCCTTATCAAAGTGTGGCCCAGGCCATGGCAGAGGATTGGCGTTGTTCCACGAAGAACCCTGTCTTTGAGGAGGTGGAGCAACCAGGTATCGGGCGTTATCTGACACCGGGTTCTCCCCTGGACTTTGGTGCCGCGCCACGCGAAACTGTACAGCCCGCCCCGGCGCTGGGTCAGCATACGGACCAGATTTTGTCCGATATACTGGGGCTAAGCGCGGGCGAGATCGCCAATTTGCACGATGAAGGCATTGTCGGCGGTGCTAATTAGTGGTTTGGGCCGACACTCCGGGTTCGGATTGTCGGCCCAAACCACTAGCCCAAACCACTAGATTGAGTAGGCATTGAGGAAAGGAGCAATCCATTGGGTGAGTTAATAGACGATGCGGCGAGGGCCTGGATCGGCCGTAGCCAGGATCCGCAACGAATAGAGATTAATCGCAGCGACATCATCAAATATTCCATCGCCACCGAACAGCGCCTGGAGAAATACCTGTTGGGTGACGAAGCCCCGGCCATGTTCATGTTCGGTGCCCTGCGTCCCCTGGTGCCCATGGAGGAATTGGGACCCGATGGCATTACGGTCGACAAATTCATCCCCGAACTACCCCTAAAGCGGGTCATGGCGGGGGGTACGGAAATGACCTTTCACCGCACGATCCATCCCGGCGACGTTCTGATCGCCACCCGCTCGTTGAGCGAAATGGTGGAAAAACAGGGCAGCACCGGCCCGTTGATTTTTGTCTCCTATAATTTGGTCGTTAAAACCGAAGGCGGCGACATGGTGATGGAAGAAAAACAGACGAGGATCCTACGATGAGTAATATTGATATTGCAGCCCTGTCGGTAGGTGATGCTTTGCCGGAACGCCAGCATACCGCCAATAATGTTTCGCTGTTCCTCTACAATGCAGCGATCTGGAACCCCCATCGCATTCATTATGATGAAACCTATACAACCCAGGTGGAAAAACATCCCGGCGTGGTCATTGATGGCCCCCTGCAAGGGGATTGGTTGAACCAGGTCGTGGTCAACTGGATGGGTGATAATGGCGCGCTGGCAAAGTTTAACTATTCCAACCGGCGCGCTTCCTACCTGGGCGAAACCCTGACCTCAGGCGGCGTTATCACAGCCATCGATACGGCTGCAGGTACGGTGGATATGGAGATTTTCATCAAGAACGAAAATGGTGACGTCATCACGCCCGGTACGGCGCAAGTGCGATACGCCTAAGCGTTCTTTCGCGCCTACATGAAAATTGTATCGACTTCCAGGCCCAGCATGAAGCGGCCGACGGTTTCGTAATTGGTGTGCCGGCCCTGTACCTGTTGTGATACGGCGTGGATATCGCGAAAGCGTCTTTCAAACGGCTGTTCGTTGAAAATCGCCGTGGAACCGGCCAGGCGATAGACCTGTTCCATCACTGAAGTGGCTTCGTTGATGGCATAGGTTGTGCACAGACGAATACGGGCCCGATCTGACATGCTTAGGTCGCCGCCGCCATCCAGATGCTCCCAGACCTCCGAGACGATGGCGTGTTTGTAGGTTCGGGCGGAAGCCAATTGCGCTTCCATCTCGGCCATTCTGGTTTGGAAAACCGGGCTGTCGCGCAGGGTGCTGCGGGCACCTCGGGGTTTTTTCTCCCGGCCCAGGGCCAACAGGTCATCGAATGCACTTTGCGCGATGCCCAAGGCGACGGAGGAGAAGACGGAGGCATAGACGGATGTTGTCGGCAAACCGAACAAGGTCGCCTCCACCTGACGCTCCGTCGGGGTTTCCCTATCGACGGTCAGGCCCTCTTCCACAAACAGGTTCTCCACCGTGTAGCCCTCACTTCGGGTGCCGCGCAGGCCCATGACATGCCAGTCATCGGCGAAGTCGGCCTGGTCACGGGGAAACAGTGCCGTGCGGTTGGCCTGCCGCCCTTCCGGGCCGGGGCGCGGGGAGCCATCAGCCTCGAACACTTTGGAATGGCCGCCCAGCCAGGTCGCGTGGTGGCTGCCGGAGGCAAATCGCCAGGTGCCGCTGACCAGATAGCCGCCGTCGGTCGCCACCATTTTGCCCTGCAAGCCGGCCCCCCAGGCCAGAACCGCGTCGGCGGGATCAAAGACCTGGCGCGCCGGTGCCTCAGCCATAAAGGCCGCCGACATGGCGCACCCGAATGCCTGGCCCAGGCACCAGGCGGCGGAGGCATCGGCACCGGCAATAATCTCTGCCACTTGCGCTAACTGGGGCAGGGGCAGTTCGGCGCCGCCGTGCCGCCGGGGCAGGGTCAGGCGAAACAGCGACGCCCCATGCATGGCGTTCAGGACCTCAGCCCCTAAGCTGCGATCAGCCTCGATCCGGTCACCGGCAGCGCGCAACAAAGGTGCCACGGCGCGGGCGTTGTTCAGGGCGGCGGCGGCCAGAATTTCGCCAGCTTGTGGCGTTGCGTTGGTATTTTCACTCGACATCAGTTTTGCCCAATATATGCTTTTTTTGAGTTCAATTTGTCCCTCTACACTAGTTTCAAACGCCGTCGGCAAGCAAGACGTATGCAACCGATCACGATCCGGTCTATCCTGGAGAAAGACGGCATCAGAAAAAAAGGAAATGACATGGACCCGGAGATTAAGGCAGCGTTGGACAAGTTGTTCGCTTCCGACAGCCAACTCTATCAAAATCGCGGCTTCCAACGGCGTATTGGTTGGGGCAAAAAACCGGCCCTGGTTAATATCGACCTGGCCAATGCCTGGACCCGGGAAGACAATGCCTTTACCTGCGAAGGCATGGATACGGTGATCCCGGCAACACAACAGGTCCTCGCCGCGTTTCGCGCCAAGGGTCTGCCAATTGTTTTTACCACCACGGCCTATGACATTATCGAAGGCGAACACAGCGACATGGGGTTGTGGGGCAAGAAAATCCCGGCGGAAGTTTTGCGCGTCGGGTCAGAAGCGGTGCAGATCGATGACCGTCTGGAACGCCGGGATAACGAATTGCTGATCGTCAAGAAACAGGCCAGTGGTTTTCGCGGCACCAATCTGAACAGCTATCTCAACGCCTGCGGTGTGGATACGGTGGTGATTACGGGGGCGACCGCGTCGGCCTGCATTCGGGCCACGGTAGAGGATGCCATCGCCGACGGCTTCCGCCCCATCATCGTGCGCGAATGTATCGGCGACCGGATTGCCGGTGCCGTTGAATGGAACCTCTATGACATCGATGCCAAATTCGGCGATGTGGAATCCCTCGACGATGTGCTGGAGCACATGCGCCGAAATACGTGAGATAATAACTGCTGCGACGACTTTGCGGATGGATGCCCGGATCAAGTCCGGGCACGACATTTATCGCTAGTCTCTTCTGTGTCGTCAGGTTTTCGATCATCCTGGCGCAGGCGATGAAAAGGCCAAGGGCCAGAGCGCTTTTAACGAACAGATTTATCGAATGATGATTTCTGTCATTTGTCCGTCGCTTCGCTGAATAGGGTATCGAACTGTCGTCTGAGATCACTGGAAACGGCTCGTGAATTTTCACTCAGGGTTCTGACCTCCCGGGCAATAACGGCGAATGTGCGCCCAAATTCACCTGCGCGCGCGGCTTCGATTGATGCATTCAATGCGATGAATTTAACTTTTGAACTGATGTCGTCGATACTCTGCAGGGCCCCACCAATGACTTTCTGGCGATCTGCGGCCTCTGCCCTGCTATCTGAATTCATGCGGTCCAGATCGTTTTTGAAACCATCCGCTATACTGTTGAGAAAGGCCAGTAGATCGGTAGAGACGAACAGCGACAATGTTTTGATTTTGTCTTGAATATCTTCGGTAGCTTCGATGTTTTCCAGAATTTCCTGAAAAGCGGTGATAAATTTACTGATGGGGTTTTCGCCGGCTAGATCGGCATCAGCGAACAATTTTATGACGGTCGGTGAGAATAAAGGCGGAAGCTCTGCCACCCTGTCCCCATGGATAATTCCGTTATGGGTTGAGCGGAAATCACCCAGGGATTGCGTGACGGTTTCCAGTAATGTTTGCCGCTCGTCAACATCACCCTCACGGGCTGTTAATAAAGCGAAAAGCACAATGCGGTGCGACAACATCCGAAGCCGTCCTGCGAAATTGATCAGGCGTCCTAGTGTTTCTTCCTGGTCAAAATCTACATTTACCATAATCCACCTTTTGCGCGTTACACGATCGAATTAGTTCACCGATGAGGCGTCTTTTGAAATGAATTACTGTTGCATTCAAGCTCACCGAACTGCCACAGCGTCAAAATTCGCGAAACAGGTATGGAATTTCAAGCAGCGCTGATGGCCGTCCCGGCCCTTATACTATCAATTCATTAACAAATTAGCTAGCGTAACGCGAAATGACGGCTGGATATAATAGCTTCATCAAAAAATAGACAACGAAACCTTTTTTATGCCCGTTATAACCTAATCCTTCGCGCCAAAATCCTTGATCACGTCCAGGTCCGGCTCCAACCCTAAACCGGGGCCCGTGGGCACCTTAATGCTGCCGTCTTTGGCAGAAATGGCATCGCCGTACAGGGTGGCATCGATGGTTTTGTAGAAGAAGCTTTCCGCCAGACATTCATCGGGCATGGTCGATAGCAGATGCAGGGTCGCGAGCAGGCCGGGTGCGAAATAGGGCGCATGCGGCATCACAGTGGTGCCGTGTAATTCGGCCAGGGTGATGATCTTGCGGAACTCTGTAATACCGCCAACCTTGGTCACCGACGGCTGCACGTAGGTTACCGCACCTGCTTCCATCATGTTCTGGAATTCAAAGGCGGTGCAGGCGTTTTCACCCGCAGCCAGGGGGATATCAACCTCCAGGCCAAGGCGGGCCAGGCTGTTGAAATCTTCGGGCGGAAAAATCGGCTCCTCCAGCCAGTGCAGTTCATACGGCTTGAACGACAGCGCTTTTTCCCGTGCCTGATACGGCGTCCAGGGACAGTTGGTATCCACCATCAAGGGGACGCCGTCGCCAATGGCCAGGCGGGCGGCGCGCACTTCCGGTTCGGCAATTTCGTGCAGTTTGATATAATTGAAACCATCGCCGATGGCGCGTTGGCAATTTTCGGTGACTTCGTCGGGGTTGTTGTATTTGAACAACGAGGCATAGGCCGGAATTTCCGTGCGCCGGGCCCCGCCCAACAGGCTGGACAGGGGTAGTCCTGCCGCCTTGCCGGCAATGTCCCACAGGGCGATATCAACACCGGAAATGGCAAACATGGTGACGCCATAGCGGCCCCAGATATGGTTTTCCTGTTGCAGGTCATGATTGATCCCGGCGATGTTGGAGGCATCCCGGCCAATCAACGTCGGCCCGATCATATAATCCACCGCCGCCTTGGTGGCCCGGGCGGAGCCATAGCCGAAGCCGTCACCCCAGCCAACCAGGCCGCTTTCCGTCTCTATCCGGATCATCACGTAATCCAGCGTGGTCCAATCCAGATTGCCCCATTTCCCGGCCCCCCCCGTGGTGTAGGGCAATTGCACCAGAAAACTTTCGACCTTGGCGATTTTCATTTTGAAACTCCTATCTACTTGGCAACGCGATGGCGAACCGATTTAAGTACGCACGCGGTCGCGCCTCGATTTAAGTACGAACGCGATAGCGCCTCGATTTAAGTACGAACGCGATAGCGTTCGATGGCATCCGGGTCGAAGGTGAAGGCCAGGCCAGGCCGGTCCGGCACCAGGAAGTCACCGTCCACCATCTCCATCTTTTCATTATACAGCGGACCGAACCAGGGCATGAATTCACTGTATTCGATATTGTTCAAGGCACCGCACAGTTGCAGGCAT